>Ga0335085_10005847_pt1 | contig 19624 bp, 22 predicted proteins | sample Lox_Sample_45_FD_206712 | JGI IMG/M metagenome (GOLD analysis project Ga0335085, IMG submission 206712) | Soil microbial communities from Loxahatchee National Wildlife Refuge, Florida, United States - Lox_Sample_4.5 | ecosystem: Environmental > Terrestrial > Soil > Wetlands | place: USA...
TACCGTTCTGTGGCTGGCCCCGTCGTCTAGCGGCCCAGGACGCCGCCCTCTCAAGGCGGTAGCGCCGGTTCAAATCCGGTCGGGGCTACTCACCGAAGTAGCAGGTCAAGGGCCTGATCGCTGCTCGCAGCGGTCGGGTCCTTGATCATTTGTCACTGGTTTGTCATTGAGTTCTGCCGCTACATCGCGGCACCGGACGTCCCAGATGGGGTGTCGCCGACACATCAGGATGCCGTGGCAGGGGCCCATGTGAACACGGGCTGTGTGCTACCCCTCTACATCGCCATGCCCGAGAGGCGAGGCTGTCGGTCCTCAGAAGGGTGATCAGCGCGGTCCGGGCGCCCGGAGATCGTCCTGACTTCGGCCACGCTTTGGAGTGGATCTAGACGGCGGGTGGCTGAGCTGCGCATTCGCTGTTCGTGGTTGCTGAAGTTGCGCACTGGGGCTGGCCCATATGGTGGCCTGGTGTCCGCATATGTGCGGACCGTGAAGGCCACCTTGGGCGCGACGCCGGCGCAGATCGTGTATTCGTCGCACCGCGGGTCGCGGGACATCGAGGACATCGGCTCGGCTCAATGACAATTTCCGGCTGGAGATGCTGAAGGCCGCAGCGTGGCAGCGGATGGCCGCCGGGCAGGGCGGACTGGAGCCCAGGCCGGAGTTAGCAGCGGGGTTCGCGAACGCGTGGCGGGGTCCGCCAGTCTGAGGGCGACCATGATCGCGTCGATCGTTTGCGGCCGGAGCAGCCGGCGGACACCCCACGACGGGCAACGCCAGCCGTGACCGCCGCTTGCCGCTGACCACGCTGGCGAGTCGGCATTCAATGGGGGCGCCGTCCGGCCGCGGGCCGGAGCGCCTTGACTTTGGTCGGCAAAGTATATTAGCTTTGCATTACAAAGTAATCCGAGGGAGTTGTTCCATGGAAGGACCACACGACATCGATCAGACCACGAGAGCCGACGACGGCGACGGGCTCGATCCGCGCGAGGCGGCGTGGCTGCTCGCTCAGACCGAGCGGGAGGCCCAGCGGCAGTTCAATCTGAGCCCGCTGTGGATTACCGCGGTCATGGGCGCTGTGATCCTTGTCGCCTATGGCGCGCTGTGGCTCTCGACCCGTGGGCAGCATCCATACAAGGGCCCGAACCTCGGCGTGGTCGGGCTGGTGTACGCAGCGGTGGCGGTCGCGATCGCGGCGTCGGTGAAGGTCTACCGGCGCGCGACCCGCGGCGTCAGCGGGCCGCCGGTGAGACAGCAGCAGCTCGAGGGGGTCGCGATCCTGGTGTCGTTCGTGCTGGGCAGCCCCGTGCTGCAGGGCGCGATCAAGCACTATGGCGCCAGCGATGCGATCGTCTACGGGGTGATCCCGGCGGCGGCGCCACTGATCATCGTCGGCACGACCGTGCTGGGGATCGCCGCCAGCAAGGCCGACTGGCGGCAGTTCGGTGCCGCGCTCGCGGTGGTGATCGCAGGCGTCGTGGCCGCGTTCGTGGGCCCGAGTGGGGCGTGGCTGGCAGCGGGGATCGGCCTGTTCATCGCCATGGTCGGCTACGCCGCAGCGGACTCCTTGCGGCATCGCCGTCTGTCACTGCAGGCATGACGGCCGACTCGCTCGACCCGGTGATCCACGCCCCAGCGCGGCTGCGGATCGTCGCGACGCTGGCCGCCCTCCCCGAAGGAGCCAGCCTGTCTTTCACCCGCCTGCAGGACGTGCTCGAGCTGACCCCCGGCAACCTGATCACCCACCTGCGCAAGCTCGAGGACGCCGGCTACCTCAAGAGCGAGACGACCGGCAACGGGAGAGCATCGCGCACCTCGATCGCGCTCACCCGCCACGGCCGCGCCGCGCTCGAGACCTACACCGATGCGCTCCGCGACCTGCTCGGCGGGCTGTAGCGCGATCCCCGGATCGAGACAAGCCCGCCCGGTTCCAGATCGAAAAAGCGTTCCGGATGAGCAAGAGCGACCTGCAGGCCCGGCCCATCTACCACCGCAAGCGCGACTCCATCGAGGCTCACCTGACCATCGTGTTCGCCGCGCTCGCCGTCAGCCGCTGGATCGAGCAGGCCACCGGCTGGTCGAGCCACAAGTTCGTCAAGACAGCCCGCCGCTACCGCACCATCAAAATCCCGCCGCTACCGCACCATCACCGACGCCGACCCCCTACCCGACGAAGTGCGTCAAGCCCTCGAAGCGATCAACTGCACCAGCTGAGTTGCGCCTAGCGTGGCCGAACTCGGGTCAGAAGGGTGATCAGCGCGGTCCGGGCGCCCGGAGATCGTCTCGGCAGTCGCTGCACCCGACAGCCCGAAGTGCGGCAGGTCGGTAGCTGGCCGAACGCCCGCGACGAACCTCATCGCGGCATGTGCGGGCCATGCCTGTGCCAGGGCGGTGTATATATTCATGCAGTCCGTCGCCTAGCCGGGACAGGGCTCGGCGCTGCCGAAGGCGCTGCGGGCGACGACGCCGCGGCTGTGATCCTGCCGGACCGCTGCGGTGTCATGGTGTGCGTTCCAGAATCTCCGGCACCGGGACGCCGCCCGTGGCCTTACCGGTGATCGGTGGTTTCGGCAGTGAGTTGCCGCCGGGTTCGATGACGAACCTGTGCTCGAGCGAATACCACGTGCCCGTCACGCCCGGATCGGGCGCCGGTTCGCTGGCAGTGTCATGCTCTAGGTAGTGGCCGATGAGCGCGGCGGTCACTCCGAACTGGGCATCGGTCTCCAGGTTAGGATCGTCGTTCGAGTACACCTGCGAGAACTGCGTCTTGTAGCCCGGCTTGCTGATCAGGAAGTGGATGTGCGCGGGGCGCATGTTGTGGCGTCCCTGCGCTCGCAAAAGGTCGCCCACCGGACCGTTGACCGGGATCGGGTAACCGGCCGGCTTAACGGTGCGGAAGCTGAACCGCCCGTTCTGGTCGGTAACGAACTTGCCCCGCAGGTTCATATCCGCCTGACGCGGATCCTGATTCTCGTACAGACCCTCGCCCGAGGTGTTCCAGACGTCGACCTCGGCGTCCGCGACTGGGCGTCCATCCAGGCCGACCACCGAGCCCGTGACGAAGATCGGGTCACCGGGGGTCGGCGACCGCACGATTGACGCGCCGTTGTCCTCCCGCGGCGAGCCGGCCCGCCAGAACGGTCCCATGAGGTTCGCCGTCGTCTCGTGCACCCCGCCCTCACCGTTGTTCTGCAGGCATACCAGTGACGACACGCCAAGCGAGCCCGCGATCAGCACGACCTCGTTATGTGACTCATTGGTGAGCTGGCCGAGCCTCGCGACGATCCGCGCAATCTGCTGAAGCTCCGCCTCGGTCAGGTGCGTCTCCCGCACGAATGCGTGCAGATGCCTGACGGCCGCGGCGAGCAGTTCCCTCGTGCGAGGCTCCTTGGCGCGTTCCACCTCGGCCAGCACCGCCGCCGTCACCTCATCTGGGCCCGTAATCACCGCGGCTCCCTGCACGATACGCACTATCAGCGATTGGCCAAGCCACGCCGTGCCTTACCAGCGCCGCGCCACCTAGCCTCCGCCAGTATCCCCCGCTCGACCGGCAGCGCAGCCGCGGGTCTTCACGCAGCGGAACTGAGACGCGCGGACGGCCCCACCTTCGCGACCGCCCGGCCGCCGCCAGCACCTGCAGAACCTGAGGGTTCGTCCTCCCACAAGCGCCCGGCCAGACCGACCTTGTGCGCGGCATGACCGGATGTAGAGCGCGGAACAGGGAGTTCTGCATGCGCTTGTGAGCAGCGGCGCAAGTGTCGCGTTCGCACATACCCGGCGGTCCGGCGCTGCCGAAGCTCCCGCGGACACCTGTCTGGTTGCCACCCTCGGTGATTACCGCTCCGCGTAGTAGTCGGCGACTGCTCGAAACGCTTCCTTTGGTTCCCAAGGAAGATCGGGATAGGCAGCGCTTTGGCCGTTCTTCAAGAGTTTCACCAGGCTCATTGATGAGATATCGAGGTCATACTTTGGTACTGGGTTCGTGGGTGCCTGGTAGTCGACGAAAGTGTGTACGAATGCCCCGGTAACGCCGGCGACATCGAGGATCTTTAGGGTCTCTACGATCTCGCGGGCCTGGAGGTCCTCGTCCCTTACCGGAGTGCCCTTCAGACGAGTTTGGACGAACCGACCGACGATTGGCAGTTCGTGCAGCACCATCGAAGGGATATGCACGATCCCGAATCCCAGCGTGCCCGACGTATCGGCACCAACATAAGTTCGCATCCCGAACTCAGTCACAACCACCGGCTTGCCCGTGTCGAGAGACGGCTGGAGCATGTCAACGTAACGATCCTTGACTCTGCTGTCACGGTAGTGGTCGACACCGACGAAATCGAACCGACTCCAGTCGACCGACTCCCAGACAAGCGATGCATAGGTTACGGGCCCAGAGAACACATGGCGAACTTCGTCGGTCGCCCGGGTCAGGTAGTCCGTCAGGGCTGGTGACCCTGCCGCACGGCTGGGCCTCTTCCGCATTCTTCGGACTCTCATCACGAGCGACCGACCGGGGAGGATCCCGCGCATGAACAGGGTCAGTTCCGATCCGATGCAAAACACGACCTTCCCCGGCCAGCGCCGAAGGAGGTCCTCGGCCATACGCGCAGCATCCACGGTGTATCTCAAGGTTCGCTCGGGGCTCTTGTTCCAAAGTTCGGGAGAGAGCCAGACATCGAGGTCCAGCTCGAGGGCCAACCCCGCTGCGTTCTCAAGCCGCGAGATGCTCAGGCCACAGATCCGCACGGCGTTGCAATGAAGATCGTCCTTGATGATGGTGAGCTCACGTCGAACGACCTCGGGCTCGAATACAGGACGCCAGTTCTCTCCCAGTACCCGCCCGACGTCGTAGGTGACTCCCTTGATTCTCACCAGCCTGAGTCTTCCACAGGAGGGTGAAGACGAGTGAGCCCTCCGGCGAGGGGGTCAGGAGGTCGAGGCAAGCTCACGCAGTGGGACGGCTGACGGTTGAGCCTTGGAGGTACAGAGCAGGGAATTCGGCTCACGTCTCCACGCCTAACTTGGAACATCTATGAAACGCAGATTCGGCAGGGCGGTCGTGAGGTTAGGCTCGGCTGCCAGCAGGCGATGCCTCCCGGCTGGCGCTGGGTCCGGCTGGCCGGGGGCACACTGGAGTGGTGCGCATTACCGTCCGGGTCCGGCCCGGCTCAGCCCGTCCCGGTGTCGGCGGCAAGCACGATGGCGCGCTGGTCGTTCGGGTTAGTGAGCGCGCCGCGGATGGCCGGGCCACGGCGGCCGCCTTGGCCGCGGTGGCCGCCGCGTTCGGTGTCCGCCGTCATGCGGTCACGCTGGTGGCGGGGGCATCAAGCCGGACAAAGGTCGTGGATGTGGCCGGCGCCGATCCTGCTGCACTCGACCGGCTGCTGGGACTGTAACTGAACGGGAGACAGGCCCGGCACCCGCCGCGATCAGCGCTGCCGCCTGCGCCACTCCGGCGTGAGGGCTGCAGACCGGACTATCACCAGCTCGCTCCGTGGCAATTGAGGATGTTCTGTGCGGCGGATGTGCCGGATATTTATCCGCCGGGGCAGCGGCCGGCGGCGTTGCTCGCGGGAACCGTCATACCGGCGGGCTTCCCGCTACCACCGTTCATGGGAGGTAACTGGTCAGGTCCCTGACCTTGCTTGTGCGGGCTTGTGGCTTAGCGGTAATGCGAGCAGCGCGACGCTCCCCAGGATCAGTGCCCCCGCCATGATCCCTCGCCGCCAGAGGGGGTGGGGCAGGAGCTGCCGGCTGCGGAGGACGGCGAACAGGCCGAGCGGAGCCCACAGGGCCACACCGGACACTGTTCCGGGCGAGTAGCTGCGCGTGACCACGCTGCCCGCCAGGTGGCCGATCCCGTTGATCGCGGTGATGGTCCTCAGGGCGGGCACGAGCCAGGCCGCATCCTGGCGCGCCAGCGCCTGGCGGACGGCCACGACCATGACGGCCTCGCAGGCCAGATTCAGCCCGGCGAACACGCCGGGGCTGACCTCACGCCCGCTCACCCGGCCGATCCAGCGGTAAAAGCGCTCTCCGGCAAGGCCTTCCTCGGCGATGTGGAGGGCATAGCTCGCGGGGAACAGCCATAGCCAGCGGCCACGCAACGCCGCTGCCCGCGCCGGATGAACTGGCTGTGCCATGAGACTCCCCGGTCGTCTGCCCCGTTCCCGGACATCACCACTCAAACCGTGCCTGCCGCTCATCAGGCAGGCCGGTACATCACGCCTTCGGGCTGTCCTCCAGGTACTGGACGAAAACTGCCGGGATGCCCAGGACGAATGTATGCGCATCGTGCGTCAGCCGAAGACCGCGTGAATCCCAGCTGAATTCCCAGTCGTGGCCGTCGATCAGATGCGTGATGGTCCTGATCAGGGCCTCTTCCCTCATACGACGGGTAAAGTCCGGCGAGTCACTCTCGAGCGCGATTTCATATGCCAGCCTGTCTTTATCAAGGTGGCCGAGCTCATCAATACGGGCATCTACCGCCAGCGCCACCGGCGCGAGATACAGATCAGTTACGTCGTGGGGCCTGCTGGCCACGGCCACCTCCATGCGCAGGAAAAAACAGACAAAGCCATGCTGCCCAGGCGCAGGCCCCGGCCGTAGTGCCGAAGGTCCTGTGGTCTGCGCGGCGCACGCCGCGTTCGTTCCGCTTGCCCTGCGTCCGCACAGCCGGGTCTCAGGCGGGATGCCCTTGGGCGCGGGGCGTAGGGTCGGGTGCCGTGTCCGACCGTGAGCTGGTGGTTTTCGGGACGGCGAGCCAGGCGCCCACCCGCAGCCGTAACCACAATGGGTACCTGCTGCGCTGGGATGGCGAGGGGGTGCTGTTTGACCCGGGTGAGGGCACGCAGCGGCAGATGCTGTTCGCCGGGGTCTCCGCCAGCCACATCACCGGCATCTGCATCACCCATTTCCACGGGGATCACTGCCTGGGCCTGCCGGGCGTGCTGCAGCGGATGTCGCTGGACCGGGTGCGCCATACGGTGCAGGCCTGCTACCCGGCGCAGAACCAGGACGTGTTCACCCGGCTGCGCCACGCGGCGCTGTTCCGGGAGGTGACGAACTTGCGGGAGCGGCCGGTCACGGGCGGCGGCACGGTGATCGAGGCTGCTTCGTTCCGGGTGGAGGCCCAGCCGCTGTCGCACAGCGTGCCGGCCATCGGCTACCGGCTGGCCGAGCCCGGCGGGCGGCGGATGCTGCCGGGCAAGCTCGCCGCCCTGGGCATCACCGGCCCCGACGTCGGGCGGCTGCAGCGCCAGGGAAGCCTGGCCGTGGGTGGCCGCCTGGTGAGCCTTGAGCAGGTGAGCGAGCCGAGACCGGGCCAGCGGTTCGCGTTCATCATGGACACCCGGCTGTGCGATGGCGCGTTCGCCCTCGCCGACGGCGCCGACATGGTCGTGTGTGAGTCCACCTTCGCCGACGCCGACGCCGCGCTGGCGCACAAGTACGGGCACCTGACCGCCCGCCAGGCCGGGCGCATCGCGGCCGAGGCCGGCGCGCGGCTGCTGGTGCTCACCCACTTCTCCCAGCGCTACGAACATGATGACAGCCCGCGACTCGCCGACCAGGCGGCGGCCGCGTTCGGCGGTCAGATCGTGCTGGCCAGCGACCTGGACCGGATCCCCGTTCCTCCCCGCCATCCGCCAGCGGCATAGCCGATGCCCGCCCAGAAATGGGCCCGGACGGTCCGGCCCGCTACTGATCCCGCCTGACCCCGCGCGCCCGCAGCGGCAATTGCGGATATTCGCGGGCTGCTGGGATATTGCATAGATCAGCCCTGTTGCCCAAGGCCTTGGGCAACAGGGCTGAGTTAAGCACTCATTCAGGTGCGGAGCGCGTTCGTGCCCTCGATGATCAGCAAGATACCCGCCGTGACCAGCAACAGGCCCGAGACGCGTAGCGCGGCTGCGTAGCCTCTGCCCTCGATGAGCCGGCTCCGCCCGGTGGCGATAATCCACGCCAGCACGACCTTGGTGCCGATCAGCAACAGGTAGAACGCGCCCAAGAACAGGACCGCGCCGCCAATCCCGCCGCCGACAAGGATCGGCGCACCGACCGTGATCCAAAACACCCAAGGATGCGGGCTCAGCAAGTTGGTCAGCGCGCCGCGGCGCAAATCGGTGTGCGGTGAGGCCGCATCAGCGGACGCCTCAGCAGGTGGGGTCTGTTCGCGCAGCCCCTTGACACCCAGCCACAGCACGAATGCGCCACCGCCGATTCCGAGTGCGCCGAGCACAGTCATGGGCAGCCGGGCCGCCAGCACCACGGCCACAGCAATGACTGGCACGTCGGTCAGCAGTGGGCTGACGGCGACACGTGCCCCCGCGGCGAAGCCACGCTCCAGCGACGAACGGATGACCAGCGCGAGCAACGGACCGGGGGCCAGACCGGATCCGAGGCCCAGCGACAGTCCCAGAAGCAGCTGGTGCACGGCGCGGGCCCTTTCTTGCCAGGGGTGCAGTCGGCCCCCTCCCGGGCATGCCCGCCACCATAAGACACCCCGCGACACGCCTCGCTGGCCGGCCAGCACGCAGGCAGACAAGCGCCCCGGTAGCGGCAAATGAGTGCGATGTGAAGGTGGTATCAGCAGTGATACCATGACTGTATGGCGATGACTTTGCGATTGACGGACGCTGAGGCCGAGGCGCTGCGCCGGCGTGCCGAGCTGGAGCGGCGGCCGATGCAAGAGGTGGTCCGGCAGGCGATTCGGGAGTATGTCGAAGGCCACAGCCGCGGTGAATTGCTCGACCGGATTCTGGATGAGGAACTGCCTCGTTACGCGGAGGCGCTGGAGCGGCTTGGGCAGTGATCTACCTGACACTGCCGGAGTTGTTGCATGTTGCAGCGCGCGCCCTGGGCAACGAGCCCGCCGTCCGCGATTACGGGTTGCTGGAATCGGCTCTCGCCCGCCCGCAGGCCACCGCCTTCGGCTCCGATGCTTACCCGAGCCTGGATGCCAAGGCGGCGGCCCTGCTTCACTCGCTGGCCACCAATCACGCCCTCATCGATGGGAACAAGCGGCTCGCTCTCGCCGCAACCGTCGCCTTCTACGGAGTCAACGGCCGCCGTCTCACCATGACCAACGACGAAGCCTACGAACTCATCATCGACGTCGCCGCAGGAAAACTCGATTCCGTGGATGGCATCGCCGCAACCTTGGCTGCAGCAACCGAACCACGCCCCTGATCCGAGCCAACCCGCGAGCTCTCCGCGGCAAGAGCGGGCGTTTCACGCCCAGCGCTAGCGATGCATAAACATACGGCTTGGCCGCCTACCTGCGCGGCGGCCGGCGGTCCCCCGGACCGTTCTCGCGCTCCAGCAGACCGTACCGCGGAACTGCTGCCCCGCCTGCGGCGCAAAAGGGCGCGCCGCGTTGTCCGGGCCTGGGCTGGTGCATCAGGCTGGGTCTGGCGGTCCCGATCTGCGGCACGGGTCTGCGCCAGGCAGTAGTAGAAGAGGGCTGGGCGCATCGTGGCCTCCTCTGTTGTGCTTTGGCTGGTATCTGCCTCCGGCCTGTTCTGGCCGGACGGTTACAACGAGATTCAGCGACGAGGGTTGAAGAATGGTTGCGATCCTGTTGAAACACCCATTCCAACTACCCCGAGAATGTATTCCGGACTCCCGCCTGGCCGTGAAGCAGGCTGCCGCCCGGCCGCGCTAGCCTCGCCCGCCAGGCGGGCAGGATGCCGCCGGAAACGCTAAGAACGCGAGTTGTCGACGATTGCGGCGATTTCCACCCACTCAATGCTGGGCGCGGCCCCGTACAGGCCAGTCACCTGTTCCCGCAGCTCGTCGGTGAAGAAGCTTTCTGCAGCCTCCCGGGAGTCCCAGATGTAGAAGTTCGCCACCCGCTGCTGCTTCTCATCGAAGGTGAAGACCTTGGACCGAAGGCCCGGCATGCCCTCGAACTTCCCGCGGAAGTCTGAGGCTATCTTGATCACCCGCGCGCGATCGAAATTGCCGGTGCAGTCGACGTTGACGTTGACACCAATCATTGCCGCTCCCTTGATCTAGTTTGCGGGACGGGACATCTCGCTGTCGCCGTCGGATGTGGAGAACCGGCGGCGCCTTCCGATGACGCTGCCGCCATGCCACCCCGCGTCCGGTCATTGATTCCGACGATCGGACTCTATGCCGGGGGACTTTGCACCCGCTTTGCACGGCCACGCCCGGCGGCACCGAGCCGACGGTCGAGGTCGGCGACAGCGCCCAGGCCGCGCCGCTCGCCGATCCGCTGGAAGCACTCTCGCGCCGCCGTCAGCGAGGCGGCGGCGGCCGCCGGGTCGCCGGACCTTTCGCGCAAGCCCGCGAGCAGGGTGTGCTGCCAGCCGAACGAGCGCTGCGTATCGGGAACGCCCAGGGCGATAGCGCGCTCGAGCGCGTCGGTGGCCTGCGCCAGGCGGCCGCCGAGGATCTCCACCACGGCCAGGTTGTTGAGGGCTCCGTGGTGGCCGGGAATATCCGCGGACCGGTCGAGGATGCGGCAGGCTTCCTGGCCGAGCGCGCGCGCCCGGTGGCCGTTGCCGAGGGCCGCCTCGGCGAGAGCGAGGCCGGTCAGCGCGATGGTAGTACCGCGCTGGTCGGGGAGTGCCGCTCGCAGGTCTGCGGCGGAGCGGAAGCATTCCCTGGCGGCGGCGGGATCGCCGCGCTCGCGGAGCAACTGCCCGCGTTGCGCCAGGATGTGCGCCTGGCCTGCGCGGTCCCCGAGGGCTTCGAATATCCGCAAGGCGTGCTGGAGCAGCGCGCTGGCGTCGCCGGAACGGCCGGCCATCCGGGCGGCCAGGGCCTGGGTGGCGAGGACGTAGCCGCGGCCCTGCTCGGACCCGACCCGGCGGCCGACCAGCATGGTCTCCTCGAAGACGGGAACCAGCAGGTCATCGACGGAATCAACCGACCAGCCCAGGGTGCATACCGAGAAGAACGGCGGCGCGTCAGGTGGGACCTGGTCCAGCGCGGCGACCGAACCGTCGAGCAGCGGCTGGGCCGCGGAGGCGTCGCTACGGCTCAGCGCGAGCAGGGCGCGCAGATGGTCGTGCGAAGCCCGCACGCTGGCAATGTCGCGGGCCGCGGCGCTCGCCTCGCCGGCGAGCCGGGTTGCCACATCCCACTCGCCCGCCACCCAGGCCACAAGCGAGTGCTGGTGAAGCGCTTCTGCCAGCAACCGGGGATCATCGAGTTCGCGTGCCAGGGCGGCGATCTGGGCACCGGTCGGGGGGACACGCCACAGCCGGCCTAGGCGCATCTCGAACACGGCGGTAGCGAACAGCGCCCGCGCCCGCCGCGCCGACGGCGCCGGGCAGGCTTGCAGGGCTTGAGTCAGCCATCGAAGTCCCTCGGCGTGCAGCCCGCGGGCCATCCACGCCCGCCACGCCGCGACCGCGATCACCAGCGCCCGGTCGGGCATCTCGCGCAATGACGCCGCCAGGGCTACCCGCAGGTTCCCGGCCTCGACGCCGAACCACGGGCTCGGCTCACCGACCACGCCACCGCCGGTGTCGGGATCAAGGGATTCGGCCCGGCCGGCATACCACCGGGCATGCCGGCGCCGGCGGTCGGCGAGTTCCCCCGCCGAAGCTAGGTGCCCGGCCGCGTACTGCCGGACGACCTCGAGCAGCCGGAAGCGGGCCTGATCGCCTGCCGTGTCCGCGTCAACCAGGGACTTGTCCACGAGCCGTGACATGACCGCCGCGACCGGCTCGCCCAGCCCGCCGGCGCATACGTCTTCGGCGGCCTCCAGGGTGCATCCTCCGGCGAAAACCGACAGCCGCCGCAATACCGCCCGCTCGTCGTCGGCCAGCAGGCCGTGGCTCCAGTCCAGCGTCGCCGCGAGTGTTGCCTGCCGGTCCGGGACGCCGCGGATACGCGCGGCCAGCGTGCCCAGAGCATCGTCGAGCCGCGCCGCCAGCTCCGCGGCCGCCAGATGCGCGGTCCTGGAAGCAGCTAGCTCGAGCGCGAGCGGCATCCCGTCGAGGCGCAAGCAGATACGCTCCACCGGCAGCGCGGTCGATGCGTCAAGCCGGAACCCGGGCGCCGCGTCGCGCGCGCGCTCGAGGAACAGCTGGACCGACTCCGTGCGGGCCAGCCGCGCCGGGTCGGCGTCGCCCTGTGGATCGGGCAGCTGGAGGGAAGGGACCCGCCAGACCACCTCGCCTGGCAGCCGAAGAGGCTCCCGGCTCGTCGCGAGCACACTCACGCCGGGACAGCGCTCGAGCAACCCCAGGACCAGGTCTGCGCTCGCCTCGGCCAGGTGCTCGCAGTTGTCGAGCAGCACCACCATCTTCCGGTCGGCGAGCTGCTTCACCAGGGCCGCTGTGATTGGCCGGGCGCCCGTTAGCGTCAGGCCAAGAGAAGCCGCGACGGCCGCCGGCACCAGCCGCCCGTCCCGGACCCCGGACAGCTCGACCAGCCACACCCCGTCGGCGGCCACGCCGGAGTTCGCCAGCCGGCGCGCGACCTCGATCCCTAGCCGGGTCTTGCCCACACCTCCGGGGCCGCTCAGCGTGAGGAGCCGGGTACGCTCGGCCAGGGCGAGCAGCTCGGCGATCTCCCGCCGGCGCCCGATGAAACTCGTCGTCGCAGCCGGGAGATTGCAGACGACCGCCGGTCCGGCGGGCATCTGCCCAGAGAGAATGCGCCGGTAGAGACTGCGCGTAGCCGGTTCCGGAGCGGCCGCATACTCCTCGTCCAGCACCGTGCGCAATCGCTCGTAGGTGTCGAGCGCATCCCACCGCCGTCCAGCCTGGTCGAGCGCGGCGATGAGCAACCGGTGCAGCGGTTCGTCGCCCGGGCGGCTCCCAGCAAGGGGCTCGAGCAGCAAGACAGCCTCCCCGGGACGTCCGCAATCCAGCAGGGCACGGGCCAGGCCGGCTCTCAGTGAATCGTAAAGAGCCCTCAGCCGTTCGCGATGAGGCGCCGCCCAGTCGGCATTGCGGTCTTCCGGCAGCAGCTCACCAGCGTAGAGATCCAGCGCGCCCTGATAATCCTCGACGGACCCCGAACCAAGCGCCCGCTGCGCCGCCGCGGCGAACACGTCAGCGTCGACGACGAGGCCACCGCCGACCGACAGGCTCACGATGTCGTCCTGCAGATGAAGCACGTTGGCCGGGGGGAAACCAGCCGTCGCCAGCGCCCGGCGCGCCGCGTGCAGAGCTTGGTGCAGATTATTCGCCGCCGCGGCGGGGTCCACACCAGGCCAGAGCACCTCGGTCAGCACGTCACGGTGGACCCGGTGACCATCGGCGAGAGCAAGCAACTTGACAACAGCCTTGGACTTGCGCAGCCGCCAGGCGTCCGGAACCGTGCGGCTTCCGACGCAGACGCTGAATCCTCCCAGCATCGCCACACGCAACGGCCCGGAACCTGCTCCCGCCTCCGCGTCGCGCTCGCCCGTCATGCCTGGAGTCTCCGCCACATTGGCGCGCCGGCCAAGCCCGCCACCAGCCCGCCGCAACCCCCGTGATCGCCCGCCCAGAGGCGGTTCACATAGTCGGCAGGGCTCTGGACATCCATGACGACGTTGGGCCGCTCAACTTCGCCCCCGAAGGTCCGCTCAAAACACGAGTGAACATGCCCATCAGCGCATAAGTATGCGAGCACACAACGCGCTCAATTCATGCAGAACCGGTCGACCTCGGCGCGCAGACCTGATCGGCGCGCCTGAGTCGGTGAGTACCGAGGCCGTCCTGGCCGTCCCGATCGGCGGGTCGGCGCGCGTTCTCCACCGCTTGCGGTGGGGCCGCGGGGGGCGCTCGGCTACGTATATGGCCCGCGTCAGTCGTCGGCGGCCCAGCGGACCACTGGATACGGTAGATTGCATCTACAGATGCACTCTAGATACAATATCGGTATGCCTACTACGACGGTTGGATTCGCGGTGGCGGACGAGGACCAGGACCGCCTGGCCCGCCTGGTTGAGCACTTCGGGGGCGGTAACCGGTCGGCGTACCTGCGGGCGACGCTGCCGGTGATGGAGGCGCTGGCCCGGGCGGAGCGGCTGCGCGAGCTCCAGGCGCGCAACGCCGAGCGCGCGGCTGCTGCGGGGTACGACTATGAGTCGCTGCTGGCGGAGATCCGGCAGGCGTACAAGGGCGGGAAACAGGGACAGTGACCTCGCCGGGGCCGGTTCCGGTGCCGGTTGTGTTCGACGTGAATGTGCTCGTGCTGGCTATCGCCACAGGCGAGTCGCCCTTCCGGAGCTGGCCCTCGCCGCCGCCAACGTCCGGGAACCCGAGCGCGGACTGCCTGGGCGTTATCAATGATGCCGCGGAGTTCGCGCCGTGGCTGTCGCCGCACATCCTGGCCAACACCGGCCGCGTGCTCGCGACGGTAGTGAAGACCCCTGAGGACGAGATTGATCAGTACCTGCAGGTGCTGGCCGAGATGGCCGAGGCATCGGGAGGCGGGATCACCGACCCGCCGCAAATCGTCGGGGACTGCGCCGACTGGGAGGACAACCGGATCCTTGACCTTGCGGCCGCAGTCGGCGCGTTCCTCATCGTCTCCGCCGATGCGGACCTGACGGGCATGTCGCCGTGGCGGGGGCGCCCCATCATCGAGCCGCCGCAGTTCGCGTCACTGGTCGATGCCTCGCGGCGGGCACGCAGGCGCCGGTGAATCCTGCCAACGGCGCCCAGCGTCTGGTGGGCCGGGTGAACGATGCTGGCTATGCCCGGGACGTTCGCCTCTGTGGCGCGGGTCACAGTCGGCTGATCCTGAAGGTGAGCCGCGCAGGTGTGATATGGCCTCTTCGCTTGACAGCATCGTTGAGGACCGGCCGCGAGAGCAGTGGGTGGATAACCTGCGGGTGATCGTCATCGCCGGCGTCATCGTTTTGCACGCCGCGACTGCCTACCTGGTGGCCACGGCGGGCTGGTACTACGAGGAGCGCACGACTTCCGGTGTGTGGCTGGTGTTGTTGTCCGGCCCTGCCCTGATCGGCGCGATGTTCGCGCTGGGCCCGCTGTTCCTTCTCGCGGGCTGGTTCTCCGCCCGGTCGCTGGCCCGCCGGGGGCCGGCTGGGTTCGTGCGCAGCAGGCTGCTGCGCCTGGGCGTGCCGCTGGTGGTGTACGTCCTGCTCATTGATCCCTTCACTGCTTACCTGGGTGGCCGCTGGCGGACCGTGCCGCTGGGCACCCGGCCAATGGAGGTGAGCGTGCTGTGGTTTGTTGCCGCGCTGCTGGTCTTTTCCGTGGTGTACGCCGCGCTGCGGCGTGTCCGCCCCGCGCGGGCGCTGCGGCGGCCGCTGCGGACCGGTGTCCTGGCCGCGGCGGTCGCGACGATCACGGTGAGTTCGTTCGCCGTCTGGCAGGTGTGGCCGGCGAACGCCGTCATGTTCTTGAACCTGAGGGTGGGTGAGTGGCCGCAAGGCGCCGTGCTGTTCGCGCTTGGCGTGCTGGGCGCCGAGGCCGGGTGGCTGGACGAGTTGCCCACGGTGCTGGCCCGTCGGCTCGGCTGGGTGGCTACGGCCGGGGTGGCCGCCCTGGTGGCCTTGATGGTGTCCCTGGTCCTGGCCCGGGGAGCCGACCAGGCGCTGGTGATGGGCGCCGACCTGCCCACGATGGCGTTCGCGCTGCTGGACGGCCTGATCGCGGTCAGCGGCACGCTGTGGTTCATAGCCTGGCTGCGGGGCCGGTGGCCCAGCCACGGCCCGCTGCTCGACAAGGCAGCACGCGCGTCCTACGCCACCTACGTCATCCACCCGCCGGTACTCACCGCGGTCATGGTGGCCTTCGCTGCCGTGGCGCTGGCACCCGAAATCAAATTCGTGCTGGTGGCCACAGCGGGGGCGGCCGCCTGCTTCACGGCCGGTTACGCGCTCACCCGGGTGCCAGGCATCTCCAAGGTGCTCTGACCCACTAGAACGCGGACCGGCCAGAGATCCCAAGCCGGTGGAGTCCAGTCAGGCGGGCCAGGGCGGCGAAGCCGTCCTCGGTGCCCGGCCAGTGAGCGCGCACCGTCTGGATCCCGGCCCGGCGCACCACGCTGCGCAGCACGAACGCGACGATGATCGCGTCGTCGGCGTAGCCGATGACCGGCAGGAAGTCAGGGATGAGATCGATCGGCAGTGCGAGATAGACCATCAGCAGCGCAAGGCGCACGCGCACGTCTCGCGGCAGGGCGGTGTCGGCTGCCAGCCGGCGCAGCAGCCGCAGCAGATCGGGCAGCAGCCGGATCGCCTCGGACAGCAGCGCGCCTTTCGGCCGTATCAGCACCAGGGCGATCAGCAGGGCCAGCCACGCGGTGAGCACTGCGGCGCCGGCCGCGATCAGAATCTCCCACCCCATGCAGGTGCTCCTTATCGGTGTGAGTCCGCCGCGCGCAGCCGCGCCGAGCCGGGCAGCTGCGGTGCCTGCCCGGCGGCGGGCTCGTGGCCGCCTCCGGCCTGGGCGGCGATGGCCGCGTCCTCGAAAGCCGCCAGGGCTGCGCGGCAATGTTCCACCGCCTGGCGGGCCGCCGCGCCGCCGCTGGCGGTGAAATAGTCGCGGGAGGCGATCTTGGCGAGCCACTTGTCGAACCGTTCCAGGTCCGCTTCGGACTCCTCCACCTCCGCGTAGGTGGCCCGCCCGCGCGCCGTCTCCTGCTCCAGTTCCGCCAGCAGCTGAGGGGCGCGCTCGACGACCTCGGCGTACTCCGCATCCCGCTCGGCGTTGAACTCGGCGACCAGCTGGGCGTATTCGGCCGCATCGTCCACCGTCAAGGTCAGCGAACGGGCGCTGCCGCCGTCGGCACGGACCGAGGCCACCAGCCGCCACACCTGACGGCATACCGGCTCACGGGCCGGCAGCAGGCACACCGACTGCTGCAGATACAGTGCGCCCAGCGAGCGCAGCTTGCGCCACACCCGTACCCGCGTCGCCGCCGGCGCCCCGGCTGTGCTCGCCGACACCAGCAAGAACCGTTCCCGCCCCGGCCCCGCCACGTCATCGTCCATGTAACGATCGTAACATCAAATACAAACATATAGAACATTCACGCGCGGGTCACCCCGCCAAGTCATCCGGCGCTGTCGGCCCGTCCAGCGGAACGGCATGCGGATCGGCAGGTACCCGCAGCAGATCGAGGCCGCCGTGTACTTCTACGTTCTGGAGGCACGCAGAACACCGCCAAGTAAGCGCAGGCGTCCGCGGCCCAGGTGATCCTCTGCGGCGATGGTCAGCACTTGGTGTTCACCATCACCGATGACGGCAATGGCTTCGACCCCGCCACCACGCCCAGGGGCACCGGCCTGCAGGGCATCGCTGACCGCCTGGGAGCACTGGGCGGCAGTATCGACAACACCACCGCCCCCGGCCACGGCACCCAGGTGAACGGCCGGATACCCACCGCCGCCGCCTGAAAGCGAGACCGCCCGTGAATCAGCCGACGGCGCGCCCAGCGTCTGGTGGACCGTGTTGAACGATGCCGCTAGGCCCTCTCAAGGCGGTAGCCCCGGTTCATCCGGTCGGGGCTGCTCACGGAAGTAGCAGGTCATTTGTCATCGGGTTTGCCATCCGGGTCTCGCGCTATTTGGTGGCATCGGGCGCCCTTGGGAGGCGGCCGCCGACGCATCGGGATGCCGCGACGGGCCCATGTGAACAAGCTGCATGCTGCCCTCGATACCGCCGGGCGGTGATAGAACGGCATGCGCTGCTCTCCTGCGTGGTCGCTGCGTGTGCCGTTGGTCCTGGCCGGTATGACATTAGCCCCGTGTGCTGCTTGCCCGCCCGGCGCGACGATCAAATCGGGAGTCAGAGCAGGGGGTAGTGATGACTGCCATTGGTGAGCGGCAGCGGGCGCCGCGCGGTGGTTCGGGGCTCGATACCCGGGCGCTGGTGGTGTTCTTCGCGCTGGCCTACACGCTGAGCTGGTCATGGGCCATCCCGCTGGCGGCAGCCCATCAGGTGGTGCGGCGCGGCGTGGGCTGGCCCACCCACCTTCCGGCGCTGCTGGGGCCGGCGATCGCGGCGCTGGTGGTGACCGCGTGGACGATGGGCCGCCCGGGGATGCGGGACCTGGGGGCGCGGCTGGTCCGGTGGCGGGTGCCCCTTCGTTGGTGGCTGGTGGCCGTGAGCCCCGTCGTGTTCCTGGGGCTGGCGCTGGCCGCGATGGACGCGGCCGGGAGAGCCCTGCCGAACATGGGAGATTTCGGGCGGTTCAGCGGGACCCCGGCGATAGGCCTGGCCGGTGTGCTGTTGCTCATCTTCGCGGGCGCGCTGGGTGAGGAAACCGGCTGGCGGGGATACGCGCTGCCGCAGCTGCAGCGCCGGTTCAGCCCCCTGGCCAGCTCGCTGATCCTGGCGGTGGTCTGGTTCGGCTGGCACCTGCCACAGTTCTGGGTGATCGCCACCTACCGGGAGTTCGCCCCGGTCCAGTACGTGGGCATGTTGTGCGGGCTCGCCTGCGGCTCGGTCGTGCTGACCTGGCTGTACAACCGCTCCGGCGGCAGCATCTTGCTGGTTGCCGTCTGGCACGGCCTCTACAACTTCGTCGGCGCGACCCAGGCCGCGACTGGCATCCTCGCTGCGGTAGTCAGCACCCTGATCATGATCCAGGGAGTAGTCCTGATCGTGCTCGAGGTGCGGGCCCGCCGCCGCGGACGCCCCTCCGTGCTGGGCGCAGCGAGGGTCCCCCCGGCCAGGACGTTGGCCTCTCACCCTCAGGCCCGCGGCGGGTGAATCGTAAAAGTGACGGCGCACGCTGCGGCAGGAAAGGAGGGCGGATGACCGAGACGCTGGCCGCTGGCGGGTCGGCCGATTACCGGGAACTGGCCAGGCATGTGCGCTCGCATCCGTTCGTGGACGGTCCCACCCGCAAGCTGGTGCGGTCGTGGATCGAACGTGAGCCCGCGCACCAGATCCCGTGGACCCCGCTCGGCAAGCCGCTGAGCTCCTGCCGGGTGGCGCTGGTCTCCAGCGCCGGTATCGCCCCGGCGCGACCAGTGTCCCTTCGACCAGGAGCTTGAGCGGCGCGATCCGTGGTGGAGCGATCAGAGCTGGCGGCCCATCCCACTGGGCACCACCGAAGGCGACGTCGGCATCTACCATCTGCACATCGACCCGCGCTTCGCCAGCCAAGACCTGGATTGCGTGCTGCCGCTGCGCCGCCTGCAAGAGCTAGCGGCTGAGGGCATCGTCGGCGGGGCCGCGCCCACGCACTACTCGTTTATGGGATACATCCTGCAGCCGCGGCAGCTGCTGGCCTCCACCGCGCCCGCGATCGCCGCCCGGATGGCCGAAGAAGCGGTCGATGTCGCCGTGCTGGTGCCCGTTTGACCGATCTGCTGCCGGTCGGTCGGGCTGGTCCAGCAAGTCATCGAAGCCGCGGGTATCGCGACGGTGTCGTTGTCGATGATTCCCGAGTTCACCGCCTCGGTTGGCGCGCCGCGGGTCGCCGGGATCGAGTTCCCGTTTGGGCGGCCGCTCGGCCTGCCTGGTGACCGGGCAGGCCAGCGCGCGGTGCTGCGCGCCACGCTGGAAGTGGTCACGCGGGCGCGCTCGCCCGGGACGGTGACCCAGCTGCCCTTCCGGTGGCCGCAATCCCCCCGCGACGCCCACGCCGACCCGGCGGTCCCGCCACCGATAGTGCAGCTGGTCAAGCGCAAGCCGTGGCTGGCGGTCAAACTGCTGGCCCGCGACATCCCCGAACCCCA
>Ga0335085_10005848_pt1 | contig 19624 bp, 17 predicted proteins | sample Lox_Sample_45_FD_206712 | JGI IMG/M metagenome (GOLD analysis project Ga0335085, IMG submission 206712) | Soil microbial communities from Loxahatchee National Wildlife Refuge, Florida, United States - Lox_Sample_4.5 | ecosystem: Environmental > Terrestrial > Soil > Wetlands | place: USA...
AGCCGGGTCGGATTCATGTCAGTGTCCGACAACATGGAAGTAACGGCCGCCTTAATCGGGGTGAGCGGTGTTTTGAACTCATGCGCCAGAGCATCCAGCATCGTGGATTTTAACTCCTCGCTCTGTCGGGCCGCTTCCGCGCGGGTGGCCACTTCGCGGGCCTGGGCTCGCTCCAAGGTAATGGCAGCGAGGTTGGCAATGGAGTGGAGGGCTGTTTCCGACACCTGCGAGCCCTGAATTCCAAGACTCCCCATCGGTTGTCCTCCCAGGCTGATGGGAATGACCGTAGTCTGGGTGGAGGCATCGTGAAAGACCGTACCCTGCAAGGCGGTGTCCCGGAGTTTGCCGGGATCAACCGGGATGTCGTCTGGGCCGGCCCTGTGGACCCGGTCGGTGGTGCGGTCGTAAAACGCCATGCCCGGCAATTCAAAGACTTGCGCAATCGAATTGGTAATCTCCTGGCCCAACGGGCCGTGAACTTCCAGGAGCAGCAGATTACGGCTCAAGGTATAGAGGCGTTCCATCTCGTGCTGCCGATGCGCCGACTCCTGTGCCTGCCTTTTCGCCGCGGTGGACAACTGGCTGGCAATCACCGCGGTTACCACAAAAGCGGTGAGCGCCACCCAATTCTGGGAGTCCGCCACATTAAATGTGCCAACGGGTGGAAGGAAATAGTAGTTGAAGCAGAGCATGCCCGCAACCGAAGCGGCCAGGGCCTCCGACAATCCCCAATGTGCGGCGATCAACAGCACCGCCAGCAGGTAGGACAGGGCCACGGTTACGTTGTTAACAAAGAAGAGCCGGAAATAAAGGAATGTAATTCCGGCAACGATCACCAATGAGCCGATTATGCGGACCACCAGGGCCGGTGGGAACAGCAGGTTCTTTTTCAAGAGCGGGCCTCAATCCCTTTACCATTTTACTCGGCTGGGGAAATGTTGGCATGAGTTATGCTACACCTCAAGGGTCTCGGGGCGCGGGCCATTTCGGAGTAGGCGGAGAACTGCAAATAAGAGCACGAGGGCTAACACAAAGAAGCCCATCCCGCCTTTGTGGTGCAGGTTCCCTTGCAAGAAGCGGGGGCTAATGCACTCCGCGAGAAGTGTCAGGCCGGCAATTCGCAGGCCGTTCGTTAGACAGACAATCGGCAAAGCGCAGAGAACCAGCACGATCTTCTTCCATGCCGTGCGGAGGTAAAGGTGTCCGGCCAGAAGACTGATGATGAGAATGGCCAGGGTGGAATGAATCCCGCTGCATTCTTTGGCGACTTGAATACTCACCGTACTGAGTGTGAACTCAAAGCCATTCCGCAAGACCGGAACACCGGACAGACTGAAGATCGAAGAGCACACCGCGGTGGAGCCATATTGCACGGCCGTCACGGGCTTGTCCAGTAAGACGTCGGGGATGGGCACCGTCAAGAATAAGAAGGAAAGAGGGAATGTCCCTTCCCCGAATGCCCGGGTTCCATAGCAGAGCACGAACCCGCCAAGCCAGAAGATTACGAGGGCGAAAATTCTTGTAGAATGTGCGGCATCCTCCCCAAGCTGCCACAGAGCCTCATCCGCAGCCCAATTCAGAGCCAGTGAAGTAAGCAGCAGGGAAATACCCATGAAAATAGAGTAGCGGGCGCTCGCAAATATCTTCCGCCTCTCGAAAAACGCCAGTGCCAAAGTAATGAACGGTATCGCCAAAGTATAGGAATATTTGTCATACAAGTTATCTCCCCGAAGGGAGAAATGCAGAAGCGCCCTCAAAGGCGTCCGAAAAACGAAAAGGGAAGTGGCGAGGACGATCAGGAAAGCCAAGTTCCTTGGCGACATCATCTTCTCTATGCAGCCAGCAACTGATGTGGCCCAGGATTGAGAGGTCATGGTGCTCCGGCAGATCCTCTTGCCGGGCCGATTATACGCACGTTTTGAGTTCTTCGTGCAATTCTTTTGGGGTGAAGCCAAGGGCGGGGGCAGCTACAGGATAGTTAAAACGCCATGGGGGTTTCCCTTCTCTGACGTCTGCCTGGAATGCGGATCAGAGAAGGGGTATGTCGTTTCCTTTGCGGGTGTTTGGGACAAGTTTACGCTAAAACCCTTCTACCGAGGGCCAATCCCACCAATCCCAAAAGGCCGGCTCCGAGAAGCAATACGCTGGCAGGCTCGGGCACCGCCGGCGGATCCGTGAGCGCAACCGTTCCCGCAAACAGAGACGGGAATTCAAACACGATACCGCCACAACTCTGGCAACCGGTGAATCCTACGAATTCGTTGGGGAGGGCGCTCAGCAAGAAATCGCTGGTTCCGGAGTACCAAATGTAACCCGCCGGATTGTTCACAAGATTGGGGGCGTTTTTGAATGTTGCAACCAGACTTGTTCCATTATCAACCGTCACGTCCGCGCTTTGTATCGCGCCCGTCGTGGTATCGATGGTGATCTCGCTTCCGGCACCGAACGAGAAATTCGTGCCGTAGAAGATCCCCGTTGTACCTGCTCCCGGAGTCACATCGAAAACGGTAATGGTATCAGCCCACGCTCCCCGTGGCGCGAAGAAGGCCAGGACAGCAAATAGCGACAGGCCCATCAACTTTGCGCCTATGTTCCAATGGAGCCTATCCTCTTTTGTGACGCTATCGACCCGTTGTCGGTTTGAGGCCATTGTCATTAGATCGATTTCCTCTCTGGGAAGCGTTGGCACAACCAAACCTGCCTTCGGTGCTCAAAGACTGTTCACTAGGTGCTGAACACATTTCATCTGTTGAACTAACACAACCGGGGATCAATTCAGCCCTAATGCTCACAATTCTAAAGGATGCGGATATAATGTCAATAGTACCAAAGGGCAAGTCGGTTTATTCGGAAGTCCGTCCAGCCCAAACCTCTCTAGTTGAGCTGTGCGAGAGCTTTATGGGCTTGCAGAGCATCGTTCCCGGACAGACCCGACTTGAGCGCTGCTTCGAGTTGTTCCCTTCCCTGGGCTCGCTCCCCGTTCCCGAGCAGAGCCATCCCCAAATGGTAATGGTACACCGCGTGGTTTGGCGACTTGCCGACACATTCCTGAAGAAGCGGTACGGCCGCGCCATAGAGGCCTTTTTTGTAATAAACCCAGCCCAGGGTGTCGGTAACGGAATCTACCTCGGGGAGGAGCCGCTTCGCTTTTTGGGCGAGCCCCAATGCCGCATCCAGGTTCGTGTCCTGCACGGCGTAGACCCATGCGAGGTCGTTGGCGGCAACGGCGGACCCGGAATCAAGTGTCAAAGCCGTCTCGTAATAATGGGCGGCCTGCGGCAAGTCGCCCTTCGCTTGAAACATGTCTCCCAGCAAAACATTGAGAATCATCGACTTAGGCTGAAGGGACAGAGCCTTTTGATACCGTGCGATGGCCGCATCGGGGTTCCCGCGCCGCTGCTGAACCCTTCCCAATTGGACATACGCCACCACCATAGCGGGATCAAGTTGAGTGGCGCGAAGGAACTCCGTCTCGGCTTGGTCATAATTCTTGCTGTTTAGTCCTAGCTCACCCATGAGGTAGTGGGCGGTGGAGTCGTCCGGGAATTTGTCGAGATACTCTTGCACGCGCGCTATGGCCTTCGCCTCGTGGTTTTGAGAGATCCATAAAGCCGTCAACTGGGCGAGAGCGGGCGTGTAGCGCGGATTGAGCTTTAGGGCATCTTCGAGTTCCTTCTCCGCCTCCGGCCATCTCCGCTCGCCGGCGAAGGTCTGGGCGAGGTCCACGTAAATTGACGGGTCGGCCGGAGCAAGCCTTTGGACCGTTAAGAACTCTGAACGGGCGGGGGTGAACTGCTGCTGGCGTGCCAGCGCCGTTCCCAACAATCTATGTCCGGCGGCGGTGTTGCCGTCAAGCTGAACGATTTTCTGGGCGAAGTCCTGAGCCCCCCGAAAGTCGCCCAAGCGCAGGTCCAATCGCGCCAAAGCTTCCAAAACAATAGGGAGGTTTGGAGCATACTTCAATGCTTCGTGTAGCTCGGCGCTCGCTTGAAGGAGACTTCCAGCCTGTACAAATGCCGTGGCGAGCACATAATGCGCCTGAGGTGAGGACGGGGCGTCGCGGACATTTTGCTGGCCCAACAAAATGGCGTCCTCAGGCCTGCCCTGAAGCGTCAAGACTCGCGCCTTGAGGATACGCGCCCCCAGATCAGCGGGCGCGCCGGCCAGAATTTCCTCTACCAAGTCGGAGGCCGGCTGGATCTTTCCTGTCATCAGGTAAACATCAGCAAGCTTCTCCTTGATCCCAGTGTTCGACGGCTCAAACGCAAGGCCCCGCCGGTATTCGGCCATCGCGCGGTCAGATTGTCGTTGTTTGGTATAAAAATCCCCAATGGCAGCGGCAGCTTCGGCAGACTGCGGCATCCGGACGCGGAGCTTATCGAAGACCGCTTCGCCCTCTCCTTGCTTATTTTCGGCTGCCAACAACCTCGCCCACGCCAGATACAGGGGAATGCTTTCAGGATTATCTTGCGCACCCTGACGGAGAATTTGTTCAGCCTCATTTGGCTTTTTCTCGGATTCCCACAGCCGGGCAAGGTTGAGATACCCTTCCACGTAATGGGGATCTACTTCCACCGCTTTCCTGAAGTCCTGCTGCGCGCCTGCTCCGTTCTTCAAGCTGATTTGCACGAGCGCAAGGTCTGTGTATGTCGCTGGATCCATTGGCCGCAGATGGGCAAGCCGGGTAAACGCTTCCATGGCAGGGGCGTCTTCGTGGCGGGCCAGAAGCGACTCGCCTAGTGTCCGGTAAGCCTGCGCGTTGTCCGGCTCTTTTTGAATGACCAGCTTGGCTTCCGATTCGCATCGATCGAATTGGCGGGCCGCCAAAAAGAACTGCGATAGCGCAAGGTGGACATCCGCCCTCCCGGGATCGAGCTCCGCCGCGTGTCCCAGCGCGTCCGAAGCCCCTTTCCATTGGTGCAGCTTCAAATCCGCCAGCCCCAGGCGATAGTAGGCCTCAACAAAATGCGGGTCAACTTGCAGAGCCTGGCGGAAGAGAATGCTGGCCTCCGCGTCCTTTCCCTTCTCCAGATCGGCCAGGCCGCGCGCCAGAAATTTGGCCTTTCGCCTCTCGGGATTGTAGGCATAGCGAGCGCCGAGCAAACCACCCACCGTGATGCCAATCAATCCCAACACCAGCGCGTTTCTTTTTCCGGTGGTCATTTCACTCTCAAATTGTCAGGAGACCACTCCCACCAGAACCTTGGGGCCGGTGGGTTGGGGCACACCTCCGGCTGGCTCTTCGGTGACTGCGAATGCCTTGGCATTGACTCCGGGAGGAAGGGGGGGCAATAGCACGGCGCCGTTGCCAGTGGCGTCCGTCGCGAAAACGCCGGCGCTGATCGGATTGCCCTGCGCGGGTACAAGCCACAATTGGTACGTTCGCCCGGCCGGGAGCTTGGGAAGATTCGTCGTATAGAAAACCAGGCCCTTTTGAGGATGATAAAACGCCTTGCCCTCCGGGACCACCTTGACGGCCCCTGAAACCAGGGTCACCCGCAGCGTGTCCGGGGCAGTAAGAATATCCAAAACCGCCTGGGCCTGTGCGTATCTTGCCTGCTCGCCTTCGGCAACGGCACGAAGCACGGCGACCTGTTGGGCCAATTTGCGATTTTCGGATCGATACAGGGCAAGAGCAGCCAATAAAACCGCACAAGCCAACGTCAGGGCGGGAACCAACCACCGCCACCCAATCGAGACACCCGGAGCCCGCTGTGGCACTGGGGCATCGCGATGGATTCTCTGCAGTAATCGCCCGCGCGCCGCACTGGGGGGCGACACGGGAGGTGCGCCAAGGGACAGCAACGCCAGGCGGCCGCGGGCTTCCCGCAGCTTTTGCCGGCACTCCGCGCAACCTGTCAGGTGCGTTTCCAGCACTCGCGCTTCCTCGCTGCCCAGTGCACCGAGTGCGTAGAGGTCCAGCTCCTCGTCGAATTGTGGGTGCCCGTTCACGGATTCAATGCTCGTTTCAATACACCCAGAGCCGAGCGCAGCCGGGTTTTTACGGTGCCGAGCGGTTCGCCCGTGCGCTGCGCAATTTCGCTATGGGTCATTCCTTCAAAGTATGCAAAATCCAACGCCTCGCGCTGCTCCGGAGTTAGTGTTTCGAGTACCGACTTCACCTTCGCTATCATGTCCGTCCGCACAATTTGGGACTCGAGCTGAAAGGGGAAGGCCACCAGGTTTTCGCCAAGTTCTTCCATGGCGGCGCGGCCGCGGCGGCGCAAACGATCAATGGCCCGGTTGCGCGCGCTGACCAGAAGCCACCCGGCCAAACTGCCTCGCGTGGGTTCAAAGCTGGAGGCGTTCCGCCAGAGCTGGTAGAAAATGTCTTGGAGTACCTCTTCGGCTGCGCCGGTGTCATCCACAATGCGTTTTACCGCCGAATACACGACGCCAGAGTAGCGATCATAGAGCATCGCCAGCGCCGACTCGTCTCCCTCGACGACTCGGCGGACCAAAGCGGCGTCATTCGCTTCGCTGCTCAAAGCGGCTCCGGTGGCCGGCTCCACTTCGCCGGCTCCACATGAAGGTACGTTAGCGAAGGGTAAACGGATTGCATAAGCGAATCAACTTTAAAGTGGCATTTGTGAGGTGAGGTTCGAGTGCCAGCCTTGTGAGACAGCGCGCAAGCCCGGCATGGTTTCAATTTGATGGAGAGGCGGCCTGATACCTCTTTTGGGAATTTCGCCTACCTTCTCCCAGGGGAGAAGGTGGCCGACGGAGGAGGTCGGTTGAGGGATCGGTTCAGTCCGCCTTCGCTCACTGCCGGAAGAATCCATCATCCTCGTTCTCGAAACTGCCGATAACGAAGTGCGGGAGTGCCGGGGGCGCGGCGAGGGGGGAAAACGTAGGGCCGAACAGCGCTTGACCCCAGCCGAGGCTCGCTCGGTCCCATCACAGGGTGGCACAGGGATCCCGTACGTGTCGAGGAGGCATTGCGGGGCAAACGGCGGATCGGGTTCACCCCGTATTCCGGCAAAAAGTACGTCAGGAAAATGCCACTTGGGGCAATTCAGCGCACCGCAAAGTCCATTTTGCCGCTCAGGTAGGCCTCAACTATGCAGAAATGTCCGTTATTTCGCCGGTCATTTTGTCCGTCGCCATTTGTTTTCATACATATCCCCGGATCGACCTTCATTTTTAACATCTTTTTAGTTATCACGGAGGGGAGAGACCCGGTGCAAGACCCTATGTCCTGGCACCTGAAACCTGGCACCTGAAACCTTTCTTCCGTGTTTTCATACATATCCCCGGATCGACCTTCATTTTTTATTCTTTTGAGCAGAAAGCTTCCTCAAAGTGGTCAATTTGTTCGTTTGCCGAGTGCCGATCTCGGCACAAGGAACGGAGTGGGGAGGGGTTCCTGCTTGTCATGCACACCGCCCTAAACCTCAGGGCCTGTCCTTCCTCACTCAGTATGCATACATTACTAGCCTTTGTCAAGGGAAAAGTGGATGAAGCCACGCCGGCGTGCGTGACAGGGAAGTTACAGGCATTCCTCATGGCGTACGGAGCGGAGATTTGGAGTGCGTGCAGCTTGCTGCCGCTTTTTGCCTGCGCCAGCTTGCTGGCGGCTGGGTGGCGCCACAGGCGTGCAGTCCGTAAAGGGGCATGGCAGCGGCAGCCAAGGCACCAGGAGGGCCGGAAGCGAGCTTCCGGCAGAGAAAGCGGCAGCAAGCTGCACGCACTCCAAAGCTTCGCTCCGCGCACGCCGATTCATACCTTTTAACCATGGCCGGTCTATGGCCTTGCGCCTGCTTCGCAAGGGCGAGTCGCTTACCAAACTGGGCCGTGGGCGGAACGCTCCCTGCCCTGGGCATGCTGTCCGCCGGAAAAACCCGGAAACGTGGTAGTTATCCCCGCTCCCCATCAATTTTCTGGCCCGGGGCGGTTCGCTATGGTAGTCTGAGCGGTATGGGAAACCTTACTACTGACACAGCGCTGGACGGTCTGCTGGATCCCTTGAGCCGCTGCCTGGACGCCGAGTCGGCCCGGCGCGTGATGGAATTGCGGATTGATCCTGCGGTGCAGTCGCGAATTGACACTCTCGCCGAACGCGCCAACGACGGTGCGCTCAGCGAAGAGGAACGGGCCGAATATGAAGCCTACATCAACGCCAGCGACTTCATTGCGATCTTAAAGCTCAAGGCCCGGCGACATCTGGATTCAATCCCAACCTAATAATGGATGCCAGCACGCGAGACGTTGTCCGGCGCAGAGCGGATAATCGTTGCGAATATTGCTTGCTCCCGCAGGCGCACAGCGAATTAGCCCATCACATCGAGCATATCGTCGCTAAGCAGCACGGAGGAAGCGATGACCCTGACAATCTGGCGTTGGCCTGCCACCGATGTAATCTTTGCAAGGGACCTAACCTATCAGGCGTGGATCCCATGAGCGGCGAGGTCGTGCCGCTCTTCCACCCCCGGCGCGGCCAATGGGCAGAGCATTTTGTATTCCGCGGCGTGCGCATCATGGGCATTACCCCTGCCGGCCGCGCCACCGTACACGTACTCGCCATGAACGACGCCCGCCGCCTGGAGTTGCGGTCCGAGCTTCTCGCCCGCAGCAAAACCTGACTAGCACGAAAGCGAGACAGCGAGGCCGGCTGGCCGACTTGCGCAGAGCCCAGTTCTGAGGCTCGCGTTATCGCATCGCACGAGCCGGGTAGCGCAGACTTTGCGCCGTTCAAAGTCTGCGGTTCTTAACATGGTAAACATCCACTTTTTGTGAACATGCGGCTGCGGCGATCAAAGCCCAGAACCCTAGGTCTTGGCAGGGGGAAAGGCGCAGACTCTCTGAGATGCGAGAGTCTGCGCTACCTTGCTGCGGGATGTCGAAGGCTTTCGTTCACGGCCCCAATCAGTTGACTGAATAGTTTTGCGACCGCGGCGCGGGATTCCGGGACTTGGGGGAGAATGCCTTCGCCGTAAGCAAGGAAGTTCGTCATTAACCCGGATCGGTGGGTTCTGATGTCGTGTTTGAGCAGCCATGCACTCAGGTTTGTAGGTTCCCATATTCTCCCGTTGGGGGAACCCTCAGCTAACTGAACCTCCCAGCCTTTCCCGAGGAAGAGCCCCGCCCCGATGTAAACGTGATGCAGGATGCTTGGTATTTTTAGGTCAATGAAGTAGGAGTAGAACACAAGATATTTCCACTCGCGGCGGATTTGCCCGGGTGGTCTCCGAAGCTCGTCCGTAAAATGCCAGAAATCAGGCTTCTCGCCGAGTAGTCGTCGGGCGTCCTCCCTGGAGGCTTTGACTTCTTGCTCCATCTCAATCCTCAATTTCTCTGTGCGCTTAAGGAGATCTCGCATGTCCTCGGGATGTGCCGTGATGAAGTCCAAAAATTCCTTATCCACCTTGGCCTCCTCTGAATAATCTTGCATGGTTTGCCGAAATTCGTTCCAGCGCAAAACGTACTGAGAGTTTAGGTCAATATTCGGGTCGCAGAGGCGACTGTCGACGGACTGGAACAAGGGACCGTAGGTTACGCATTTGATCGGCACCCGGACGTCGGGACAATTCACTTCACGAGGGATCAATAGGGTCAAGAGAGGCTTTGCGCCGGTGCCTCGGGAGAGCGACTCTAGATGTTTCATGTAGTCACCGTAGGGATTCGTGTATGGGTCAGCGGCGATCTTGTTTTCTATCCCGATCACGAGGACACCGGGAGCTTCGATTACGATGTCCAGAAAATTGCCGTTCTCCGTCTTTACTTCTCGGGTAACGAGAACCCCATCTGCATCTGGCTGCGGTCCATTCCACCCAACAAGTGAGAGAAAAGCATCCAAAAGCAGGGTTCTCCAGCCGTGCTCACGGACAGGAGAAAGAAAAAAAGCAAGGATATTACTTGCGATCTTTTCGTCGCCCTTCCAGCCAGCAATTTCTAGCAGGGTTGGCTCATGAGCCTTCGGTGGCGGGACCTGGTCGCGGAAATCCTGTAAGAGCGCCTTGAGACCGTTAGGCTTAGGCGTGGACGATGGCGTGACCGCAGATTTGTCCAAGGCGGAATCGGCTGGCTTGCCAGATTCGCTCGTTTGTTTGCTGTTGTTACGGTTCGCGTCCGACCCCATTGGGTGACCACGGACTGGTTGAGTAGACAGGCTGGGCGGCTCTCCCGATTCAGGTTGGGTACCGCTCTCTTGGCTGTCTCGCACGCGAGAAAGGATTTCTGCCAGTTTATGCTTGTAGGCTGGCACGAATACCGGTACGTCGCTTGGCTGTGTCACGTCACCTGGAACCTTGGTGCCTGGTCGCAGGGGAAAGCGGCCACTTGTCCCGTCAAGCCCATAAAACACCTGCTGATTGTCTGCGTAGCCCCCAAGATATAGTTTGCACTCCTCTTTGCTTCCGTATCTCCGCCTGAACCATTGCGGTCGGCAAATGATGCGGATTTGTGCGTCAAGGGGCACGTCCGAGCAGCATTCTCCGACCTCGAATGGCTTTCCATTGGGGTCATAAAGGATGGTTTGAAAGCACGTATGCGAATCTCCGTACGGGTTGGTAGCCTTTTGATATAGCCGGTCGAAAATCCAGTGTTTAATCTTTGCGCGAGGGGCTGGGCCAACGAACCCCCGTGAGAACAGGTCGGTGAGGTCGTCAATAGACAACTCCCTCCTTATCAGGGGTACAAGGGCAAACTGAAACTTGTCAGGAATAGGCTTTGGCAAGACGAAGTGCAACCCGTGATTGCCGCGTCCCGCCGCAGGCCCACCGGTACGAAATAGGTCGATTAGTTCGTCCATTTCCGGTATGGTCATTTGTCACCTCCGGTGCGTTCGGACGTGCGGCACACGAATCATTCACCCGAAAGGTGCGTCTGTCGTGGTTACCAGAGCAAGCTCTTCCCCAAATTAGAAAGAAAAGCCGCGGACCTCAAAATCAGGTCCGCGCTACACTGCTTTGAAGTCTGCGATCTCCCGAAGGGACTTCTTGTAAGTTGAGCTCAAGCCACCCGGTCCATACGAAGAACAGACGCATCCTCCAAGTAGTAAAGCCTTCAAGCTTGACCACGACCCCCATAATCAATTCGACATAGAGGCGGTGGAATTCATCCCGATCGTATCGAAACGCCGCCAGGGCGAGGTCAACTCGCCGCCACGACTCCTGTAGCAACGATCTCCGATGCCGGATGAGGATGTCCCTTCGGGGTCGCAGACACCAAAGAAAGGGTGGCGCAGAGCGAGTTCAGCTCTGCGATTCACGTCATCTCATCGCAACAGAGTCGCAGGGCTGGGCTCGCCCTGCGCCAACCGGCGGCTCTTCCTGGGGAATTCGCCGGCAAAAATATTTTTCGCGTCCGGCGCAATCCAATCGCACTCTGCGTGCGTACTTGGGTCGGGTACCCAAAACACAAGCCAATCGCCCGTTCGCATCGGGCGAGCCTCCGAGATGAAAGTCGGGGATCGGGCGGACCCTTGTTTCTGTCCGGCCCTTACCAGAACTCGGGAATCAATGCCGTCTGAATATTCCAGCCATTCGCCGGAAAAAGCTTGTCCAACAACCGGGGAAGGCACACACAGGAGGAGGAAAAGTGATGAAATCGAAGTTGGTACTCTGCGCTTCGTTAGCGGGAGTGATGGTCATTTCAACAACTGCCTACTACGCCTCCAGCCATCGTGAGGCGCCCATCACGGCCCTTGACCACACCGCCGACATTACGGATGTCTACGCCTTTCGCAGCTATGACGCCCAGGGCAGCGACACGGCAACCCCCAGTATCACTATGGTCTTGAATGTTGACCCATTCCTCGAGCCCGCCAACGGTCCGAACTGGTTTCCGTTCGACCCAGGCGTTCTTTATGAGCTCAAGGTCGATAACGACAATGACGGGCACGCCGACGTCATTTTCCAGTTCCGGTTTTCCACCCAGTATCAGTTGCCCGCCGTCTACACCGGGCTGGCGGGATTTGACGGCAACCCCAACGGGACCAACGGAGTGGTTCCTTCGCAGATTACGGACTTTAGCAATCCCGGTTTGAATCTGCGGCAGACTTATACCGTCACCATGATCAAGAATGGCAGACGCGCGCAGCTTAGAAATGCGGATGGCTCGCCGTTCTTTGCGGTTCCTGCCAACGCCGGCCCGCGCACCATGAACTATGCGGCCCTTTACGCCGCCGGGACCTACAACGACATTGAGAGCAAGGGCATTTCAGTATTTGCGGGAACGGTTGACGACCCGTTCTTCATCGATCTGGGCGCCGCCTTTGACACCGCTAATTTTCGCACGGGAAACAGCGGCGTGCCCGGTGTTTTGACACCTACCGAGGATGCCGCCAACGCCAATTTCGCTCCCGATACCGTATCGGGCTACGCCGTCAACTCGATCGTCATGCAGGTCCCCATCGCTATGCTCACGCGGACGGGTAAAATCGAGCCTCCCAATTCAACCGCCGCCACGCTGGGCGTGTGGGGAACCACCTCGCGCCATCGTGTCAAAATTCGCCGGGACGAGGATGACCGCTACGGGGATTTTGACAACGATGATGAAACCGCCTTCCGGCAGGTTCAGCGCGAAGGAAATCCTCTCATCAATGAGCTCATCATCGGCATCGGGTCAAAAGACCGCTGGAGCATGGATCAGCCGGCCAACGACTCGCAATTTGCCAATTTCGACCTGAATCCTCCCTTCGTTACCATCGTCGATTCCCTCTACCAAGTGTTGGTGCCGGGCGCCTTGACCTCGCCTCCGACCCCGCGCAGCGACTTGCTTCCGCTGGTCAATTACCTTCCTCCCATTGCGGCGCCCGGGACCAGGCCCGGACCCATTGCCGACCTCCTGCGAATCAATACGGGAGTTCCGCCGACGCCGCCCGCCAAAGCTAGCCGGCTGGGACTGTTGGCGGGCGATGGAGCGGGGTACCCCAACGGCCGCCGTCTGGCCGACGACATCGTCGATATCACCTTGCGGGTCGTGGTGGGTGGAGTTCTGGCCGGCAAGCAATGCGGCCCCACCCATGCGTCCAGTTGCAACGTATTCCCCAACAATGTTTTGGGCGACGGCGTAAACGTGAACGATGTGAATTCGGACTTGACGACAGATGGCTCCACCAACCTCGTCGAGCCCAATACGCACTTCCACACGGCGTTCCCTTACGTTGATTACTGTCCCAGTGGGCGTGACCGCGTTCACATCAATCCCGGAGACCCAGGCTGCACAGGAGGCACAGGTCCTAGCTGCGTGAAGTAGAAACCCGGAAGGCGCGGTTCATCTATTTGTCCTCTGCGTGGCCGCCTCGCCCGCGGGGCGGCTCCGAGGAGGGGTAGGCAATCCATCATGGTAAAGCCGAATCTGGCCACCAAGGGTTTTGCAGCGGCGAGTTTAATTCGCCAAACAGCGTCGAGTAAGCACCCCTGCCAAAGCCGGGGAAGCTGTGAAAGAACCACGGTTGTAGCGGCGGTCTATGACCGCCGTCTTGATGTTGAATCTATTCGGCGGTCATAGACCGCCGCTACAAATGGCCAATTCGATTCTTTCTCAGCTTCGGGGGCTTTACGGTGGCTGGCCTCCCAAAAGGGCCTGAACGCCACCGCAGGAAATGACCCCTCACCCCCACGACCAGCAGAACGTGGGGCCCCGTGCGGCCCAGGGCCACCACGCTCCCCTTGGAGAGGGCCGGGGGGGTTCTGGTGCGCCCCGCGCACAGTTACCATTTCCCTCTTCCTGGGGAGAGGGGGACCGCAGGGCGGAGGGAGACCCACGCTTTGCTTGTCGTGGGGGTGAGGGGTTTCTCCCCACGTGCTTCGACCTTTGAGATTGTGCATTCCCGGAACCGTTAAGCTCTTACGGCCTCCCCGGCAGAGCCGGGGGATCTCTCAACGGATTAGTTGTCCCCAAACTTAAGGAGGAGTCAATGAGAAACGCGATTGCAATACTTGCCATACTGGCAGTGAATTTTGCATTATCCACAACAGGTCTTGCCGCCCAGCTTTCTCCGGCCGAACAGAAAATTCTCGCTGCCGAAAATGCCATTCAAAAGAATCCCAAGAAGGCCGAGGCGTATTCCGACTTGGCCATGGCCTTAGCGCGGCGTGCCCGCGAAACTTCCGATGCCAACTATTATGCGAAAGCCGATGAGGCCTTGAGCAAAGCATTTGACCTATCTCCCGGGAACTTCGCCGCGCAGAAAGTCCATGTGTGGATTCTGCTAGGCAAGCATGAATTCGCCCAGGCCCGGCAGGAAGCGGAGGAAATCAACCACCGCATGCCGGATGATGTTCAAGTCTACGGATTTCTCACCGACGCCAATATCGAATTAGGCCATTACGCCGAAGCGGAGAAAGCCGCTCAGTGGATGCTCGACATCCGCCCCGGCAACTTGGCGGGTTTGACGCGGGGCGCTTACCTTCGCGAGTTAATGGGTGACTTGGACGGCGCACTTGTATTGATGGCAGAAGCCTACCAGGAAACCCCGCTGGCCGAAACCGAGGACCTCGCCTGGATTGCCACCCAGATGGCGCACCTGCAACTCGCCAGCGGCCATGCGGAAATTGCCGAACGCCTTCTCAAAGCCGCGCTGTCGCTATACCCTGACTACCACTATGCGCTCGAAACCCTCGCCCAAGTTCGGACTGCCCAACAAAAGCACCAGGAGGCGGTTGAGCTCCTCCACCGCAGGAATCAGCATGCGCCCCAGCCGGAGAGCGCCTACGCATTAGCCGAAGCACTGGAACGCGCAGGCCAAAACGAAGACGCCAGGATAACCTATGGTCAGTTTGTGGAAAGCGCGCGACGGCAAATGGCAACTGCCGACAACGCCAACCGGGAGCTCGTGTTCTATTACGCCGACCACGGCAAGGATCCCGCGGAGGCATTGCGTATCGCCCAAATGGAATATCAAAGACGCCAAGACGTTTTCACTCTGGATGCCTATGCCTGGGCACTCTATGCGAATGGCCGATATGCGGAAGCCCAAAAACACATGGACCGAGCCTTAGCCTATGGCACGCGCAATCCAAAGTTCTTCTATCACGCCGGCGCCATTGCCTCAAAGCTGAACGAAGGGGAGAAAGCCGCGCAATTCCTAAAGCAATCGCTCGAACTGAGTTCCTGGACCGACTATCGGGCGGATGCGCGTGGAATTCTGGCCACCGTCGCTCCTTCAGAGGGGGCCGCGGTGACCCGATGAGTGGAGGTTCAAGCCCGCAGATGACGCGGAAAAGCGATGGCCGCGAGAAAACATGGACAACCATTTTCTCCGGCCGGCGCGGCCCAAAGCGGCGGGGGCGGCGGGTCGCCGCACTCTTTCTACTTCTCTTTGGGGCATTACCTCGTCTGCGCGGAGAGGACTCTCAGGCGGCACCGCAACCGCCTAAAATCAGCGCTCAAAAGCAGGAAATTACCGTGGTCACTACGGCACCTGTGGCCTTGTCTCCAGATCCCGGGCAGCGCGTCTTTGGCCGCGACGAATTGCTCGATGCCAATCCGGGGCGCCCGGGAGCGCCCGTCTCGATTCCCGGCCTCCCGATTGAAACGGCCTCGGGAGGAATCAAGGCCCCCCAATACTTTGCCCCGGGTGTGGCGGGCGATCATGGTGAGCCCATTGCTCAGTTCCTCCAAATCGGCGACTTCCTGTTTCCCAATAACCTTCCGGCCAATGCTCATGGCAATGGGTATGCCGATCCGAATTTCATCATACCCAGCACCATCGGCGAAGTCGCAGTAGAGGGTGGAGCCTTCAATGTCCGTGAGGGAAATCACGCCGTCGATCTGGCGGTCGCCTACGGTCCGCGCCCGCGGTTCGAGCCATCCCTGCAAATTACGGGAGACTATCGCGACCTGGATATCGTCGCCGGCTGGAGTCCCGCCAACGCGAACGTAAATGGGTGGCTGGGGTTGGAAGCCAGTTTCGGCAACGGTTACCTGAGTTTTCCCGAGCGCCGGCAACAGTACAAACTCAACGCTTATCGTGTTTATGATCTTGGAAACCACGAACTTTCACTTTTCGGCGTTGGCTACTTTGGGTCATCGCGCATTCCCGGCCTCATCCCGACCGACGTCAACGTTCCTGGCGACACGATTGATCCTCGGCAGCGTGACCGCACACACACATCGATCGCTTTGGTCACCGATACCTGGAAACCAGGCGCCAACGAGAGCGTGGTCTTGTCGGGCTTTTTTCGGACTTACAGCCTGGACCTGCGATCCGACTTCGGCGAAGGCTTGATTCGCCAGAGCGAGTTTCGAACCGTTGCGGGCGGAAACGCGAGCTACATCTATAAAGCTCGCCACAAGGCCACTATGCTCGCGGGCGTTGATGTGCGGCGCGATGCCCCGCGCAATTTGGACCTCGACCGTGCGGATGCCAACGGCATATTCCTGCCCGTTGCGCGCAACGATTTGACTTTGCAATTCCTGACGCCGTTCGTTTCGCTCGACGGCCCTTTGACCCGGTGGTTCCACTACGACCTCGGCGTGCGCCGCGAAGAAGTCAATATGGATAACCTGGACAAAATCAATTTCCTCAATTCATTCCAAAAGACGCAGGGTATAACTTTGCCCAAGGGCAATTTGGTCTTCTTGCCACCTAATGCCAAACACCTCCCCACCGTGGCTTTTAGCTTTGGAGAAGCCTTCCACACGAATGACCCCCGCATTGGGGGCGGAATCGATCGGGGAACGGTCATCGTCCCCTCGCGCGCCTATCAATTGGTCGTAAAACGGGAGATCCAAAGAACGGATTTCGCCGTGACCCTGGCGCGTGTGGCCAACTCACAGGAATTGGCCAAAATCGATCCGGATACAGGACTGCAGTTTGATCTTGGACCCAGCATCATTCATTCGGCTACTGTCTCAGCGCGCCGCTACTTTTCTTTTGGGTCCTTTCAAGCCTCGTGGGCTCGCGCTGATGCCCATGACCGATTGACCCGCCAACCGATTCCCGAAGCGCCGAGGGAGATTTGGGATGCCGTGGGAACTGTTAATCGCCTCCCTTTCCATCTGCGGGCCCGCGGCGAGTTCGAGTACGTTGGCCGAAAACCTTTGGGCGACGGCTTTACGGGAATTCGCGTGCGTGAAATCCGCGGGTCCTTGTTGCGTTCGTTTGCCCACGGGAGGGTCGACTTGGGATTGAACTTCCTTTCGGCTGCCGGTTATGCCGGGCAAACGGCCGAAGTCCTCGCCCTACCCACCGACCCCGCGCCGTTCGAGAGAATCGTCGGGGTACCTTTGAAGTCCTACGTGGGTTGGACGTGTAGCTATAACTTCAGCGGCGGCGAGCGGGGAAGAAATGACTGAAGGCAAATCCGCCGCCGGGCGGTTACTCATACCGCAGGGCGGTGATGGGGTCGAGCCGGGCGGCTTTCAAGGCCGGCCATAACCCGAAGAACAAACCAACACTGGTGGAGACGACGAAGCCGGCGACGACAGACCACAGGGGGACGGTTGAGGGTAAGCTCGGCACAAGGGTCCGGATCAGAAAGCTCAGCAGCCACCCGATGGCAATCCCGATGAGGCCGCCGGAGCCGGTGAGAGTGATGGCTTCCAGCAGGAACTGCCAGGCAATGTCGCGCCGACGCGCGCCTACCGCCTTGCGGACGCCGATCTCCCGTGTGCGCTCCGTCACCGAAACCAGCATGATGTCCATGACGCCGATGCCGCCCACCAGCAGGCCGATGGAGGAAATCACCACCATCACTAACCCCACTGTGCTGATGATCTGGCGGAACTCGACGATGATAGAATCGGCGGTTGCAATGCCGAAGTTATCGGGATCGCTCGGCTTAACATGCCGGCGTCGCCGCAGGAGACCCTCAATTTCGTCTTGCGCTTCGTCCATTCGCCCACGGGAGGCCAGGGCGCTGACGAAATGGTCCTTCGATGCCGGATAGAGTTTCTTGTAAGTCCAGTACGGGATGAAGATGTCGCGGTCGTCAGGACTGTCGCCCAGGAAGCCCTTAAACTTGTTGAGCGTGCCGATGACCTCAAACGTGTGTCCGTCGACGGAAATAGACTTGCCCACGGGGTCCTCATGCTGAAAAAGTTGTTCGACCACGTTGGCGGCGATTACGGTGACATCGCGGCGATGCAGATCGTCCGTTTGGGTAAAGAAACGACCATCGGCGAGATTCGAGTTGGCAATCGTCAAGTAATTGGAGTCGACCCCCATAAACTGTGCCCCAGCCATTTCCCGGCCTTTGTAATGAGCGGTAGAAGGGGGCAAGCCGAACTCCTCCAGTTGGCTGAAGATGGCCACGGAAACCTCCTCAACGGCGGGGCATTGTTCCTTGATGGCCATGGCATCTTCGTAACTCAGCGGCTTACGCAGCCGCTCTTCGCGGGTCAGACGGTGCGGCGCGCCCATCTGAAGTTTGTAGACCCAAATGACCCGCGTTCCGAACTGCTCGGCAGCCTGCACCAATTGGGCGTCGAGGCCCTCGATAATTGAGGCGACGGCAATCACCGTAGTTGTGCCAATCAGAACACCCAGCACCGTGAGCAGCGAGCGGAACTTGTGAACGCGCAAAGTGTCAAGCGCCAACCACAGATTTTCACCCACCGCTTGCCAGTATGTCTTCATGCTATTGCTCAGCGCGCAGGGCCTGAATGGGATCCAAGCTGGCGGCCCTCCGCGCGGGATAGATCCCAAAAAAGAGCCCCACCAAGGTTGAAATCGAAACCCCCACGATCACCGCGCTCGCGGGAACCTCGGCCGTGAAAATGACGGCCACCAAGGAAGAAATGGCGTAGGAGAAAAGCACTCCCATAAGCCCTCCAACACCTGCCAGCGCCGCGGATTCAATCAAAAACTGCCAAAGGATGTCGCCCCGCTTCGCCCCTACGGACTTGCGGATCCCGATCTCGTGGGTGCGCTCGGTGACCGTGGCCAGCATGATGTTCATAATTACGATTCCGCCCACCACCATGAACACCGCCACCACGCCAATGGTGACGGCAAATATGGTTCCCGTCAGGTCTTTCCAGGCGCTCATCAGGGTATCTGAAGCGTTTACGCCGAAGTTATCCTCCTCGCGATAAGGAATATGGCGGCGCGAACGCATCAGGATTCGAACTTCGTCCTCCAGTTCGGCCATGTGCTTGGAGTCCGGGGCTTTGATGAAAACCATGACCTCGAGGTGAGGCATGAAGAGACTCCGAAAGGTGCCGAGAGGAATGAAAACGAAATTGTCCTGACTCACTCCAAAGGTGGAACCTACCTTCTCCGCCACCCCCACCACGGTGAAGTTGTGCCCGCCGACGGTTAATTCCTTACCGATGGGATCGATCGAGGGGAAAAGTTTATCCGCAATGTCCTGGCCGATGAAGCAGACGCGGGTGTTGTGCCGGTAGTCCTGCTCGGTGATGTAACGCCCCCACGCGGTCTTTTCCCGTCCGATATATGCGTGGCTGGCGGTGATTCCCGTGAGGGTCACCTGGTCGATCGAGTGGCCGCCATAGCGCGCTTCGGGGCCGGTTTGCAGTTGCGCAATGGCACTGATAGCTTGATAGCCAATCAGATTTTCCTGCAAGAAATCGTACTCCTCCAAGCGGATGGGGCGGTTGCGCCGCAGGGCTTTCAAATAGGCGTCATACCCTTGCGCCCACTTGAATTGGTGGAGTACAAAGGTATTGGTGCCGAGATTGGCAATTTTAGTGGCGATATAGAGGTTCATCCCGT
>Ga0335085_10005849_pt1 | contig 19622 bp, 20 predicted proteins | sample Lox_Sample_45_FD_206712 | JGI IMG/M metagenome (GOLD analysis project Ga0335085, IMG submission 206712) | Soil microbial communities from Loxahatchee National Wildlife Refuge, Florida, United States - Lox_Sample_4.5 | ecosystem: Environmental > Terrestrial > Soil > Wetlands | place: USA...
AAAAGGCGGAAGACGGATACTGCAGTTGCATTTTTACGAAACGAGAACACCCGAGTGGCCGTTCGGGCGCTGGTGCCGGGAACAGGAATCGAACCTGCAAGGTACCAAGTACCGGCGGATTTTGAGTTCAACAGTCGGTTCTGAACCGTTAGGAAAATTCTCTACTTTAACTGATTCTTTAACCTCTTACCAGCACACCGATTTGCGCCTTTTTGATCCAATTTGCGGCGTTTTGAACATTGAACTACTACAGTTTTACTACAGCATCCGTCGCTACTCCGCAGGGTCGTTGAGTATCGCATTTCGTGGGTCCGACTCACTTCGGTACGGAGGAACAGGCTCAGGTTGGTCTAGCAAGAAGGCAACCATCATGCGCCTCATCAACTCTGGCTGTTCAAACTGAATGAAATGCCCTGCTCTTGGCACGTAGTAGGATTTAGCGCTCGAGAACGTCCTACGATAGTCAACCGCGACGCTCCATGGAAGATAATCGCATTCCCCAAAGAGTATCACTGCAGGCGTTCGGTTGCCCCGCAGTGCTGTATGGGGGTCTCCGTCCGGTTTGCTCCACGAAAAGGAGATCGATTGAAGCACATACGGATTAAAGCGAAGGTTTACTCCTGACGTTGCCAACGTGCTCAGGAGCTCGGGTAGTTTACTGGCATCTCCTTTGCACACGAACGAAGGCGGCACCGGTGCAATCACCGGCACCACCAACTCTTCCGCTTCCAGCTGCGGCAACAGAGCCTCCGACGCGTCGGGGTTGCGGTCAAAAAGCGACATTGCAGCCAGGAATCTTAAGGACGGGAAACCCGACGTTCCTCCACCGGTGCGGCTATCATCCTCCTTCAGCGACGCATAGCCCCAGATTGGTCCCGGCGAATAGAAAACGACCTTGGCAACATGATTAGGATATTTCGCCATATAGTTGGCCGCCACAGTAGAACCAAAGGAGTGGCCAATGAGAATCATCCTGTCTGTCCCAATCTGCTGCCGCACGCCCTCCAGATCTTCGACGGCACGCCGGGCAGTGTAGTCTCGGACCCTCGGCAGAAAGTCCGAAAGGCCACTTCCCGCCTGGTCAACTAGATACACGCGAAAGCCGTATGCTGCAAAAGGACTGAAGAAGAGGTGATCCCAAGGACCTACGCCCATTCCTCCACCACGCAGAAAGACAATCGGTTCTGGTTTCAAGGCAACACCGGCAGGCGGATCATACTCGCTGTAGGCGATTCGCGAGCCGGTGGCAAGTTGCCAGTTCTTCGTATCGTTAAACGGAATCGTCTCTGCGAGTCGGGGAGGAGACTGTCGCAAGACCAGCACGTAGAGCGCGCTCACGAAGGCTAAGGTTAGGACCGTGGCGGAAGTACTTGCGAATCCAGTTCGCTTTTCCGCATGCCAGATAAGCGCGGCAAGCCAGACTCCTCCCCAAACAATCACTGCGAAGGCGCATGCTGCGCTGAAGGCCAGCAGCGGAACGCTCGCCGACCAAGCCGCCAGAAAATAGGGCAGAAGCCCCCCTCCGCACAGCGCAGCAACGCAGGCAAGCAAGGAAACAATAACAGCAATTGCGCGGCGAGCCCATACCTTCCAAGAAAACATGTCGAACCCTCGGGGATCATATCACCCGCCCAGTTGGAAGAACTGTTCAGCAACCCAACATTCGCAACGATGACACTCGTGATTGACCGGGTGAGACGAAGACATTCAAGTCACAGACTGACTAAGGCATCGGACGTGGCTTCAAAATCCCCGAAGGGATACATTAACCGGCAGGACTCTTATGACCCGGATTCTGCCCGGTTTTGAAGATCACACAGTGTGTTCTGAACCGTTTAGAAAATTTTCTATTCTACCTGATTCTTCAACCGCTTACCAGCACGCCGATTCCTCCCGTGATGGTCAGATATGACGCGTTTTGAACATGAAACTACTAACAGTTTCACTACAGTCAATCGTGACCCTTGGTGCGGGTTGGATAGCCACAACTCTAGTGCCAAAGTTTGGTCAGTCGCTGCTGATGCGGTGTCGTAAGCACCTTGCTGTTCAGCCAGTAATGTAATTTTATTCACAACGAAGACGTAAAATTGCAGGCCGAGGGTTCCCAGCATGGCAATACTTGTTCGCACAAAAGGCCAAAAATGGTTGCCAGCCAAGAGGCTAGAGTTCAAAGACGAAAGTGATCTGCAACGCGTATTGCACGAATCGCCTGATTTAATAATGACTCAAGAGGAGGAACTTCCCGCAGTTTTCATTCGTGAGGCAGCTTTACGAGGATCTGGATTCACGGACTTGGTAGGAGTGGACGCTTCAGGCAACATCTTGATCATCGAAACAAAACTCGCCAAGAATCGAGAAATCCGCAGGGAAGTCATTGGGCAGGTACTCGAATATGCTGCCTTCTTGTGGGGGATGTCTTATGAGGAATTCGACGAGCTGTTCAAGAACCGCGCAGGTAAGAGCATCGCTGACTTGTTCTTGGAAAAATCTGAGTCGATTTCGATCGAGGAGATTATCGCTAGTATCACTGGAAACTTGGAACAAGGCCGATTCAAGCTGCTAATCGCCGTCGATGATATCAATCCAGAACTGCAGAAGATAATTGCCTACATCTCCAATTTTAGAAGCGGCCTCCTGTTAGAAGCGCTCGAAGTTAAAATTTATCAGCAAGGCGAAACCGAAATTTTTGTTCCCCAACGACACGGTCAAGCAGTTGGAGCAGGCGGTGGAGGATCACCGACTTCGTTAACGATCGACGATGTGATCGCGGGCGCGCCGGATGACCATTCACGTCGTCTCCTTTCGATGCTCATAGAACAATGGAGCAAGCTCGGGCACACGGTACAGCCACGAACTGCCGGAGCCACTTTCCAGGCCGATGTTCGTGGTCAGCTACAGCCCATCTTCTGGGCTTTCCGCAACCGTATTCAAGCTCTGATATCTACATTACTGAGGCGGGGAGTGCCGGCCGACGTGGTGGCCAAATACCGTTCGGCCCTGGCGGCACTTCCGGGCTTCGACTCAAAAAGCATGTTGTCTGATGCAAGGCCAGCAACCTTTTTTTCAGGAATATCTGAAGCTGAAATCAGAAATTTCGTGATCGAATCGGCCAAAGTTGTCGAGGAGTGGAGGCGGCCTGCTAGCTAAAGCAAATGCGGCGCTTGTACTGCAGTCGCATTATAAGAGGGTGCCCCTTTTGGAGTAGGTTTTCATCGTTCGCATGATCACCTACGAAAGGAACACCCTCAATGAGCAGCGAAAAGTATATTGGGCTCGATGTTCATCAAGCAACGATCTCAGTCGCGGTGGTGGATTCCCAAGGCAAAGTTGTCATGGAATCCATCCTGGAAACCAAAGCCTCTACGCTTCTGGAGTTCTTCGCTGGATTACGCGGCAGCTTGTTCGTGACCTTCGAGGAAGGCACCTGGGCAGCGTGGCTCTATGACCTACTCAAGCCGCGTGTGACCGAGGTTCTAGTCTGCAATCCGCGCAAGATCCCGCTGCTCAAACAGGGCAACAAGAGTGACAAGATCGACGCTCGCAAACTCGCCGAGCGGCTGCGCCTGCACGATCTCAAGCCCGTGTACCACGGCGAAAACGGGATGCGCATGCTGCGCGAGCTGGCCCGAAGTTATCTCACCGTGGTTAAAGATCTCTCGCGGGTGATGAATCGCTTGAAAGCCCTGTATCGCAGTTGGGCGATCCCTTGTGCCGGCCGAGATGTTTACTACACGCGCCATCGTAGCCAGTGGTTAGAGAAGATTCCCGAAGCTGGGACGCGCTGGCGAGCCGAGCAACTCTATCAGCAACTGGATCTGCTGCAGCACTTGCGCCAACAAGCGCGGCGCGAACTGCTGGCGGAGAGTCGAAAGCATCCGATCACCCTCAAGCTACGGCAGATTCCGTCGCTGGGCCCGATTCGTTGCGCCTTAGCGGTGGCATTGATTCAGACCCCGCATCGTTTTCGCAGCAAGCGCCAACTATGGACCTACAGCGGACTGGGCCTGGAAACTCGCGACAGCGGCGAATATCACTACGTCCAAGGCCAACCGCGGCGACGCAAAAAACAGGCGACGATTCGCGGCTTGAACAAGGATTACAACCATGATCTGAAAGGTCTGTTTAAAGGCGCGGCCACCCGGGCCAGCATCAAGCCCGGACCGTTCCAGGAGTTTTACCAGCGCTCAATCGCCAAAGGCATCAAGCCCACGATGGTGCGCCTCACGCTGGCACGCAAGATTGCCGCTATCACGCTGACACTGTGGAAGAAAGGAGAAGACTTCGACATCAATAAACTGAACTCGCAAGCCGCTTGAGCGTCTTGGGGAAGAACCCTTTCCATCTCCGATGATTTTTCCTCGGAGAGTGGCGGATCGGTTCTTGAGACGCTCGGGTTCGAGAGTGAGTATCCCAAAATCCCGTAGGCGTGCAGTGCCCACCGGGCACTTAGCTTCCGTGTAATCCCTATACCCTCTCGGACAACCCGAAAAAGCTCTAGGCCACGAGCCTCAGATAGATCTATGTGTTGCCAACCAGGCAACCGCCGCGGCTTGCCAGTTCCAGAAACCGATCAACGTCGTCGCTACTCAATAAGGATGCTACCGAGATGGAACATGCAGATCCGCGCCACGACCCAACGCCTCGTCTCACGCACAGGGACTGGAAGGCAGGAAAATATCTTCTCCTTCCGGTCGAAGGAGAGAAATGTCCTTGACTTCCCCCTCTTATAGATCGGGATATTTCACTCTCGACTGCGTAGCATCGCCAGATATGCTGTAAGTCATTGATTGTAAAGTAGTTACAAGTAATATGCTCAAATTCGAGCGATACGCGCCGATTAGCCGGCTTTGGTCTCTGGACGTACCCAACCCCCACCCGGCCATCAAAACAGCGGGAAATCGTGCGGTATCAGCGGGAGCGCTGACCTCAAAACCTGGGCGTTAAGTCGTTTTTTGATTGTTTTGATGGGCTTAACGAGCGCACAGTTCTCTGTTTCGCCTTGATTCCGAATTTCAGAACGCACGAGTCTTGGCATGTAGTGATTCTTCTCACACCGACGAGTGACGCGGGTGACAGTTCCGGTCGTCGTTGCAGTATTACGAATGGCCTTTGGAGAACAGAAGAAGATGAGCAACATATCAGTACGGCGACTAGGCGAGCTCCAGCGTGGTGTTTTCAAAATCCTCCTCGATCAGACTGAGGGGCTTCCGGCGAAGGAAATCATCGGACGAATGCCACAAGTTGTTCCGCCGACGGATTTCGAAAAGAGTGATTACCCAAAACACCCAGGAATCCAGCGATATGGAAAGATGATTCGCTTTGCGACCATTGGTCCCGTAAAGGCTGGTTGGCTAATCAAGGAGAAGGGAAAGTGGTACCTGACGGACGAAGGAAGAAAAGCATACTCGAAATTCGTTGACCCTGATGAATTCAGACGCGAGAGTACGCGCCTTTACCACCAGTGGCGGGATAAACAACCGAAGGAAGTTGATGAAGGTGCCGAAGAATTCCAAGCCGAGGTCGGTACGAGCGAGAGAGTCGCGGATGCGTCAAGCACGCTAGAAGAGGCAGAGGAGACAGCGTGGAAAGAGATCGAAGAGTATATTCAAGCCATTAACCCATACGATCTCCAAAAGCTTGTCGCCGCGCTACTCCGTGCGATGGGCTATCACATAGCATGGATTTCACCTCCGGGACCTGATAAGGGTATCGACATCCTGGCGCACAACGATCCTTTGGGCACCAGTACCCCGCGCATTAAAGTCCAAGTTAAACGCCGCGCTGACAAGATTAACGTCGATGGGCTAAGGGCGTTCATGGCAATCCTCGGCGAGCAAGATGTCGGCATTTTTGTTTCGACTGGAGGCTTCACAAGTGATGCTGAGAGTGAGGCTCGAACCAAGGAAACTCGGAAGCTGACTTTGATCGATTTGGAAAAGTTGGTTGACCTTTGGATTGAGCACTACCACAAGGTTTCAGAAACTGAAAAACGGCTACTTCCTCTCAAACCAGTCCACTACCTAACGCCAATCGATTAAACAGGGAATGTGTTCTGTTGGAGATCGTAGAGTTTTTTACGCGTCATTCGTCCAATTTGGGAAATTGCTTGAGAATGAGAAACGATCAGCGAACATTCTTGAACAGCTGACTGACGGAAAGTCTAAACGTGTTGGCAAGCTTCACCAGAGTGGTTATGCGCAGATCCTTTTCACCCCTCTCAATGGCTCCTGTGAACGAACGAGCAAGCCCACTCCGGTGCGAGAGCTCCTCTTGAGACCAATATCGACGTTCCCGCAGGGCACGAATGCGCCTGCCAAGTTGTTTCCGGATCGCAGTGGCATCCTGCATTCCACATTTAATCCAGTCTGTGGCCTTAGTCGTCCACGCTCACTCGTAGGACGCTCTCTCGTAGGCTCATGGGAGTATGCGGACCGCTGTGACGGTGATCACTGAAGTTTCGGTGTGCGTACGCAACAATTTGCAGTCCCTCCCTTAGGCGGTTGCTCCTCTCAGACTCAGGGAGTCTCGGGAAGATGAATCGCTGATCTTTCTCTTGGAGGGCTTCCATGTCATCAGTTTGCCGAGATTCAAAGCGTGTTGCCGGGTTCTTTCTTTTCCTACTGGGGCTGACCGGCTGCGGCGGAGCGGGGAGCAAGTCCCAGAACGAACAACCGATCAATCTCGCTGGCTATTGGCAGGCGAGCACCGTCTCCGCTCTCGGCTACAACACTTCGCTCTCGGGCACCCTGACCCAAAACAACAGCCAAATCTCTGGAACGATGACAATCGTCGGTTCCCCATGCGCTACTTCGGGTTTGCTGAGCGGCGCCGTCACTAGGATGAACGTCGCATTGTCATTGATGGAGGGGACACAGAGCGTGTCTCTCAACGGAACCGCATCGGCAGATGGGAACTCAATCTCCGGAAGTTACCAAGCCCCAGCGGGTGGTTGTACAAATGGGGATTCTGGTACCTTTACTGCGACAAGAAGCAGCTCCGGTCCTCCGCCTACCATAACTGCTGTCACCGTTTCTTGCTCGCCAACCTCGATCCAAGTAGAACAGACCTCACAGTGCACGGCATCTGTCAGCGGAACCGGCACTTTCAACTCAACGGTCATGTGGTCAGTGGACAATGGCTCGATAGACCAGTCTGGAAATTACACAGCTGCCGGGACTGCTGGCACGGCTGACGTTGAAGCGACATCGGTGCAGGACACGACAAAATCCGGATCGACATTGATCACCGTGAATCCGGCCACGTTTAACTGGAGCGGCGGTCCGAGTCCCAATTTCCCCGTCACGAATGAGTGCTTCGCGGGTGATTTTAACGCCGACAAGAAAACCGACATTGCCTGCTACATCGGGAGTGGCGTTTGGACTGTCGCACTATCCATGGGAAGCGGATGGAACATGCAATCGTGGAGCAACGGGCCTTGGGTTGCCCTGCCCGTAACGGACCAGTGCGTGATAGGTGACTTTAACGGTGATGGCATGACCGACCTGGCTTGCTGGACGGGTACAGATGAAAGTTGGTCCGTTTCGCTATCAACGGGAAGTAGCTGGCAAGGATCATATTGGAACGGGGGACCACTCTTAGTTACCGAGTGGAACGTCGTGCCGGTCTCCGGTCAGTGCTTCGCTGCAGATTTCAACGGAGACGGCAAGACGGATTTGGCTTGCTCGAATGGCACAGACGGCACATGGAGTGTCGCTCTTTCAACTGGCAATGGATGGACTACAGGACCTTGGAGCGGGGGACCAACAGTGCCCTTACCCATGACACAGCAATGCTTCGCGGGTGACCTCAACGGCGATGGAAAGACTGATTTGGTTTGTTGGACGGGCATGGATGGAGGTTGGGGAGTTTCACTATCAACGGGTACTGGCTGGCAGGGGTCTATTTGGAGTGGCGGAGCGGCTCCACCCTATGAATGGAATGTAATACCAGTGGGAGGGCAATGCTTTGTGGGTGACGCAACTGGCGACCGTCATGCAGATATATCGTGTCCGGCATCTCTAGTTTCCTGTGGAGATCAATACGGCTGCACAACGGCAATTTGGAGTACCGCTATTTCGACCGGCAGTGCATGGAATCTCGAGTCTTGGGGCGGAGGACCCGGCGTAGCCCTGCCGGTGACAAACCAGTGTGTTACTGGAGATTTCAATGGCGATGGCACGAAGATGGATCTAGCATGTTGGACCGGAGAAGGCGGAGCATGGGGAGTGGGACTTTCAACGGGTACTTCTTGGGCTGGGGGAATTTGGAATGGAGGTCCGGCGCCGGTATACGAGTGGTTCCAGATTGGCATTCCTGGTCAATGTTTCACTGGAGATTTCAATGGTGATCGCCTGACTGATCTGGCGTGCTATTCGGGCTCGGGACTTTGGACTATTTCATTTTCTACAGGTAGCGGATGGTAGAGACCCGATTGGCGTATGGGCGCGAACGCAGGTGAGAACGGTTCCGCTGGCAGCAGTCTCGAATGGAAGATAACGAAGGCGTTCTTCATATACGAACTGGGTGTTGAGAAGCGCCGGAAAAGCATGTACTGTAGCACGAAGTGATCCGCGATGGTTCCTGAGCGCGACCGTGGCACCTGAATGGAATGCATCCTAAAATGTCCCCAGATAGGGTTGCGTAACGGCGTGTTGGGAGCTCAGTGCAGGCATATCAGAGACGAAGAACTCCCCGATGGCATGTGCCCTGCATGTAATCAGGTTGGGGTAATTTTCCTGTGTGAACAATGCGGGACCAGGCTAATTCAAGAGACTGAAGAGGTCTGGCACTGCCCGACATGCAGCACAGAAAATTAGGCATGGACGATAGTCCATGGGAGTCAGCTTGAATTTAGAGGGTGAAATCAAGAAGATCCTGTGCGTGAGTTGTAATGTTTTAACTAGCCATCGCCTGGAAGCCAGACACCGATTCAAGGTTCAGTGTACTGATGACGTAGACGATGTCGTGGTTGGTGCAGACGAGATTATTCCGATCCGTGTTTATAGAATTTCCGTCTGGGTGTGCGGGGGTTGTGGTGAACCCACAATGGAGTGGGAGATTGGACATGGAGAATCGGAACCAGGCGATAGCTTTGAAAATTCTTTGACCGAGTACTTCCCACGGCGCTTCAGGGGTGCCCTTAAACGCAAAGAATTGCAAACCCTGAACCCGGAGATGCGGCGGTTATATGGCGAAGTCGTCATTTCCTTTAACGAAGACTGCGTGCAGTTGTGTAATCTCGGTCTGCGTTCGCTAATCGAAGCAGTCTGCCACGACAAAGGCATCAGAGGAGGTGGCCTAAATCAAAAACTTAACGAACTGAAGAGATTTGTGCCGAGCGAGAACATAATCGAGGCGCTGCACGTTTTTAGGGAGTGGGGCAACGACGCAGCTCACCCGAGCGAGAATGCGAAGCTGCCCAAGATTGAGGATCTCAGAAAAGGAATTGAGGTGGTTGAGGACTTAATCGCCTCTCTCTATGATTTGGACTACCGTGCCTCCAAATTCCGTCGTAACGCGCATTCTGCCGAATCGGCGAAGTAACTTCTCTACCTATATTGAGGGACCAGCAGATGGCGCCCCCATCAGCGCATGAGCTCTTGAGCGGCTTGCAGAACGTGCTGACGCAACAAGGGCTGGATTACGAGCGGATTATCCAAGACTTCGGACAAGTTGCAGCGTCGGAGGCCCGCGCAAATGGACGAGTTTTTGACTTAAGAGATCACGTACGTGGGCTCTTACTCTCGCAACTGAGCAATCAGCGCCCGTGGAAGCCCATTGCGCAGAATCTGTGCAAAATAAGTCGGATATTTCTTGCTTACGATCCAGACGCACTTCAGCAGGCGAAACCGGAGTCTCTTGCGAATGCAGTCTGTACTATCCGCTGCGGAAATCGTTCTATTCTCCAACAGATGAATGCCCTTGCTGGGAACATTGCCACCCTCAGACGTTTAGAGCAAGATTTTGGAAGCCTCGACAGTTTCGTCACGAGCGATAGTCCTTTCGCTATCGCGCGAACGCTCAGCACATCTCGTCGCTACAAGATGAATTTCGTGGGACCTGCACTCGCCTTAGAATATCTTCGCAATGTCGGCATACGCGCTGCCAAGCCTGATGTCCACGTGCTGCGGATTCTTGGAGGGGAGCGGCTTGGGTATTTTCATGGTCAGCCCACCGAAGAACAAGCAGTGACGCTAGTCGCAGGTTTGGCAGATGAGTCCGGCTGTAACGCGACTTATTTTGACAACCTTCTTTGGCTATTCTGTGCCACGAATTACGGCAATATTTGTGGTGCACGTCCGCGCTGTGGGGTCTGTCGCTTCCGCCAAAGCTGTCGACATCCAGCGGATCACCCCGTTTTGAGCGGCTCCTAGTTGGGAGTAAGCGAGATATTCTTTTTTAGCATCTGCAATGATCTTGGGTGTATTGGTTGTCGTCTTCGCGCTCGGATGATCGTATGCCTACTCAATCAAGTTTCGAATTCCAAGAACGCCAGCGGTATCTCAAGCAGCCGTTTTCTGAGTTGCTCATCGGCAACACCGGTATCCGAACCGTATCGCACAAGGGAAGGCATGAGCGTGCTCACATCGTCGCTCTGCTCCCGACCTCGTTCCATTTCTTTGCCTATCAGATGAAAACTCGTAGCTGTCACCGGATATCGCTTGAGTAAACCAGCCGTATCGGGTCTGCAGCGGCTACCATCCGGCGCAGAACTCTTGGCTGAAGAATCCCAGGAGTAAAATGTTTAGCTCATGGCAAAGAAATCGAAGCTCGACAAATGCGTGCGTTGCGAGAAACATCGTGCCGCCGTGGGCGTATTCACCAGCTATTACAGTGTGGGTCTTAAAGGGAAGAAGCAGATCACGGGTTCATTCCCTGCGCGGGGATATTGTTTGAAGTGCTTCCTGAAGCGGGCTAAGAGAGAAGGCTTCAGTCCCGGGCAGCGGGATGAGTTGCGTAAGAAACTGCAACCGGGCAAACACACTAATCGCCATCACCAGAGCAAACGTCAGAAGTGACGTGGAATTTACCAGTAAATTCGGAATTGTGGTCCCATACAAAACCATGTTGCCCATGCTTTTCTATTTACAAGTAAACCCCTAACTTTACTGGTAACAACTCGTAGCAGCCAGTCAAACGTGTTTTTTAGCTTTCGCCGACCACATCATCTGGAAGACGAGAGTTTCTTGAGGTGGTAGAGAGAAGGAGTGCCGCGAGGCACGGCCCGCCTCCTGGCGGGCCCTTTGTTTTCATTTATGAAAACAAAGCATGTCAAATAAATGGCTTTTTTAATATGTACTTTATACGTAGCGGAAAATGCAGGAATGAAGCGCGGATTTTGCTCCAACAGGCAGCTCGCGGAAGTGAGAATCCAAGAATCAGCGCGGAAAATGCAGGAAAAACACTTCTGAGTTTGAGCGAGTTCACTTCAAGATTGGAATATCAAACGCCTTCGAAAAGTGACTCGAGAGCCTGACAGTTGGTTTACTTTTCTTTGTGCGGCGCTCATATCGAACGGCTCGCACACGATATTGCCAATAGCCAGACTTTTCTGACTTCCACCAACTGAGGGGATGGGGGAGATCCCTCCGCGTTCGTTTTGCTTTCCACTTCTCAACGCTCGACATTTCCGTCATGGCATAACGGGTGCGCGTCTCACCCCAGCCCATTTTCTTTCCAAGAGTCTCCGTCCTGGCCCAGCAGTAATTCTTCCACTTAAGACAGTGAATTCGAAGAATCGAAAGCAAGAGCACTGCCTTGTGATAGACCGGAATGTAATGCTGAATCAGCAGTCGCGGCACGGCTGTCCAGTTCCCGTCGCCCAGGTCCACATTCGCCAGAGGAACCTTCCAGGTCCGCTTACGTGATTTCGACTTGCGAATCAGTTTGAGTTGCCGTAACTCCCTAAGACATTTCTTGACGGTGCGCGTGTCCAGGCCAGTCCACTCGGAGAGATCGCTGAACGATCCCTTCACGTATGAATCCCGGTTGTGGTACGCGAGGTCATACAGCACGGTAAACACAGCGGCTGCGCTTTTCTCTTTCAGGCGCCTGAACCATACTTCCATGATCTCGTTGCGAAAAGCAGTCCACTCGTCATCAGGGATGCGTACACGCGGTGTGACTACTGGGGACATCGGCCGATTATTCTGTAGCACCAGCACATTGATGTCAATTTGATTAACGATGATTAACGTGTACGGGATCTGCTTTTGCGCGAGTGCCTATGGGCTTCACGATAGACACTCAGGAGAAGTTCGCGTTGGTCTCTGTTCAGTACTAGCTTCGGACTCGATCCCGCTGCAGTTGCGAGCGTCTCGAATGCCGCGATCGGTTGACCAAAAATATCTGCAATCTGCTCCAGAATCTCGAATGGAATTTTACGGTTCCCAGCCTCCAACTTCGCCACGAATGTTTGATCTCGCCCCAGAAGGAAACCTAGCTCTTCCTGCGAGAGATGTGCATTCTTGCGGTGCTTCCGAATGAGCGTAAGCAAGAGTTTGTGCTGCAGTCGATACCTTTGCAGCTGGCGATTTTTCAAAGGATTCCTCATCTCATGCCATTTTGGCATACAGCCCCTCCGAAAAGCAGAAGCAAGATTTGTATAACAGTTATAGAGGGACAAAAAACAGGTCCAGCTGAATCAAGACAAGGTGCTTCTGATCTTTTGCCAGGTTGGGAGGGTGGTGTTTATGGAGAAATTGCTAACGGTTACAGAATTAGCAGAGTGCCTGGGCATTTCACCAGGTACTGCATATCACTGGCTGAGCCAAGGACGACTGCCGTGTATCAAATTTAGCTCCCGTTGCGTTCGATTCCGCGAGTGTGATGTCCAGAAGATGTTGGAGCAGCTCGGGCACTCAGGCCTCTGTGAAGAGCGAAAGCAGCTAGAAAACGCGAAAAGGCGTACGCGTGAACGTGATGGTGGCTAATGGAAAGACTCTCAATTCTCGCCAGATCACGAGTTCGGTTAGCAGTTCTCCAAGAATCCCAGCCCCTCTTAAAGCTGGCAGTCTCGATCCGTACAGCAGTGCAAGGCTCATTTTGGCGCCATTTCGGCCAAAAGTTGCGGTTTTAGGAAGCAGGCGCTCAAAATTGTCCTTGTAAAGGAGGGCGAAATGAAGGCGAAACTGGCGGCCGTCTATTTGAGATGTTCAACCAAATCCCAAGAAACGGAAATGCAAGAGGTGGAACTCAGAGAGTACGTCTCCCGTCGGGGCTGGGAATGCAAAGTCTACCGAGACCTAGCGCAGAGTGGCGCAAAAGAGAGCAGACCGGCCCTCGATTCTTTGCTCTCCGATGTACGCAAAAGGAGGGTGGATGTTTTGGTCGTCTGGGCCCTGGACAGACTCGCGCGCTCTTTAAAGCAGCTCCTGGCCATCGCAGAGGAATGCCGTTCACTCGGCGTTGATTTGGTTTCATTGAAGCAGAACGTGGATACAACATTGCCGGCGGGACGACTGACGTTTCAGGTATTGGGCGCGGTGGCTGAGTTCGAGCGGGAAATGCTCAGAACGCGTGTGAAAGCTGGCCTCGAAATGGCTCGCCGTAACGGAAAGAAACTCGGGAGACCAGCTCTGCGTCATTTTGACTCCGACGAAGTCAGCGAGATCCAGCAGCTTCGTAAAGGAGGCGCAAGTGTCCGCAGCCTGGCGCTCCGTTACCGCACGACACAGTACGTCATCTGCAAACTGAGCGAAGCGCATGCTTAACGCACGCGCCGCTCAAAAACAAATCATTTTTGGAGGTTGAAAATGCAGAAACCGGACCCTTGTTTTTCGCACCTTTCACAGGACCCCAGGGAGGAGGTTTTTGAGCGGCTCAAAAACGCCCTCAATGACATGGCTACCTACTTTCCAATGACTGCACAACATCCATACTGGAAGAATTTCATCTTCAAATGCCTCGGGTGTGAGAAATGCGCAACCTGGTGGATGGATGATTACTCGTTCCCAGTTGTCGAAGATTGCTTCGAGTCAGTGCTAAAAGAGCTCCCAACCATTTCCCGAATCGCACTGCTGGACCCCCGTCTACAAATCGAAGTCGTGCCTCTGGATGGTGGAGACTTTCCAACTTGGGCCTGCCGGGTTCATCACCACGAAGGGATCAAGAGAAAACTCGAGGTACGACCTGATACCGGAATTTTACTTCTCCTTTCGCAGCCAGCCATTGAGCACCTGCCCAGAGAAGCGGTGATAGAGGACCTGCGCCACGAACTCGGGCACGTGCTTTTGTACCTGCGCGACCCGGAAGCAACGGACGACTGCAGTGCCGCAGACGAGGAGTGGAAACGATGCACTCAGCCCGAGGATCTCACCGTTCGAATTCCACTCAGGCCATTGAACAAGGGTGAATGAGTGGGAAGCCTGTACAAGCGTCGCGGCAGTAAGAAATGGATGATGGCTGCGACTGTTGCGGGGCGTCAGGTTTGCAAAAGTTCCCACACAACAAACAAACGTCTAGCCGAAAAACTCCTGGCACGCTGGGAAACAGAAATCCTAGAAGGCCGTTTCCACCTCCCAGCATCCAAGCCTCCAATGTTCGAAAACTGGGCGGACGATTTTCTCGCCACGATCGCTCACGCGAATACCAAAAAGCGGTACAAATCCTCAGTTGAAAAACTCAAAGCCCAGTTTTCGGGAATGCGTTTGAACGACATCTCAGCGACGTCCATCGAAGAATTCAAGGAGGTGCGCGCGGCTGAAAAGGTGCAGCGTGCCACGATCAACCATGACCTCAGAGTGCTGCGACGCATGATGCACATTGCAGAACGCAAACGCCTGATTGCCCGTACTCCGTTTGTTGAGGTGGAATTTCTGAAACAAAGCAATCCACGTCCGCCGCATATTGTCACTTTCGAAGAAGAAGAGCGAATCTTGTCTGTCGCGCCGCCACACATCAGAATGCTCGTGATCCTGCTCCTAGAAACTGGGATGCGCTCCCACCGCGAGGCCTTGACGCTCACCTGGGATGCGATAGATTTCGTCAACGATCTCATTCGGGTCCGAGAATCGAAGACACGTGCTGGTATCCGAAACCTACCTTTGTCTGACAGGTGTAAAACCGAACTTCAGCGGTGGCGCGAGATGTTCGGCCCAGACTTCTCCCTTTTCGTATTCCCAAACCTGCAGAATCCGACGAAACCTCGAAATGAGATCCGCTACGCTTGGGCCAAGACTCTGGACGAAGCAAAACTCGAACACTTCTGGATCTACAACCTTCGTCATACATTCGCGAGTCGTCTGAGTGCTGCCGGGGTGTCTGACCTATTTGTCGCCCAGATGATCGGCCATTCCAGCCCCGGCATCTTGCAGAAGTACTCCAAGGCGATTGACGAGTATCGCCGGGACGCGGTCCGCAAACTTGAACAGATGCGAGACGCGCACGCGGCCCAGCAGCTGGCAAGCGCCACAACCGTGAACTAAGGCGTCTACTGTTCGAGTTCTGGAACTCATTAAGTTCGCCTTCGTACCTCGACCCAGTGGAGCCAAACATCAGCAAGCAGATGAGGCAGAATCAGGAAGACCTCCCTTCGTGCCATCTCTGAGTTTTGCTCAAAGGGCGCTTGACCGATGTCCAGTGGACTTTGCTTATCTAGGCACTAAAAGGACCAGGGTGGTTCGGGCTATCAGGGACAGAACGCTGTGCGGAGCTCACATCTTTGCTCGATCCAGTCAGTGCCAGACCGGTCGTGCGATCTTCTTACCAGAGTCGATCCAATTGCGGCCACCCCGAGCCAGAATCCGACACCCAGAACGATAAGGATCGGGAAGGCAGGAACTGAAGCCGATAGCCCACTTCACCATGAAGCGAACCATCGACCAGAACGGCATGTTGAGATCAGTTACGGAACGCGACCTGTAACTTCGTCTGATGCGAGATCTTCCGACTCCACTTGCATAACGGCGTTGAAGAACAGAGATCAATTCTCCCGCCATCATCAGCTCTGGAGGTGCTATCGCCGGCTCTCCTTCAACACCACCTGGCAATTGCTCGCTTGGGTAAGAACCTGATTGAAAGCAGTCTCTTTCCGAAGATCCTTGAGCAGCGGGTCGTGTAGCAGAGCCCCGTAGGCGCAGTAGTTTTGCTGCACGGCAGCTTTCAGCAGGCGCATGGCCGGCTCACTTTGACCGCAGGCTGCCATCAGAGCACCGACGTGATACCAGGCTTCGGCGTCAGGCTCGAGCATGACGGAGGACTCATTGTCGTGAACAATCTTCGCCAGGTCGGAGGGACGCGGAGAGGCGGTGCAAGCCTCCATTAGCTCGCGGTGATAAGTGGAGCCCTTACCCATGTTCTTGGCGGCATTGTGAGCCGCGGTCAAGTTGCCTTCAGCCAGATAGATATAGGGAGTTACCCATGCGGCCCATTCGGAACCGCCATCGAGGTGTACGAAATCCATAGCTAGATCGGTCTTTCCCATCTCAAGGAACGACCAGGCGCAGGAGCGAAATGAGAAGTTGCCGGGATCGAGTTGACGGGCAGTATTACACTCCTGAGTCGACTGATCAAGAAATCCGGCATAGCGGAGTACATAGGCCAACCCAAAGTGAGCGTCGGCACTTTGCGGACGTCGCCGCGCAAGGTCGGTGGCGGCGTCATAGGCACGACCCAGTTCGCCGCGCTCGACGCGATTGGTGATCAGGTTACTAGCTGCCATGATTCGGTTCGGATCTAGTGAGAGCGCCCGTTCGTACGCGGAATTCGATCGCTCGAACATTTCTTCGCCGCCGCCGCCGAAGAAGGAGTCCAAGTAATACCGCTGGCCTAAGGCTTCCCAAACCGGCGCATAGGTGGGATCAAGTCCGGCGGCCCACTCCAGCATTTTAATGCCTTCTTTGTTGGGCCCGGGATCGTGCGGAACGGCCACACTGCGCAGAAAAAAGTCATATGCCTGCTGGTTCTTAGGGCGAGAAGCTACGGCTTCAACTGCGCCTCCTGAGCCAAGAATCGGCAGCAAGCCATGCTGGACTTGAGATGTCAATTGTTCCTGCAGTCCAATCAGGTTCTCTGCTTTCTCGGCGACCGTCGCCTGCCAGAGTAGGCGGTCAGTAGAAACGTCGATTGCCTCTAGGGTGACCAGCAGTTGCTCACCTTGCTTTCGAAACGAGCCCGCGAGCAGTCGTTCCACGTGCATCTCCTGTCCGACCTTTTTCGGATCGAGGTCGAGAGCCACGTATTTCCGAGTGGTCGACGAAGGGCGAACTTCGAGTGTCCGCGAATATGTAAGGACACTGGTCAATTCATCAGCAAGCGCAAAGCGAAGATAATCGACGTTAAAATCGCCGTTCAAATTCTGAAGAGGCAGAACGGCAATGGACACGGTTGGTTGCCCTTTCCCTGCATCGTTTTCGGGGGCAATGGGAGAGATTTTGCTTCTCCATAGAAACAACACCGATGTGATCAACAGCACTGCGAGAGCCGTAACCAACAAACGCGACCACCTTACATGGCCTGTCTTGATTGCGGGTGAAGATTCGACTGTTGGAAATCTGGTCGGTTCCGTATCCCGCTTCAGCCGTTGCAAATCGGTTCGTACGTCAGAAGCGTGCTGGTATCGCAGGTTGCGATCTTTTTCGAGACACTTGAAGATGATTCTCTCGAGTTCCGGGGGAAGATCAGGATTTAACCTGACCGGGCGTACGGGCTGCCGTTCCAGAATTGCACTGAATATGACCCCAGGACTCTCTCCACGAAAAGGCATCTGACCGGTCGCCATTTCGTATAGGACCGCACCAAACGAAAATAGATCCGTACGGGCGTCTACATCCCTGGCTCGCACCTGCTCAGGCGACATATACGCGACAGTTCCGAGCGTAGAGCCGGGAGCCGTCAGTTGCTCGCCTGTGTTCAAGATCGACTCAGTCGTCGCGTCCACGGCTGGCTGAGTCGTCGCTGGGCCTGTCACCTTGGCCAATCCGAAATCGAGAATCTTTGTATGCTCGCGCTTTGTGACGAAGATGTTGGCGGGCTTGATGTCCCGATGGACAATGCCTGCCGCGTGCGCCGCGTCGAGCCCTTCAGCAACTCCTATCGCCAAGGGAAGTGCCTCTCCGATGTCCATGGGACGACCGGCAATCTTATGCTTCAACGTCACGCCGTCGAGGAATTCCATGACGATAAACGGATGATCTTCGGTCTTCCCGATCTCGTGGATGGTGCAGATATTGGGGTGATTCAATGCCGAGGCAGCTCGCGCCTCTCGGCGAAATCGCTCTAGGGCCTGGCGATCTCGCGCTACTTCCTCCGGCAGGAACTTCAACGCTACAAACCGACCAAGCTCTGTATCCTCAGCCTTATAGACGACACCCATCCCACCGCCACCCAGCTTTTCCAGGATGCGATAGTGCGAGATAGTCTGGCCGATCATTCGGCTGAAATGTTAGGACTGCAGGTTGGGCAAGTCAATGAAGGCGGGGGTATATGTGTATGTGATGTCGAAATGTACACACCTGCATCTGAGGTGGTGGTGAACGTGTTGGACCAGATCACATCCACATCCTCAGCATCATTCTCTTTTCCCTTTTTCCTCAGATCAGCTCATCCTGCAACACAACTCAGGTAGATCCGGGTTCGGCGTATTTCCGGGGCCGGTGGGTACGCTGGGCGCCGGCTCTTGTCCGTCTGCCACAGGAAGAAGCTCGAAAGCATTTTGAAGTACATGCTCGACGAAAACGAGTTTTTCGGACCCTACGGGATTCGTTCACTTTCCAAATTCCATCTGGACCATCCGTTTGTATTCAATACCGGCGGACAGGAATACAAAGTTCAGTACCTGAATACTGGAATGTTCGGTGGCAACTCCAACTGGCGAGGCCCCGTCTGGATGCCGGTGAACGTGTTGCTGATCCGAGGATTGCTGAACCTGTATCAGTTCTATGGCGACGAGTTCAAAGTTGAATGTCCCACCGGTTCGGGAAAATACATGACTTTGTATGAGGTCGCAAAGGAGATTTCCCGCAGGCTGTCGAGCATATTCCTTCGCGATGCCCACGGCAAGAGGCCCATTTACGGAGGTACCAAGAAGTTTCAGGATGATCCTCATTGGAAAGACTACATTCTGTTCTATGAATACTTCCACGGAGACAACGGTGCTGGCCTTGGAGCGAGCCATCAAACCGGATGGACAGGAGTCATTGCTCGCGTAGTTGATCTGTTCGCTCGTGGGAGTGCGGCCGACTGGTTGAGCATGTCGAAAGCCGAACTTGCGGCTCGGATGACTCGTGACCGGGTTGAGGGGCTCAAGAAAGCTGGATAACACTCCCGCGCAACTATGGAGGCACGAAACTTTGATCGTGACCTTTCTGCATCTCATGTTCACATGATCGGTTCGAGGTGCTCGGTCAACCGAGCTTTCCTGTGGCGGGAAGTGCCGGTAATCTTAACTGACAGGAACTACTACAGTTTTACTACAGCCTGCCACTTTTCCACAGGATCGAGAGCCTTCTGGATCAGACCTATCCCTTTGTAGACTGTTCAGAACATTGAGGAAAAATGGTGCCGGGAACAGGAATCGAACCTGCAAGGTACCAAGTACCGGCGGATTTTGAGTCCGCTGCGTCTGCCAGTTCCGCCATCCCGGCTGAAGATGGAAGCCCTTGCGATTACAGCTTAATGCACTG
>Ga0335085_10005850_pt1 | contig 19620 bp, 17 predicted proteins | sample Lox_Sample_45_FD_206712 | JGI IMG/M metagenome (GOLD analysis project Ga0335085, IMG submission 206712) | Soil microbial communities from Loxahatchee National Wildlife Refuge, Florida, United States - Lox_Sample_4.5 | ecosystem: Environmental > Terrestrial > Soil > Wetlands | place: USA...
AACCGCTCGCTCGTGCTCTTCGACCGGGGGGACGAGGTGGAGCTCCACGCCGGCGACGACGGCATCCGGTTCCTCCTGATCTCCGGGCAGCCCCTCGGGGAACCCGTGGCCTGGTACGGCCCCGTCGTCATGAACACGCAGGAAGAGCTGCGGCACGCGTTCCAGCAGCTCGAGGACGGGACGTTCCTGCGGCCGGACGCCCGGAGATGACCGATGCTCCTCACGAAGGAGGATTCATGAAGATCCCCGGGGCCTGCGCCCACATCGCGGGGCTGAAGGCCGTCGTTCCCCCGAAGAGCCGCGAGTGCGAGGAGTGCGTCAGGATCGGCTCCCGCTGGGTCCACCTCCGCACCTGCCAGACATGCGGCGGCACGCGCTGCTGCGACTCCTCCCCGAACCGGCACGCCTCGAAACACGCGAAGAGCGCCGGGCACCCCGTCGCCTGCTCGGCCGAGCCGGGCGAGAAGTGGCTCTACTGCTATCCGGACGACGTCCTCGTCGAAACCTGATGAACCGCGTCCAGCTCGTTCACAAGGTGCTGGCGGAGTAGCCCTCCTCAGCCGAGCGGAGAGCCCGTCGTCATGAACGCGCCGGAAGAGCTCTCTCACTTCACGTCGCAGGCGCACCAGGCGTAAACGCCCTTCGGGTCGTTGAAGGTGAGGAGTCTCGCCGTCTCGCCCAGCCGGTCGAGGACGGCGCGGACGGCGGGGGGCGCCGGGGCGGCCTCTCCCTCCGCGGCATCGAACCCGAAGGCGCGGGCGAAACGGGCGCGGCCGGCGAGGAGCCGTGACAGGAGCTTCTCGCGGAAGGTCATCTCCTTCTCGACGTACCAGACGCGGTACTTTCCCTCCGTGAGCGTCGCTCTCTTGGCGGCGGAGGCGATGGCCTCGGGGAGACCGCCCAGGCGGTCGACGAGCTTCCGCTCGAAGGCGTCGGCGCCGCTCCAGACGCGCCCGCGGGCGATCCGGTCGACCTCGTCCTTCGACATCTTCCGCGCTTCGGCCACCCGTTCGAGGAAATCGTCGTAACCGCGGTTGATGGAGAGCTGGATGATCCGCCCCACCTCGGGTTTCAGGGCGCGGTCGGGTCTGAGCGCCCCCGAAAGCCAGGTCGTCCCGACGCCGTCCACGCGCATTCCGAGGTACTTCGCCATCGGCTTCTCCACGGTCGGGAACATCCCGAAGATGCCGATGGAGCCGGTGATCGTGTCGGGGCTGGCGAAGATCTCGTCGCTCGCCGTGGAGATCCAGTAGCCTCCCGATGCCGCGACGCTCCCCATCGAGACGACGACCGGCTTCTTGTTGACCGTCCGCGCGAGGGCCAGCTCGCGCCGGATGATCTCGGATCCGAAGACGCTCCCGCCGGGGCTGTCGACGCGGAGGACGATGGCTTTCACTTTCTCGTCCTGGCGCGCCTTCCGGACGAGGGCGGCCGTCGACTCGCCGCCGATCGTGCCGGGAGGCTGCCGGCCGTCGTAGATCTCCCCGACCGCGACGACGACGGCCACGGCGTCGCCGCTCCCCTTCTTCCCGGACCGGTCGCCGCCCCCGTTCTCGAGATAGTCGGCCACGGAGACCTGCTTGAAGGTCTCCCCGTCCTTCTGCTCGCCGACCAGCTCGATCATCCGCTTGCGGACCTCGTCGCGGTAGCCGATCCGGTCGACGAGCTTTGCCTCGAGAGCGAGCCGTGCGAGGCTCCCCTTCGCGGCCTCGAGCCGCTCCGGCATCCGGTCGATGTAGGCGCGGACCTCGTCCGGCGGGAGCCGGCGCGCCGCCGCGACGTCCTTCACCCAGGAGTTCCAGAGATCCCCGAGCCACTTGAGGTCCGCCTCGCGGGCCTCGGGCGACGGCTCGTTCCGCATGAAGGGTTCCACGAACGACTTGTACTCGCCGACGCGGAAGACGTGCCAGTCGATGCCGAGCCGGTCGATGGCGTCCTTGTAATAGGTCCGCCAGCGCCCGAACCCGTCGAGAAGGACCGCCCCCTCCGGGTGGAGCCAGACCTCGTCGGCCGCCGCGGCGACCGCGAACGGCCCCTGCAGGGTGGTCTCGCCGTAGGCGATCACCTTCTTCCCGCTCTTCCGGAAGTCGAGGAGCGCCGCACGGAGGTCCTCGATCTTCGTCAGCCCCCCGCCGGTCATCTGCGAAACGTCGAGGAAGATGGCCCCGATCCGGCGGTCGTTCTTCGCGGCCGAAACCGCGTCGAGCAGGTCCTTCACGAGGGTCTGCCGCGCCGGCTCCCCGAGAAGCGCGGCCTCGATCACGCTGTCGGCCGAGCGGCGCGAGAGCTGTTCGACGAGGGTTCCCTGAGGCTTGACGACGAGGGCCGCTCCCTTCGGCACCTTCGGGCGCCCGGAGATCGCGACCCAGACCAGCCAGACGACGAGGGCGAGGAAGAGGACGTTGACGACGAAGCGGCGGGACGCGTCGACGGCGGCCCAGAGGCTCGAGAGGAATCCGGTTCGCCGTACGGGTTTCTGCTCTTCCATCGGAAGCTCCTTCGCCGACCGTCGGAACGGGCGGCGCCGTCCTGGATTCTACGGACGGCCGCGGAAGCGGTTTCCGGCTAGAGGTCGGTCCGCGAGAGGCGGCGCGCCGCGAGGAGAGCCGGGACGACGGCCCAGACGAGGAGCGAGAGGGCGATGAGGAGCCCCGCGCCGGCGGGCCCGTGCGTGAAGCGGAGGAGGGCGAGCGAGGCCGAGCCGAAGGCGGCCGTCCCCTCGAGGGCGAGGAAGGCGCCCGTGCGCATCGCCCCCGACGGGTTGGCGAGGACCGAGACGATGAGGACGCGCGAGGCGGCCCCCGACGGCAGGAGAGAGGCGACGCCGAGCGCCACGAGGTCGACGAGGATCGCCGTCACGAACCAGACGACGAGGGCGAGCGAAAGGGCCCGCGTCCGCCGCCGTCCCGCCGAGCCGGCCGCGACGAGGGCCGCGAGACCGAGGAAGACGGCCGTCAGCAGGGCCGAACCCATGACGAGGAGGGCGTAGCCCGAAAGGCCGGCGTCCCCCGCGTTCGAGTAGACGACCAGCCCGGCCGCGCCGAAGCCGATGAGCTGCGCGGCGACGAGCGCGACCCAGAGCCCCGTGACGCGCCCGAGGAGGATGGTCCGCCGCGAGACGGGCTGCGAAAAGAGCAGCTCCGCCGCGCCCCGCTCGGGGATGAGGGTCAGGACGCCCATCAGCAGCGCGGCCAGCGGGACGAGGAGGAGGACGAGCTGGACGAGCGAGGCCGTCGTCCGCGAGAAGTCCTGGACGCCGTGGCCGCCCGAGAGGACGTAGCCCGAGACCGAGACCGCGAGCGAGAGGGCGGCGAAGACCGTGGCGAAGACCTGCGTCCAGCGCGACCGGACGGCCAGAACGAGCTCCTGCCTCGCACACAGGACAAATGGAGTCTCGAAAAAGAGCAAAGGGGGGCCTTTTTCACTCATGGCACGCCGTTCCGGCCGAAGACCTGAATGACCGTCATCGGCGTTCCCCCCTTCGCCGCATCGTCGGCGGCCCGCGAGGCCGCGTCGGCGTGGGCGACGAGGAAGGAGTTCATCGGCGTCAGGAGGCCGGGAACCTTCGTGTAGAGCGCCGTGGAGGCCCGCACCCACTGCTTCGTCCGGTGGTCGGCCACGTACGCGAGCTGCCCCTTCGCCGGCGCACCCCCCGCCGTCAGGAACGTCGCGAGACACCCGATGTCGTCGAAGAACCGGGGCTCTTCGTTCGGCGCGACGAGCTGCGCCGCGAAGCGGAGGTCGGAGACCGCCATCCGGCACCAGCCGCAGGCGTCGTGCTTCGTGTCGGGCTGCACCGGGAGGGCGGGAGAGCGCGCGCAGCCGGCGAGAAGGAGAGCGATTAGAAGGACGAGCCGCTTCACGAGTGCTCCCCAACCAGTTCGCGGTAGAGCTCCTCGAGCCGTCCCTCCTGCGCCGTGAGGCCCGCGATCCGGGCCCCGGCGCCGCGGAGCGCGTCGAGCACCACCGGGCGCCGACGGGCGGGACCCGGGACGACCAGCTCGTCCCCGATCCACGAGGCCTCCGGCGCGAGAGCGCGGACCGTGTCGAGCAGCCCCTCCGGACGGACGGGGATCCGGACCCGCATCACGCCCCGCTCGGCGAGGCGCGTCGCCAGCTCTCCCGCCGAGAGGAGGGCGACGAGCTGTCCGTCGACGAGGATTGCGATCCGGCCGGCGAGCTGCTCCACGTCGCCGAGCTGGTGAGAGGTGAAGAGAACGGTCTCCCCCGCGCGGCGCCGCGCCTCGACGAGCCCGTAGAAAGCGCAGAGGCCGTCGGGATCGAGGGCGGCCGTCGGCTCGTCGAGGAGGAGGACCGGCGCGTCGGGCAGGACGGCGACAGCGAGGCCGAGCCGCTGGACCATGCCGCCCGAGTAGGTCCCGACGGTCCGGGCGGCCGAGCCGTTGAGCGAGGCGAGACGAAGCGCCTCGTCGACCCGCGAGGCCGCGACGCCACGCAGCTTCCGGTAGAAGTCGAGGACCTCCCGCCCCGTCAGGGCCTCGGGGAAGGAGACCCGCTGCGGAAGGTAGGAAAGGACCTTCCGCGCCTCGGGCTCCGCAGCCGGGCGGACCGGGACGCCGGGTGCCCCGACGAGCACGCGTCCCGACGCCGGGCGGACGAGCCCGGCGGCCGCTTTCAGGCAGGTCGTCTTCCCGGAGCCGTTCGGGCCGAGGAGCGCCACGACCTCCCCCGTCTCCACGGCGAGCGTCAGCCCCTCGACGGCCCGCTGGCGGCCGAAGTTCTTGGAGAATTCCTCGAAACGGATCACGCGCCCCCCCGGCGCCCGAGGAGTACCGCGGCGAGACCGAGGCCGAGCGTGGCGGCAGAGGCCAGGAGCCCTTTCACGTCGGCGCGCCGGCGCGGGGCCCTCGAACGCGGGACGTCGGCGAGGACCGGGGGGCGCGCGAGCGGCCGCCGGTCCTCGGCCTCGATCCGCCGGAGGACGGGAAAGGTCCGCTCGGCGGCCCCGAGTGCGGTCGCGGCGAGGCTCCGCGCCACGAGGTCGGCGGCGGTGAGGTTTCCCCGGAGGTGGTCGAAGACGTTCGTCAGGGTGTAGGGGCGGTCGGAGCGGCCGTCGCCGTCGAGGTCGGGCTCGTCGTTCTCGGACCAGTAGTTCCCGTCGAAGTCGGTGTCGGTCCGCAGCCCGACGAGGGTCAGGGGCGTCAGGTTCGCGACGAAGACGTTGTCCCGGAAGACGTTTTCGCCGCACGAGTCGAAGAGGACGATGGCCGTGTCCGACTCGGCGACGACGTTCCGGACGAAGCGGTTCCGGTAGGAGCCTTCGAGGAAGATGCCCCGCGCGTTGTCCGCGATGAGGTTGTCCTCCGCCACGACGTCGTCGCAGGTCTTGAAGAGGAGCCCCACGCTGGCGAAGCCGCGGTTGTGGAGGAAGCGGTTCCGCCGGAAGGTGATCCGGCGCGAGTACATGAGGGCCGTGCCGGCGGCGCCGTTTTCGAAGAGGTTGTCCTCGAAGACGTTGTCGTCCGAGAACATGTAGTGGAGGCCGTATCGGAGGTCGCGGGCCACGTTCCTCGCGATGAAGCCGTGCCCGGCGGACTGGATGTAGATGCCGTCGCGGACGTCCTCGATCGTGTTGCCGGTCAGCGTGTAGCCGTCGGTGTCGTAGATGTGGATTCCCGAGCCCTTCTCGCCGGCGTCGCGCCCCGGGATGCCGCGGATGGCGCAATCCTCCACGCGGACGCCGTTCGCCTCGCGGAGATAGACGCCGAAGACGCATCCCCGGATCCGGTTTCCGCGGAGAACCGCGCCCGGGGCCGCCACGTGGATCCCGGCGGAGTCCTTCGCGATGTCGCCCCCTTCGCGCCCGTCGATGTCGAGCCCCTCGACCGTGACGTTCCGGGCCCGGACCCGGACGACGCTGCCGCTCCCCGAGCCGAGCAGAAGCGGGCGTCCGCGGCCCACGAGGCGGACCGGCTTGTCGAGATAGAGGTCTCCCGTGTAGGTGCCGGGGCCGACCTCCACGGTGCTTCCCGGCGCCGCGGCGTCGAGCCGCCCCTGCAACGGCGACGTCTCCGCCGCCGCCGGCCGCCCCTCCAGCGTGCCGGGGGCGATCGGCGGCATCTCCCCCGAGATCTGGAGCAGGAGGACGAGCGGCGAGAGGTTCATGCCGCGGCGCGGAGCGGGGCGGCCGGACTCCGGCGTCCCTCTCTCCCGCCGAGAAAGACCGCGAGGGCGAGGCAGAGGACGACGAGGCCGAGGGCGTACGAGCCGAGCCCGGGATACGAGTAGACGCCGAAGTTGGCGAGCTGCTTGAAGCCGAACATCGGCGGCATGAAGGGGTCCACCCGGACCGCCGCCGTCGGCGCGAGGTGATGCCCGTACCACCAGAGCTTGTAGGCGAACGACCAGACGGAGAAGGCGCCGAAGTAAAGGTAGATCACGAAGCAGTCGACGGCGTGCGAGACCTTCCCGAGGACCGCCGCGCGGAGGATCAGCAGGCCGAGGCCGCCGACCACGAAGGGAATCCACTTGAATTCGTTGAAGTCCGCGATCTCGATGTCCTTCATCCCGATGTAGTGGTTGAGGACGTTGATCTCCTTGATGTCCTGCCCGTTGTTCCCGCCCTCCAGCTTCCAGCTGTAGATCCCCATCCGGAGCCCCTCGGGGTACTGGGGCGCGAACATCGTCAGGGTCCAGAGCGGGAAGAGATACGACGGGATCAGGAGGACGAAGGCGAGGACGAGGAACGCCCGCGGCCCGAGGTCCAGGGGCAGATCGAGGATCCGGTTGCTCTTTTCGAAGAAGGATTTCATGGAAAACGGCGGGGAAGCCCGGGTTCCGGGCCTCCCCGCACCCCCTCCCCCCGTCAGCCTTTCGGCTTGACGATCAGGTAGCCCTGCATCTCCTGGTGGAGCGCCGAGCAGAAGTTCGTGCAGTAGTACGGATAGACGCCGGGCCTGTCGGCCTTGAAGGTGACGACCTTCGTCTCGCCGGGGTCGCAGACGATGTTGATGTTGTAGTCGAGCAGGCCGAAGCCGTGCAGCTCGTCGGTCGTCTGCTCGATGTTGGTCAGGGCGACCTTGACCGTATCGCCCTGAACCACCTCGATGGCCGTCGGGGTGATCGTGGAGCGGACGAGGACGACCTTGGCGAGAACGTTCGACCCCTGCCGCGTGACGCCGGCGTCCTTGACGTCCCAGATCGCCAGCGGGTTCTTGTTCTCCTCCTTCGGATAGACCTCGATCGGCTTGACCTTGTCGGCCTTGATCATCTGCGCGTAGTGCGGCTCCGGCTCGGTGAAGGCGTCATAGAGGAGCTTCATCTTCTCCTCGCTGATGTCCACGAGCTGCGACGACTCGGGCTGCGAGGGGCCCACCGAGAGGTGACGGCCATGAGAGAGCTTGTTCAGGCCGACGAGGTACTTGCCGTCGGGGCTGACCGTGTCGCCTTCGGCCGCGCAGAGGTGGCCGATGGAGTAGCTCATCGGGATCTTGTCCACGACCTCCCAGGTCCCGAGCTTCCACTTGGCGATGGCGCTGTCGACGAAGAGCGACGTGTAGGCCATGCCGTCCGGCCCGAACTGCGTATGGAGCGGTCCGAGGCCGACCGGCACCTCGGCGTCCTTGATCGACTCGTACTTCAGGACCGGGATGCCGTCCTCGTCCCCCGTGAAGTCCTTGTTCTGGATCGCCGTCTTGAGCTTCTCGAAGTTGAAGGCGGTCGTGACGCCCTGGAGCTTGCCCGACCCGATGATGTACTTGCCGTCGGGGGAGACGTCGACGCCGTGCGGGGACTTTCCGCAGGGCATCAGCCAGACGAGGCCCGGCACCTTTTTCGGGTCGATGACCTTCACGCCGCCGATCAGGTCGCCCTTTCCTTCGGCGACGGCCTTCTCGACGGCCTTCCAGTCGACGGCGGCGATGTAGTCGCGGTCGCGCTGCGAGGCGGTCACCTCCAGCTTGCCGGTGGCCCTCTCGGAGTTGTAGCAGGTCCAGAACATCCAGCCGTCGGAGACCTTCTTCCCGGCGTCGCCGAGGTCCCAGTCGAAGGGGGGCGTCATGATCTCCCACGCGAGCGACATCTGGCCCGTCTTCGGATCGATCTTGATCCCGGCGATGATTCCCTTGTAGTCGGAGGCGTACTTCTCGATCGGCGCATACGTCCCCTTGGGAATCGGGATCGAGAAACGGGACGCCATCATGGCGTATTCGGTGTTCGGCGTGACGAAGGAGGAGCCGTGGTTGCCGGAGACGTTCGGGACGGGCCCGAAGATCTGCTTCGTCTTGAAGTCGCGAAGGTCGATCCGTGCGATGCGCCCGTTCATCTCGTTGATGAAGAGCCAGCGGCCGTCGTAGTCCCCGTTCGTCTCGGAGAGGGCGGGGTGGTGCGCATCGCCCCACGTCAGGTTGCCCAGCATCGCCTTCGACTCGTCGTCGAAGCCGTAGCCGGTGGCGGGATACGGCGTGAAGACGGGAATCGTCGAGAGATGGCGCATCGAGGGGACGCCGTAGACGTAGACCTGGCCGGAGTGCCCGCCCGACGAGAAGAGGTAGTACTCGTCGAGGTCCCCCGGGGCGACGTAGGTCTTCATCGCCGCCACGGCGACGTCGGACTTCGTCTCCGCGCCCCCCTTCCTGGCGGCCTTCGGTCCGCTCGGAGCGCAGCGGCCCACGAGGAGGCCCGCGGCCACGAGGACCGCGAGAACCCCCCAGCTCAGGATCGATTTCTTCTTCTCGTTCATGCTCTCTCCTCCGTCTTCTTCCGGGGACGCTTCCGTCCGTTTCGTGTCGTCAGCGCGCGCCGGCCGCCGGGGCGGCCTTCGCGGTCTGGGCCTTCTGCTTCTCGTGCTCGGCGAACGCCTCGCGAAGCTTCGCGATGGCGACCTGTTTCTCCTCGGGCGTGAGGACGATCTGGCGCGACAGGACGACCGCCATCGTCCCCGTCGGAGCCAGGAAGAAATCGTCGACGGTCCGGCCGAACCGGCTCTGGGTGTCGAGGACGGCCGTCGAGAGGTCGGGGCCGATCTGCGCCGGGCTCTTCACGCCGAGCGACGAGATGTTGTGGCAGACGAAGCAGCCGGTCTTCACGAACCAGGCCCCGGGCCCCGTCTTCATCCGCTGCTCCTCGGCGACCTCGTCGGCCGTCTGCGGGTCGGTCCGGGCGACGCCGGGGCGGAATGTGACCGGCACGGGAGCGTGCCGCCACGACATGACCAGCAGGGCGAGGGACTGCGCGTCCTTCGTCCCGAAGTTGAAGTTCGGCATGACGGTGTCGGCGACGAGGGCCTTCGGGTCCTTCAGGTGGGCGACGTGCCACGCAAAGGCCGTCCTCTGGCCGGAAAGGCGGCTCATGTCGAACTGCTCGGCCGCCTTGTCTCCCTCCCACGTCAGGTCGGGCCCGATCGTCCCGCCCCGCCCGTTGATGACGTGACAGGCCCGGCACCCCTTCATGTTGACGAGGCGCTTGGCGTTGTTGACGAAGTCGGCTCCCTTCGTCTCCCGGTCGTACCGGTGGCAGACGTTGCAGTTCATCTGCAGGAGAGCCTTCTTGTCGTCGACGATCGAGTACTCCTCGCCGAGCCGCTGGCCGAGGAGCGGCTCCTCCCAGTGCGGCACCGGGCCGTGCGCGGTCTCCAGGTCGATGGAGTAGCCCTGTCCGCCGTGGCACGACGTGCAGCCGTACTTCTCGATCGGATGGGCCTTCAGCGGCTCGGGCGGATGGGTCCGGAAGGGGTGGTCGGCCTTCTCGAAGCCCTTCCAGAGGATCCCCTGGTGGCAGGTGATGCAGCGGTCGGCGTTGCCGAGGTCCTTGATCCAGATCTGCTGCGTCCCGACCGGGAGCGGCTTCGCCTTCTCGGCCCCGAACTTCTCCGTGACCATCTTCCTGAACTCGGCCTGGTACCAGCGCCAGTCGTGGCGGCGGTCGCTCCAGGCGAAGAGGACCGTCGAGGCGATGAGGAGAAGGCCGACGACGGCGAGGACCGGGCGGTCACGCTTCGGGTAGGGAGAGTCCGTGCGCTGTTCCATCTCAGATCCTCGAGGGAATCTCGGGCCACGTCTGCCACGGCCAGTAGAAGTGCCAGTAGGGGCCGCGCATGAACGTGCCGACGACGGTCAGGACGATGATGAAGAGGCAGATCGCCAGGAAGACGGCGTTCTGCCTCTTCCGGTCGCCGGCGAACCAGACGCCGGCGCCCGAGGCCGCGCTCCGGTCCAGCCAGGGCCAGATCGTCAGGAGGGTGACGAGGATCCCCGGCAGGATGACGCCGCCGAGGAAGGCGCCGTTCATCGTGAATTTCCCGATCTTGACGGTCGTGAGCGTGACGATTTCCTGCAGCCAGAGGAAATACCAGGGAGCCTTCGCCGGGTTCGGCGTGACGAGGGCGTTGGCCGGCTCCTCGAGCGGCGAGGGGACGAAGACGGCCAGCATGCCGACGATGGCGATCGTGCCGAGGACGACGATGGCGATCCGGCGGACGAGGTCGTTCACGGCGTTGACCGTCAGGTCGGGCGCCTCGAGGGAGGCCGCCCGGATCGTCGGGGCGGTCCCCCGCGCCACGCCGAGGAGGGTGTAGGTCTTCGTCGGGACGGCGCCCGTGTCGATGGCTTCACTCAGGAGCGCCTGCCGGTCGGCTTTCGCCAGGCCGCCGTCCTTCCGGACGCGCCACATGTGGTACGCGAAGAGGACGCCGACGGCCCCGGGCAGGAAGATGCAGTGGAGGACGTAGAAGCGGAGGAGCGTCGACTGATCGATGGCCCGCCCGCCGAGGAGGAGCTCCCGGATCTTCGGGCCGACGAGCGGGATGGAGCTGGCGATGTTCGTGCCGACGGTGACGGCCCAGTAGGCGAGCTGGTCCCACGGGAGGAGGTAGCCGGTGAAGGAGAGAAAGAGGGTGAGGAGAAGCATGACGACGCCGAGCACCCAGTTCCATTCGCGCTTCTGACCGCGGCCGCTCCCGTTCTTGTACGCGCCGGTCAGGAAGACTCGGACGAGATGGAGGAAGACGACCGCCACCATGAGGTGGGCCCCGATCCGGTGGACCGCGCGGATCCACTTGCCGAAGGTGACGACGTACTCGATGTCCTTCACCGATCCGTACGCCCGCTCCACCGACGGGATGTAGAGGAGGAGGAGCGGCAGGCCCGAGAGCGTCAGGAGGAGGAAGAGCGCCGCCGAGGCCGTGCCGAGCCAGAACGAGTAGCTCCAGTCGAGGGAGGGCTTGTAGGTCTTGGCGGGGAACCAGTGGAGCATGAAGTTCGAGACCACGGCGTCGCCCGCCTCGCGGTCGGAGCGCGGCCGGAAGCTCCAGAAGGGTCTCGGGTGGACGCCGGGGGCGGAAGGCTCTTCGGTACGGAGTTTCGACAGCAGCTTCATCGCGTCCTCAGGCCAGCGTGAACCGGAAGTCGTGCGGGACTTCCTTCGCGAGGTCGACGACGAGCTGGCCGTCGTCGAGGGCGAGCGACAGGTGGTACCAGGCCAGCGGGCGCGGCGCGGGCCCGGCGACGTTCGTCCCCTCGCCGTCGTACTTCGAGCCGTGGCACGGGCAGAGGAAGCGGTGGGTCATCCGGAGGGGGACGCCGTTCACCGTCCGTTCCTCCGGGCGCGGGAGCGCCTCGGCGCGGACCGTGCAGCCGAGGTGCGTGCAGACCGCCGAGACGGCGTGGAAGCTCTTCCCGTCGCGGAAGACGAAGAGCCGCTCCTCGGGGAGGAACTTCAGGCCGTCCGGAAACTCCAGCGGCGGGCCGAGTTTCACCGTGGTGGGCGCGTCGTAGGAGACGTTGGGGACGAGCGAGCGGAGGGAGGCCGCCGTCTGCCCGACGAGGGCCGCGATCCCCGCGCCGAATCCCAGCTTGTAGAGGAAGTCGCGCCGGCCGCCGGCTTCTCTTTCGTCCGTCATCCCTTCACCTCACCCGCGGGGTTCGCCACCGCGAACCGCTCCGTGATCGAGAACTTCTCCATCGTCATGGCGTCGGTCGGGCAGCGAATGGCGCAGAGCCCGCACCGGATGCACTTCTCGTCGTCCTTCACCATCGCGGAGAGGGGCAGGCCGCTTCCTTCGGCGCGCCTCTCGAGCTCCGTTCGCTGCTCGTCGGGGAGGTCGAGCTCCTCGAACGGCACGATGGCGAGGCAGTATTCGGGGCAGACGTCGACGCAGCGGCTGCAGAGGACGCACTTCTCGGGGTCGTAGATCGTCTGGACGTGGCAGACGAGGCAGCGGCCTCCCTGCACGCGGGCGTCGGCCTCGTCGTAGCCCGTCTCGACCTCGGCGATGCCGGTCCGCCGGAGAGGGTCGAGCGTGGGGGGCGCCTCGCGGTCCCAGAGCTCGAAGCCCGCGATCATCCGGTAGTCGCGGGTCGGGATCTTCTCGATCTCGACCTCAGCCTCGATCCGTGCGCGGTCCTTCGCGAGCCATTCGTGGATGGAGCGCGCGGCCCGCTTGCCGTTCGCGACCGCCTCGATCAGGTTGCGCGGGCCGAACGCCACGTCGCCCCCGGCGAAGACCCCCGGCGCCGACGTGGCCATCGTCCCGGGGTCGGTCTTCACCGTGCCGCCGGGAGTCAGCTCGACGCCGTCCCCGGGGGCGAGGAAGGAGAGGTCCGCCCGCTGGCCGATGGCGAGGACGCAGGCGGTCGCCTCGATCGTCACGACGTCGTTCTCGTCGTAGGTCGGCGCGAAGCGGCCGTTCTCGTCGAAGACGCCGAGGACCTTCTTGAGCTCCACGGCCGTGAGCCGGCCGTCGCCCAGGAACCGCTTGGGGCCGCGGCGCGGGAGGAACCGGATCCCCTCCTTCCGGGCCTCCTCGAACTCCTCGTGCCCCTGCGTCGTCCGGAGGACCGGCATCTCCTCGAAGTTCTCGAGGGAGACGATCGTCAGCTCGGCCGCGCCGCCGCGAAGGGCCGCGCGCGCCGAATCGAGGGCCTCCTTCACGGCGCCGGTCTCGCCCCGCTCGAGGGCGTCGATCTCCTCCTCGCGCGAGAGGCGGAGCGCCGTCCGCGCGGCGTCGAAGGCCACGAAGCCGCCGCCGACGATGACGACCTTCCGGCCGAGGTCGAGACGGTGGCCGCGGTTGACGTTCAGGAGGTAATCGACCGCCTTCACGACGCCGGGCAGCTCGACTCCCGGCAGGATGAGGTCGCGCCCCTTCGTCACGCCGACGGAGAGAAAGACGGCCTCGTAGCCCTGGGAGCGGAGCGCCGAAAGGCCGAAGGCCGGCGTGAGCGGCGTCGAGAGGCGGAGGTCGACCCCGAGGGAGACGATCTTGTTGATCTCCTCGCGGAGGAGCGTCCGCGGCAGGCGGTATTCGGGAATGCCGAAGCGCATGGCCCCGCCCGGCTCCTCGGTCGCCTCGAACAGGGTGACTGCGTAGCCGAGAAGGGCGAGGTCGTGCGCGGCCGCCAGGCCGGCCGGGCCCGAGCCAATCACGGCGACCTTCGGTCGCCGCGAGGCAGTTCTTGAAGCGGGGGGTGCGACGACCGGAGCGCGAAGGGACAACGCCGGGTACGCACCCCCCGCACCCCCCTGGCCCGCTCTTGAAGAAACGATGTAAGGAAGATGGCCTACGTACCGGTTTCCCTCTTCGACGGGCTGTTTCAGCAGCCGGTCCTGCGTGTCGGGGTGGATCGACTCGACGCCGTACTTCTCCGTCACGAAGCGCTTCAGCGCCCGGATGGAGATCGGCGCGTCGATCGAGCCGCGGCGGCAGGCGTCCTCGCACGGCGCGGCGCAGACGCGGCCGCAGATGGACGCGAGCGGATTCGGCGCGCGGGCGACGAGAAAGGCCTCCTCGTGGCGCCCCTCGGCGATCAGCTGGACGTACCGCCCGGCGTCCGTGGAGACGGGGCAGCCCGCCTGGCACTTGACCTGGTTCTTCCAGTGGAGGAGGTCGGGAAGCCGGACCGGAATCCGCCGCCTCCCGCCGGCCGGGATCGTCATCAGACCCTCCGACATGGAGCATTTGTCGCGCCACGGTCGGGCGGTATGACGCGGATCATCTCGGACCGGCCTTTCGGGGCCCATGAGCCTCTTGCACCAGACGGCCCCGAAAGCCGCCGGAAGTCCCGGCGATCAGCCGCGGTGCGGCGGGGAGGAGGGCGCGGAGCCTGTCCGGTGGGCCTAGGCCGCCCGCGGGCGGCGCTTCCACCAGATGTAGGGGCGGGCGAGGGTCCGGATCGCGGCCAGCTTCGCTTCGTAAATCTTCGAGGAGAGCGAGGGGGGGACGAGATCGGCCGTCTCCTCGGGCTGGACGACGAGGGAGACCTGGATCTCCGGGAAGACCCCGACGGGGAGCCCGGCGCGCTTCACCGCCTCCCAGAGGTGGGCGAAGACCTCCTTCATCTCCTCGGGGTCGGGGGGAGGCGTCCCCTCCATCGCGCTTCCGACGGTCGGCCGGAAGATGCAGACCGTGGGGAACGCGCCCGCGTTCACGATCCGGTCGATCCCGCGCTTCGTGGCGGCGACCGGCTCGGGCCCCGCGATGATCTCGCCCGACGTCTTCCCCGCCCCGAGCTTCCTCGACGTGTACTCCATCGCGTCGAAGAAGGCCTTCTGCCCCATCGTCTGCGCCTTTCCGGGGCAGAGCCGCTCGAAGATCTCCGGGTCCTCGAACTCGTAGCAGAAGGAGAAGTGGTCGGTCCCGGCCTCGATGAGGTCGTCGTACTCGCGGTAGAGCTCCTTCGGGACGGGGACGGCCTGGACGCCGATGAACCCCCCCACCTTCTCGCGCACGGCACGGACGAACGGCTCGCACTGCCGGAGGCCGTGGAGGTTCTCGAGGCCCGGCTTGTCCTCGAAGTGATAGCCGGTGTTGAGGTGGGTGAAGATGGAGCCCGAGTGGTCGCGCGCGGCGATGGCCGTCTCGACCACGTCTTCCACCTTCTTCCGCGACTCCTCGGCCTCGCCGACGTTCCGCCCCGTCGTGCAGAACTTGCACGCCGGGGCCGCGGGGATGGACCAGTAGAGGCAGGAGTTCGAGACGTAGATGCCGAGGTACGTTCCCTGGAGGACCCCCACGCGGCTCATCGGCGTGCCGGCCGTCGTGTTCCACGAGTACCAGTCGGGCTCGGGAGGGACCTCCACCGGGTAATGCGTCCCGTCGCGCCCGTCCGCCACCGCCCAGCCGGCGCCGCCTCTGGTCAGGAGGAAAGGCGACGTCTCGGCGAAGCTCTCGATGACGGGGACGTTCACCCAGATCTTCTTCTTCGGGGAGGGGAGAACGAGCTCGAGCCCCGAACCGAGCCCGGCGCGGGTCCGGGCGATCCGCCGGGCGGCCTCCTCGACGTGCGCGGACGGTTCGACCCGCATGCCGCGGCAGAACAGCTCGATCTCCAGCTCGACGGGTTTCAGCAAGCGACTCTCCTCATGCGCCGTCCGCGCACCCCGCGCGATGGTACTCCCCCGCCCGCCGCGCTCTTTTAGCCGACGGCGACCGGCTCCCGGTCGGGGACGACGGTCACGTCGGCGGCCAGGAGCTCCCGGAGGAACCGCGCGAGGTCTTCGTTCGAGAAGTCGTCCCAGCCGCCGCAGGTATCGTGTGCCTGGATCTGCGCGTCGCAGGCGAGGCCGACGTTCTGGAGGATCTGTCGCGCGAGCTGCCACGTGTTCGCGAGGTACTCCTGCTGGGAGCGTGTGAGACCCTCCCGGCGCGACACGGAGCCGTGGAACCGCTCCCGGAACTCCACGTCCGGGAAGCGGCGGAACCCGCCGCAGAAGATCCCGTGCTCGCTCGCGACCTGGCAGATCGAGTGCTGGTCGTCGGTGAGGCTCATCAGGTGCCGGCGGAGGGTCTCGATGGCCTCCTGGCGGGTCAGCCTCTGCGGGAGGGAGAGTCCGAAGGGAAGCGAGGCCATGGGGGTACGTTACGTCCCGCACCCCTTCCGAACCGTGATGCAGATGTCTCAACCGTGGGAAAAACCCCACACGTTCAGGGAATTTGCGCGCCTTTTCGCTCCCGAAAGCCGCCAGGACCGCCTGATGCGTTGGCATCGGGTTTGCCCCCTGTTCCGTCAATGGCGAAGGGAGGTCTGACACCGATGACGCCGGAGACCTATGACGTGACCGACCGGCGGGAGGTCCTTCGGGCCCTGGCCGACGGCAACCCGCCCGCATTCGCGACCGATCAGGACGACCGGATCGTCTTCTGGAACCGCGGCGCCGCCCGCCTCCTCAACCGGGAGCCGGACGAGGTTCTCGGACGAAGGGCGCACCGTGTCTTCCGCGAACGGGATCTGTTCGTCCACGGCCTCCGGGGCATGAATGTCACCCTGCTGATGATCCCGGGACGGCGCAGCCACCTCTACACCGTGGTCCACATTCTTCAGGCCCTCGACGAGCAGTCCCTGCCGTCGGCGGCCCAGCCAGCAAGTTCCTCTTCCTTGCGTTCCTTCGCCACCCCCGTTCCCCTCCGGCTCGCCGTCCCGGATCGTCCTCCCCTGACCTGCCGCGAGCGGCAGATCCTCGAGCTGATCGCCACGGGCCTCCAGAACAAGGAAGTGGCGCGCGAGCTCCACATCAGCTCCGTGACGGTCCGGAATCACGTCCAGAACATCCTGGCGAAGCTGGACGTCCACTCAAAGCTCGAAGCGGTCTCGCTCGCCTACCGGCGCGCCTGGGTGAGCGGCCCCGGGCGTCCCGGGATGCCGGCCGCCGTCGGCTCCGGGCCGCTCGCACAGGCCGCGATCGCCTAGGGACCGGCGAGGGGAAGTTCGACCACCGCCGCCGTGCCGCCTCCGGGCGCCGACGAGAGCGTCAGGGTTCCTCCGTGGGCCTCGACGAGGCGCCGCGCGATCGAGAGCCCGAGCCCCGTTCCCCGGTGCTTCGTCGTGAAGAAGGGCTCGAAGACCTTGTCGGCGAGATCGTCCGGAATCCCGGACCCCGGGTCGCGGACGGTGACGCGGCAGCGCTCGCGTTCCGCCTCGATCCTCACGCGGAGCGGCCCCTTTCCTCCCGCCGCCTGAGCTCCGTTGAGGAGGAGGTTGTGGAAGACGTCGCGGAGAAAGTCCGCGTCCCCCACGAGCGTCACGTCGGGGCCCTCGATCTCCACGGCGAGTCCGGAGAAGGCGGGATCGGCGGCGAGAAGTGCCGCGGTCTCCCGCAGCGTCGTTCCGAGGTCGACCCGGGCGAAACGCGGCGCGCGGGGGCGGGCGAAATCGAGGAGGTCCTGCACGAGGGCATTCAGCCCTTTCAGCCGTCCGAGGACCTCCGTGAGGATCTCCCGATCCGCCGCGCGGGCCGGGAGCCGGTCGCGAAGGACCTGGATCGCGCCGCCGATGCCGGCGAGCGGGTTCTTCACCTCGTGCGCGACGACGGCGGCCATCGTGCCGAGGCGGGCCAGGGCCTCCTGCCGGACGAGCTTCTCCTCGGCCTCCTTGCGCTCGGTCACGTCGATGGAGACGGCGACCGCGCCCGTCACGGCGCCGGCGGGGCCGCGGAGCGGCACGTAATGGTTCTCCCACCATCGCCCGGCGGCCTTCCCGCCCGCCGTGAACCCTTCGCCGAGAAGGACGCGCCGCGTCTGATCGACGACCCATTCCTCCTGGCCGAAGAGGGCCACGACCGGCTTGCCGACCAGATCGGCCGCCGCGGATCCGAGCGCCGCGAGCGGCTGCCCGTCGGCGAAGGTGATCCGTCCCTCGGCGTCGAGGCGGAGGAGGAGGACCGGCGCGTTCCGGAGGACCAGGGCGAGCCGCTCTTCGGCCGCCTTCCGGCCGGAGATGTCGTGCGCGATGGTGGAGGCGCCCGTGATCCGGCCGTCGGGGTCCCGGACCGGTGAGACGCGCAGCGAGACCCAGATCTCGCTCCCGTCCCGCCGGACCCGCCGCATCTCCACGTGTTCGAGGGTCTCGCCGTCACGGATCCGCGCGAGGAATCTCTCCGCGTCGCGAGCCGCGTGCGGGAGGAGCTCGTTCACCCGCCGCCCGACGACCTCCGCGGCCGGAAGGCCGAAGAGCCGTTCGGCGCCCGCGTTGAAGCTGGTGACGACGCCGTCGAGCGTCGTTCCGAGGATGGCGTCGTCGGAGGACTCCACGATGGCCGAAAGGTGCTCGATCGCGGCGTCGCGCCGCTTGCGCCAGGCGACGGCGGCCGCGAGGCCCCAGAGGACGGCGATGGCGCCGAGCCGGTCCACCAAGACGACGGCCATCGGCACGGCCGCGCTCGTGGAGAGGAGCATGTCGAGGGCGATCAGGATCGTCGCCGCGGAGGCGGCGGTCAGGACGTAGCGCGCCCCCGGAACCCAGAGGCCCAGGAGGACCGGGATCGTGTAGAGGATTCCGTCCAGGTAGCCGAGGGGCGTCACGAGGTCGACGATGAAGACCGCCGCCATCGTCACGACGCCGAGGACCCCGGCTGCCGCCGAGCGGGGCGCGGAGACGAAGCCGGGCTTGACGCTGCTCACGGGGACCGGGACCATCCTAACCGCCCGGGTATGAAAGCTGCACGCAGGTCCGGCGGAGAAGCCTGGCCCCGATGTCCGGAGAGACCCTTCCGCCGAAGCCCTCGCTCCTGGTGGTCGAGGACGACGCGCTGCTCCGGTGGTCCCTCCGCGAGAAATTCGCCGCGGCGGGGTGGGAGGTTCTGGAGGCCGAATCGGGCTTCGCCGGGCTCTCGGCGGCCACCGGGCGCGCCGTGGACCTGGCGCTCGTCGCCGTGTCGCTGCCCGACCTGGACGGCGAGGCCCTGGCCGCGAAGCTCGCGGCGGCCCACCCCGAATGCCGTCTCGTCCTGATGGCCTCGGCCGAGCGGCCGGAGGCCCTCGCCCCCCGCCCCGGCGGGTGGCCGCTCCTCGAAAAGCCGTTCGATCTCGACGAGCTCGTCGGCTGGGCCGGGCGGCCGGCCTCCGGCACGGGATAATGGCGGCGTGGCGCGCTCCCGCATCCTCGTCGTCGACGACGAGAAGCTGATCCGCTGGACCCTCCGCGAACGGCTCGAGGAGGCCGGCTACGCCGTGGTCGAGGCCGAGACCGGGACCGAGGCGCTTCTTCTCGCCGAGGAGGGCGCCGACCTCGTTCTCCTCGACTTCAAGCTCCCCGACCTCGACGGCCTCGAGGTGCTCCGGCGGATGCGCGAGCGGCACCCCGACATGCTCGTCATCCTGATCACCGCTCTCGCCACCGTGGAGAACGCCGTCGAAGCGATGAAGCGGGGCGCCTGGCATTACCTGAACAAGCCGATCGATCTCGACGAGCTCCTCCTCCACGTGGACAAGGCGCTCGAGACGACACGCCTGCGCCGCGAGGTGAAGAGCCTGAAGGCCAGGGAGTCGGCGGGTTTCTCGTTCGACCGGATCATCGGCGAGTCGCCGGCGATGCGCGCCGCCAAGGATCTCCTCCGGAAGATCGCCGTCTCGCCCGCCTCCACCGTCCTCCTGACGGGAGAGAGCGGCACCGGGAAGGACCTCGCCGCGAAGGTGATCCACTACGAAAGCGACCGGGCCGACGGCGTCTTCCAGAACATCACCTGCTCCGCGCTCCCGGAGTCGCTCCTCGAGAGCGAGCTCTTCGGCCACGAGCGCGGCGCCTTCACCGACGCCAAGCACCAGAAGCCGGGACTCCTCGAGCAGGCGGACGGCGGCACCGTCTTCCTCGACGAGATCGGCGAGATGACGCCCGCCCTGCAGGCCAAGCTCCTCCGCTTTCTCGAGGAGAAGACTTTCCGGCGCGTCGG
>Ga0335085_10005851_pt1 | contig 19619 bp, 12 predicted proteins | sample Lox_Sample_45_FD_206712 | JGI IMG/M metagenome (GOLD analysis project Ga0335085, IMG submission 206712) | Soil microbial communities from Loxahatchee National Wildlife Refuge, Florida, United States - Lox_Sample_4.5 | ecosystem: Environmental > Terrestrial > Soil > Wetlands | place: USA...
ACGGTCCGACGTCGTTCGTCGTCAAAAAGAACGCCGTGACCGGCGCGCCGGAAAATTCATCCGCGCCGATGTCCGGATTCGCATCGCGGACCTGCCCGTCCAGGTCGTTCGTGACAAACGAGTAGGTAGAATAGACTCCGTAAACATTGTAAGAGCCAACGCCCGCATTGATGGCCGGGCTGCCGGATTGCAGATGATAAATGCCCTGCGCGTTCCGGGTGAGCATCGGATTTTCGGTGATGTATCCGGTCGCGGGCATGTTGCCCGTGCTCGAAGTCTGCCAGTGAATGTTATTGCTCCACGTTCCTGTGTAAGGCGCGCTGCTGCTGATGCTCGCCATGCTGCCGCCGTTCATGAAGATGTTGTTGGCGACAACCGTGTTCGAGGAGCCGAGACCGCCGGTGCGCCCGGTCATTTCATAATTCACCGAGTTATTGATGAGCGTGTTGTAGATGACAATGTTGTCGTCCGGCCGATCGTGAGCCGTAAGCGCGGCGCCATTGTAGACGTCGCCATCGCCGTTGCCCATGTCGATCCCTGTGCTGTTGTTCTCGAGGTAATTGCTGAAAATGCGATGGCGGTCGCCGAAGATGCGGATGCCGTCGGTGTTGGTCATGTAGTTGCCGTAGTAGTAACAGTCGTTGCCGTGGCGCTGGCTGATCTCGCCGCCGACGCAATCCCGGAGCGTGTTGTAGCGATAGGTATTGCCGGAGGATTTATTGGAAATGGTTTCGTTTTCGCCTTCGCAATGGACGAACAGATTGTATTCACAGAGGCCGAAGCCGGTGGAAAGGCTCAGGCCACTCAAGCCCCAGCGGATTGTTTCCGCGCCGTTGCCGCCGGGGCTGCTGAAGTTATGGAAATAATTGCGATGCACGTAAAGCCTTTGCGCCACCTGACTGCCGGAGCCGGAAATGTCGAGCATTTCGCCGAGGGTGAATTTCGGGCCCAGGTCGTTGTGATCGATTTCAACATCGTTGCCGGCAATGGTGATGAACGAAACCGTGTTGGTTGGCGGGACCGAGAGATTAATGAAATTTCTCGTGAGACGGATATGACTCGCGCCGCTGGAAATACTGATGTTGTTCGTGTGCGTGAATTTGAATCCCTGGACGATGATATAGGCCGCAGGGCTGTTGAACGTGAATCCCTTGGCGCCGTTGATTTCCACGCCGCCGATCGTTTGCGCCATGATGGTGATCGGTTTCGCCGCGGTGCCGACCTGGGTGACGTTGATCGCGGAACCTGAGGTGTAAACGCCATTCGTCACGATAATCACATCGCCCGGCACGGCCGCCGCGATGCGGGAAGTGAGCGCCGAGAGAGAATTGACGACGTTGGTGGCTGCGCGAGCGCGACCGCCAAGGAATGCGCAAATGATTACGAGTGATTGAAAAAGCGAAGGGGTTCGGAATCGCATGCGGAGGACGTAGGGGGTTTGGTGCCAGTGGTAAAATCTTCGGGCTATGACATTCTAATAGATATGGAATCGAACAGGTCTTTATTAGCACAGAATCAGTGCTCAGAAACTGATTTTAGCGAAGAAAACCGAGTCGTGGCATGCATCAATTTTGGTCGTGGACCAATTGCTGGCCGGTTCCGAAAGAACCATTGAAAATGGCCCGGCAGTTCACTGCCGGGTCGGAAGCAAAGCGAACCAAATCCCGGAGGGACGACTGAAAAAGATTGCGATTCAGCCGTCCCTTTCGGGACTTGTGTGACGTCCGATCGGTTCTCGGCGTTGAAACGCCGGGCTATTGTCATAAGTCCCTCCGGGACTGAGCCGCTAGACATTACTTCTCGACTTTGTCGCCGCTGATCTCCAGGCAAATGGGATAGGCAATCGCGTTCGGACCGTTGCGCGTGACATGCGCGACGCGAACGTCGTTCGTCCGATCAATCAGGACGGGCGTCTGCGGTTCTCCAACGATGTAAGCCCTGGTAATTTCGTTCTTAAAATCCGGCAAATCGATCATGCCGTCGCGCGGGATGTTGAAGAGGGTGAAATAGAGTTTTCCCGGCTTCGTTGTGCAGCGCCAATCGTTACGCGCGAGAAAAACTTCCTTGCCGTTGTGGTCCTTGGTTTTGACGAATTGCCCAAACTCCTCGCCGAACGGCGATGGGCCCGCGCCATAAACGACTTCACCGTAGGATTTCAACCAGCGCCCGACCGATAGCAAATTGCTCTGGCACTCCTGCGGCACGACGCCTCGAGAAGTTGGCCCCACGTTCAGCAAATAATTTCCCCCTTTGCTCACGATATCAACGAGCTTGAAGACGATGTCGCCCGGCGATTTCCAATCCGTATCGTCCTTGCGGAAGCCCCAGGTGTGATTCACCGTGGCAGGCGTCTCCCAATACTTTCCGTTCTGGCTCTCGTTCGGAATCGTGTTGTCGCCGGTCGAAACATAATCGCCCGCGACGCCGAGGCGCCCGTCAATCAAACACGCGGGTTGATATTTGTGAACGAGGTCCATGAAGGCCTCGCCGCGGCCGTTCACGTTCATCATGCGCGCGGTATCAAACCAAATCAGGCAAACCGGGCCGTAGTTCTGGAGCAATTCGGCAACCTGCGGCTCGGCTTTCTCGCGCAGATATTTGTCGTAGGCGCCATCTGTATCCTTGATGGCATCGGGGCCGAAATCATTCGTATTGCCCATGCCGCCCGGCTCATGCCAATCCTGCGATTGCGAATAATAGAAACCGAATTTCATGTGGTGCCGCGCGCAGGCTTCGGCCAACTCGCGAATCGGGTCGCGATGAAACGGCGTCGCGTCGTAAATGTTGTACGGACTCACGTGGGAGTGATACATCGCGAAGCCGTCATGGTGTTTGCTCGTGATGACGATGTATTTCATCCCGGAATCCTCGGCCATCTGGACCCATTTCTCGGCGTCGAACTGCTCCGGATCGAATTGCTTCGCGAGTTGCTCGTACTGCGTCACCGGAATCGGCGCGTTGTGCATGATCCATTCGCCGATGCCCGGCACGCGCTTGCCATTCCAATCACCGGCCGGAATCGAATACAAGCCCCAATGAATGAACAGGCCGAATTTTGCGTCTTTGAACCAGGCCAGCTTGGCCTCTTCGGAGGCGGGCGCGGGCAACGCCGGCGGCAGCGCGGTCATTGGTGGCGGCGGAGGCGTGGCGTGTTGATCGTGTTTTTCGTTGGTGCTGCAGCCGTAGGTCACAATGCCGGCCACCAAAGCGGCTCCGCACAAAGCGACGATGCGAAAAAGTTTGGTTCGGTTGTTGTGAGGTGAATAGAGACAATTCGTGGGATGAGTGGTCTGATGTTCGGTTTTCATGCGCAGTTGTTGACTGCGGGCAGAATTAGGGGTGCCCGGTTGTCAGAAATTGCAGGGTATCGAATAGCCGCAAAACTGCAAAGGGATTTGTGTCATTGCACCTTCGGCTGAACCTCCGTCCATATCTTGCCGCCGTCTTTTGTGCGAAGCAATTGTCCGCTGAGATCGTTTCCGAGCGCGACCGCCCAGCCGTTGTTTTTGTCGACAAACTGCAGTTGAGAAATCCGTTTGCCCTGCACAGCCAGTTGGTTCGATTCCGTTCTCGCTTTTTCGGCGGCCTGGGCAGGCGCGTCCCATTGCCAAATCCGGCCACCATCATGAGTGTTATATGTAACGGAAGATGAATTCCTCAAACCGGAATCGTCCGGCACAAAATTTGCCTCGATGGTGCCGTCTTTTCCTTTCGATGAAGAAAAGCTTGGCAGGCCGACGGGCGCCATGCGGCCATGTTGCAACGCGGACGGCAGAGGCAGCGTTTGTCCCTGCCAATGCGCCCCACCATCGCGCGTGGCAAACAAATAGCCGGGCGTGGTAGTCGTGAACGCGCCGACAAGCCAGCCGTTCCTGGCGTCGCGGAAGAGGATTTGGCCGCCGCAGAGAGGATATGGGCGCACGCGCTCCAAATCAGACTCCGTCAACGATTCGAAATTATCGAATAGCCGCACGCTACTGACATGTTGCCACGTTTTGCCGGCATTTTCCGTGCGGAACAATTCGCCAGGCGATGAATTCATCCCGTGATCCGGAATGAGCATGAGCCAGCCGTTTTTCCTGTCCGGAAACGAAAGGAAACAGGACAGGATGGGGCTGGTTTCGGTCACTTCACCTTTGGACCACGTGCGTCCGCCATCGGTCGTGTGAAAGACCGTGGCGTTCGTCGCATCATCGGCCACGCCGATGACCGCCCATGCGGTTTTCGCGTCATAAAAAAACGCGCCGATGGGTTCGCGCGACTCGGCGAGCAACGCTCTTTGCCACGTATTGCCGCCGTCCGTCGTTTTCAAAATCGCGTTTGTACCGCGCGCCCAGCCGTCGTTCTGATCGGCCATGCAGAAAATACTGTTGTCGCAATACCCCCACCGCACATCGAACGGAAGATTCTCAGCTCGCAAGTTGAAGCAAGCGCAGCCGCACAAAACAAATGCGAAAAATATCGATTTTTTATTCATTGGGTCTCCGATTCATCAGCGCCATAAATATAGGCACTCGTCAAAAAGCGCCAGAGGGCTGGCGCTCTCTCCCGCCACGGCGGGACTATCGCGAGTCAAAGAGCGCAAGCCATTCCGCCAGGTTCTGAATTGCGGCGGCCCTCCGCCGCTTTTTCTGTTGGGCTGAGATTTTTACCTCAGCCGTACAGCGGGCCGAAATTCTGGCACGCGCGATAGTCGGCGGCCTGCGGTTCCAGCGCGCCGAACAGATTCCATGTGCTGGGCCGGAAGATTTTTTCCTCCGCCACATTGTGCATCGCCACGGGGATGCGCAGGAGCGAGGCGAGCGAAATCAGGTCCGCGCCGACGTGGCCATAGCTGATTGAGCCGTGGTTCGCGCTCCAATTGTTCATCACCGTGTAGACGTCGCGGAACGCGCTCTTACCGGTCACCGCGGGCACGAACCAGGTCGTAGGCCAGCTCGGATTCGTGCGTTCGTCGAGCGCTTTGTGAACTTTCGCGGGCAGATCCACCGAATAACCTTCGGCGATTTGCAGCGCGGGCCCGAGGCCTTTGACCAGGCTGATGCGGCACATCGTCATCGGCATGCCGCCGCGCGAGAGATAATTCGAGGAGAAACCGCCGCCCCGGAAATATTCATAAATCGCCGAGGGCCATGAAGTCGCTTTCAAACACTTCTCAGCTTCGCTCTCGCTGATTTCCCAGAAAGGTTTCATTGCGGGCTTGCCGCCGCGCGACTGCTGGCCGGAGCCATCGAGCGTGGCCGCGCCGGAATTGATAAGGTGCAACAATCCGCCCGCGAGCTGGCCCGTGGGTTTAATGCCGGTGACGCGCTTGATCGATTCCGGGCTCCAATAAGTGCGCACGTCCGCGAAAATCTGCGCGGTGTTGGTCAGCAAATAACCGAAAAGCATGCACGCGCCGTTGAGCGCGTCGTTTTCCGTCGCGAAAATCATCGGCGGACGGATGCCGTTCCAATCGAACGACGACGTGAGAATCGCTTCCATGAAATCGCCGTTCGAATAATGATCCGTCCAATGGCGCTGGCCCTGGAAACCGCCGGCGATGGCGTTGTGGCCGAGCGCTTCCTCGCCGAAGCCGAGTTCCGCGAGGCGCGGGTTGCCGACCATCAAATCGCGCGCGATCATCGTCATCTTCACGACCATTTCCCATTCGGCATCCTTGCGCTTCTGGTCGCGGCGTTGCGGCGCGGGATTCCAATCCTTGCCTTCCTTGCAATTCTTGCGCGTCCACGCGAGCGCGTGGGTGTATTCGCGATCGTCGTAAATTTTTTCTTCGATGCGGCGGACGATTTCGGTCATGTCCACGCACTCGACGCGCATGCCGAGATAATTTTCGAAGAACGGCTGCTCCACAATCGAACCGGCGATGCCCATCGAAACGCCGCCGAGCGACAAATAGCTTTTGCCGCGCATGATGGCGACAGCCAGGCCCGCGCGCGCAAAGCGCAGCAACTTTTCCTGAACATCGAGCGGGATCGTAGAATCGCCGCCGTCCTGGACATCGCGGCCATAAATGCCGAAGGCCGGGAGCCCTTTCATGTTGTGACCGGCGAGCACCGCCGCGAGATACACCGCGCCCGGACGTTCCGTGCCGTTGAATCCCCACACCGCCTTGGGCGTGAGCGGGTCCATGTCCATCGTTTCACTGCCGTAGCACCAACAGGGCGTGACCGTCAGCGAGACGCCGACACCTTCGCGGCGAAATTTTTCCGCGCACGCAGCGGCCTCGGCCACACCGCCGATGCACGAATCCGCGATGACGCACTCCACCGGTTTGCCATTTGGATATTTCAGGTTTGCAGAGAGAAATTTGGCGGCGTTTTTGGCCATGGCCATGACCTGGCCTTCGAGCGATTCGCGAACGCCTTTGCGGCGGCCGTCAATCGTCGGACGAATGCCGATTTTCGGGAGGGTGCCAATCAGGGGAAACGGATTTTTTTGCATCTTTATTTGGAATATGTGGGGGATTTTTGACTGTAAAATGATTTTTCGAGAGTGCGAACGGGCCGTCGATTCAATCTTTTCCAGACGAATTTCGTTCTGTTTTGAAGGTCCGCAGGCGCCCTTTCATTCGTTGGCGATGCTAGGCAAACGCCGGGGAACGTAAATAAAAAAGTGCGACCTGCGCACAAAGCAATATAGTTTGACCCTTTTTCGAAATCCCCCCACGCTGATCACGCGCAGTAAACCCAATGGAAAACCCCGATTAAGCAGTGAAAACGCTGCTGCAAATCATCCTGGTTTTTTTTGCCACCGGCAGTCTGGCTCAAGTTCTTCAGCTTCCGCCACGCGCGACCAACTCGCCGGATGGCGATGCTTTTGCGCAACGAATCACCGAACTGGATTTGGCGGACCGGGAGCAAGCGATTTCCAGTGAAATTCTCGCGGGTAATGTCCCGGACTTTCTCCGCAAGTTTTGCCCGGTCACGGTCACCAATGTTGCCGATAGAGTAACGACTGTCGGCGTATTTTTTGTGGCGCCCGATTACCTCGCGGTGGGTTCGGAGGAGAATTATTTTTTTACACCCGTTTCCCCCAGTACAGCTCAGCGAATTGCCGATCGGCTGAATTGCATTTTGCCGACGCGCAAAATGGTGAATGCCATTTACGCCGCCGCGGAAGTCAAGCTGGCGCCATCACCCATCCCACCGAGCGCCGGGATGACGACGGTTCCCGTATTCGTGCAACACAATGCCACCCTGCGCGCGCAGCGGTTGGCATTGACCAACTCATATCCGCTGGGTGCGCTGGTGGCGGGGCACAAAAAGGACGTGGTGATTTCCGCGCGTCTGGCGGGCGTGACCAACAAGGTCGCGATCTATGGCTGGCATCAAACGAACGGCCTGCCGATTCAGCCGTTATATCTCGGCCATGATTGGCGGTGGGTCGATTACAGCCAGTGCATCCGGTTGGTTTCGCAATCCATGCTGGTTAACGGCGAAAAAACATCGGTTGCCAGGGTCCTCGCCGATCCAAAACTGTGTGGTCTGCTGAGCGATGAAGGCATCGTTACGAATGCTCATTATCCGACGAATTTTGCCTGCTTGATTCCGGCGGAAAAAATTAATCTTCCCTGGCCGGAGAAATTTTCAACGACGCCGTATTTTGGCGAGTGGGAACGGGAAATTAAAACCCCAGACGAGGTGCGAATACTCATTAACGCGCCGGCCCGCGAGTCTTTCAGCCCCGACAAGCCGGTGTTGCTCGTCTTTTATGCACTGCCCAATGGCAATACCATTGAGGAAACCGCCGGAAAAAAATTGCAGCCGGGCGACGACTGGCATTTTGACATCCAACACATCGGCGCGCAAACACGCTGGTTGAGGCAGGTCATCACCAATAAAACCATCGTCGTGGCCTATCTCGAAGCAGGAACCAGGAGTTGGCCGCTCTGGCGCAAGCAACATCCTGACCAGCGCATCGCGGAGATAATTGAAGGTGTCTGCGGTATTTTTGCCGCGAACAAAGTGGAAGTCGCGCTCACGAGCCACAGCGGCGGCGGGAGTCTGTTTTTTGGTTATTTGAACGCGGTGAAGCAAATCCCTGATCAGGTCAAGCGCATTGCCCTGCTCGATAGCGATTACGGATATGATTCAAAGCTCCACGCAGACAAGATCGAAACCTGGCTGTCAGCCTCGAAGGAAAATCATTTGTGCGTGCTGGCGTACCAGGATTATCTCGCGCTGCTGAATGGAAAAACATTTGTAAGCGAGAACGGCGGCACGTGGGGCCGCAGCCATGCGCTGCTGGATGATTTGAGTCGACAGTTTCATTTCATCAGCCGCACGAATACCGGGCTCGAAACAATTTCTGCTCCGGACGGAAGGGTCGAATTTTTACTTAAGGAGAATCCGGAGAAGAAAATTTTCCACACGGTCCAAGTGGAGCGCAACGGGTTTATTCAGGGGATGCTTTCAGGAACACCGGAAGATGGCCAGGGATACGAGTACTTTGGCGACCGTGTCTACACAAACTGGATCCTGGGAAGATAGCAGTTAAAAATTGGCTCCAGAGGTAGGGCTCGAACCTACAACCCATCGGTTAACAGCCGATTGCTCTACCATTGAGCTACTCTGGAACCCAAACGGACGCGCAATTTACAAACCGACCTGCCGCCCGTCAAATTCATTTGTGAAAAATATACCTGTTTGGCAATTCACACCACGTGTCTTTTCAAGAGGGTGGTGTTCCTCCTCGGGACAACACCACTTCGGAGTTCCCGGTCTGAAAGACCGGGAGCGCCGGGCGGAGCGACGCCTTGAGTCGCTGTTTTGTCAGGGGAATGAAAAAAATGATTGCTCCTCCCCATCACGGCGGCTGAGGGTCTCGCGCCGACGCGAAAATTTTTAAATCTCCATTTGCATTTTGTGAAAGCGGGTCTATAAGGAAGCCATCAAAAATATTTCGCACCCATTTATTTCCCGCGACAGCGCAGGGAGTAACGGTCTGAAATGAACGTCACTGCGTATTTGGTCTACAGCATTTGCGGTGTGGGGAGTCTCTCGTTCATAGCGGCCGCGCTCCATTTTTGGGGAGCGGCGGAGATTCGCCAGGATGCAGGAGAGGTTATCTTTCTCTCCGTTGTCGGCGCCGTCTGGCTTTTCATCACCTCAAAACTTTTTTCGTGGTTTGGTTTAAGTCTGCGCGATGACGCAGCAGAACGAAAAAACTTCGGAGCGCTAATGGCTCTCTGCGGTGCGCTAGTCGCCGTGGCGCTGCTCTATGCCGGCGGAAGCATTGGCGAAGGGCCTTCCTACATGAACAATGTTTTCTCGGTCGGCCTGGCAGCCTTCGGTTTCTTCGCGCTCTGGATTCTGCTTGAGAGCATCGGCAAAGTTTCCGTCTCGATCACCGAAGAACGGGACACAGCGTCGGGGCTGAGACTCTGCGGGCTTTTATTGGCGCTCGGATTCGTGCTGGGCCGCGCGGTGGCCGGAGATTGGCACTCGGAATCGGCGACAATTCACGATGCCTTTCACGACGGCTGGCCGGCAGTCATGATCTGCCTTCTGGCCACCACCGTCGAACTTTTCGCCCGGCCAAATCGCCAGCATCCTTTCCGCTCGTGGCCGGCGTTTGGATTGGTTCCCGCACTTTTCTATCTTGCGCTCGCAGGTTTGTGGCTGTGGCATCTCGGTCCGTGGGAGGGAATGCCGCGATGATAACCGCCACTCAAACGGAGGCAGGCGTCCCCTGCCCCGTTCCGCCACACGGCGAACGCGTTCCCGATCTTCGCGCAGGTCCTTCAATCGATGCGGCCAGCTTTTCAAAAATTCGCCGCCGCGTCGTGCTCGAAGGATGCAAATGGGATCCGCAGGTTGGCGATATCAATACACTCGCGCCGTTCCCTTTGATCATGAACGCGAGCGCGTGGCGGAATCTCGCCGCCCAAGCGGAACGACTCTCGGCGGAATCCATGGAAGCCGAAGACGAAATCTCTCACCGCTCCGAACTGCTCGATGACCTCAGCCTGCCGCGCACTTTGCGGAAGGTTCTCGCAGAAGATTCTCCCATCACTCCAGCCGCAGGTCGCGTAATGCGATTTGATTTTCATCCCACGACGGAAGGCTGGAAAATTTCCGAGGCCAACAGCGACGTGCCGGGAGGTTACAGCGAGGCTTCCCATTTCACGGCGTTGATCGCCGAACATTTTCCCGAGCTTTCGCCTGCCGGCGATCCGGCCGGGCTTTGGAGCCAAGCGCTCGCGGCGGCGGCAGGACCGGATGGCAGCATCGCTCTTTTGTCCGCGCCCGGTTACATGGAAGACCATCAGGTGATCGCGTTTCTCGCCGCCAAATTGCGCGAGAACGGCTGCAGCGCGCACCTGGCCAAGCCGGAGCAAATTCTTTGGAAGGACGGCATCGCTCATCTGGAAACCGCGTGGCATCACGGCCCGCTGAACGCCATTGTGCGTTTCTACCAGGCGGAATGGCTCTCCCGCCTGCCCGCGAAATTCGAATGGCGGCATTTTTTCCGTGGCGGCAAAACGCCCGTGGCCAATCCGCCCCTCGCTGTCATTTCCGAAAGCAAACGCTTTCCTCTCGTGTGGGACAAACTTTCCGCAGAGCTACCAACGTGGCGTCGATTGCTGCCCCGAACCTGCGACCCGCGCGAAGCGCCCTGGCTCCGCGACGAAAGCTGGCTGTTGAAAACCGCCATGTGCAACAACGGCGATACGGTGAGCATTCGCGAGTTGATGAAACCAAAGGACTGGCTGCAAACGCGATTGAGCGTTCATCTTCGGCCGCGAAATTGGATTGCGCAACGCCGCTTTGAATCCGTGCCACTGCACACACCGATCGGTGAACGGCACGTTTGCGTCGGCATCTACACGGTGAACGGAAAATCCGCCGGCGCCTACGCTCGCCTCTCGGAAAAACCCGTCGTCGATTTTTCCGCCGTGGATGTCGCCCTGCTGCTTCAAGACAATGAATAAAGAAGACATCTTTTCCATCTGGGCACCTGAAGATTCGCTGTGGTCTCGATGGGCAAAGCCTGTGTTGTTCGCGCACCTCGATCGTGTGCTTGTCTGCGCGCCGGAAGCCGAACCAATTGTCGACGTGAGTTGGCCGCCGGACCCGACGGAAAGAGTCGCGCTTGTGCTGGACCTGCCGGGAGCGGAAGGCGTGGCGCTGGGAACCGCGCTCGCTGCGCGCGGTTATCGCCCGGTGCCGTTGTACAACGCCATTCCGATTCCATCGACGTTTTCGATTGTTCCACGCGCCTGCGCCGTGGACGCAATTCCGATTGTGCGCGCGCTCGCCACCAACGCCGAACGCCTCGGCCAATGCTCCCTGCCAGCCGATGCGCCGCCCGCTTTTCTCCTCGACGCCAATCGCCAGGGCGGCCTCCGCAAAATGCTGCCCAGTGAATTCGACAATCGCTCCGTATCCTTCACCACGGATTTTCCATCCGCCAATTTTCTGCAGGCAAACGGCATCAACCGGGCGTTGCTCGTGCAAAAAATTTCGCGCATTCCCCAGTCGGATCTCGCGCACACACTGCGCCGCTGGCAGGACGGCGGGCTCACGTTGGAAAGAATCTCACTGGATTTTCCCAGCGCGCCCGAACGTTTCGAAGTGGCCAAGCCGTCCTGGTACGGCATGATGTTCCAGCGGGCGCTCGCCACGTTCGGATTTCGCCGCTCGTTCAAGGGTGGATTTGGCGCGTGGGTGCCCGATGCTTCCGCGGCTGGTTAATGACGGATCACCATCCAATCGGCGATCCAGCGCGTTAACGCCGGTCACCGTTCTCAGGAACGGCCGGGGAAAGCTCGTTCCGCGATTTCATTGGCGCAGCCGTTGAGCCGAGTTCACCTCGGACTTTGGGCAGGCTTTGCGGATATTTGCGCTGAATCATGTCGATCAATTTTTCACGGATCTCACAGCGCAAATCCCACGCCTTCCCCGAATCAGCGGCCGTCGCCAGCACACGAACCTGCATCGCGCGTTCGGTCGTGTCGGTGACCTGGAGGTTCCAAAATCTCCGGTCCCAATCCGCGCAATTCTCGACAATCTGCTGCACGGTCCGGCGGAGTTCCGCCACCGGCAGCGAATAATCCACCCAAATGAACACCGAACCCAGCAGGTTGGCGGAAACGCGCGTCCAGTTTTGGAAGGGTTTTTCAATAAAATAACTCAACGGCACCACGAGGCGCCGGTCGTCCCAGATATGAACGATCACATAGGTCAAGGTGATCTCTTCCACGCGCCCCCATTCCGATTCGACAATCACCACGTCATCCAGGCGAATCGGCTGGGTCATCGCGAGTTGAAAACCAGCGAATAAATTTGCGATGGTCTTCTGCGCCGCAAAACCGACAATCAACCCCAGCACGCCCGCCGAAGCCAGAATGCTCGTGCCCACGCGCCGCACTTCTTCAAACAGCATCAGCGCGGATGCGACCGCAAAAACGCCGATGATGAAATAAATCGTCTTGCTGATGACCTTCACCTGCGTATGCACTTTCCGCGCCTGAAGATTATCCACCACGTTCATATTGTATTTGCCGAGGATGAACTGCTCCATCGTATTGACGCCCTGAAACAACGCCCACGTAATCGCGCCAATAATGAGCAGGCTGCTGGCTTTGCTGATCAACCCGCTATACGCCGGCGGGAGTCCGATGATCGGCAGCGCGAGAATGATCGCAATCACCGGCACGGCGACACGGCTCACTTTGGCCAGCAGCGGCACCAGCGCGTCGTCCAGTTTGCTTTCCGATTTGGCGGCCCATTGCATCAACCGCGCTTCGAGAATTCGAGTGAACCGAATGAACAGCCAGCACAGCAAAACGACAACCCCGGCATCGAGCAGTCGATCCAGCACCGGTTGCAAGACCGAGGACGGTCCGGAGGACAGGCGCAATCGCAGCAAAGTTAACGCGAAATAAATGCCATAAAGCCAGATCAGGAAATAAAGCGGTTTGCTGGAGGTCGCCAGCAGGTGCAGATGCCACGGGGCGGATTTGCCCTCCTTAATCTTCGTGGTTTTCCAGCGCAACAAAATGGTCATGAAGATCTGGATCAGAAGAAAAATCAGCAGCAAACAAACGATCATTCCCACATCCACCCAGGTCACCCGCCCCAATATCGCATCGTGTACATGCACGCCGAAGATTCCTTCCATCACGTTGGAAAAGAAACCATTCACGTCCCGGATCAAACCATCCAAAAATTGCACGTCCGTATTCATGTCGATTCAGTGAGTCTCCGTCGCGGAAATCGCCAAGTGGTGGCCGCGCTCAGAATTTTTTACGATTCGCGGACTGAATCCACGCGAACGCGTCTTCAATTCATAGGCACGGACCGTGCCAAACCGCAGGCATCTTGGAGACTCAGCCAATTTTCGCACACACACAACGTGACGTCGACTGCGGCGGAATCCTCAATGGAACAAATTGTTCCACCAACGGTTTCCGGCGTATCACCCGGCCACGCGCGCGCCCCGGGGATCGCGCGGCAGGGGTCATAACGCAGGGGTGAAAACCAGTCTTACTGCTGAAGCAATTCCCACTTCTGTTAAGGAACGCACCCCGGGAAGTTTCAAGAATGGCAATGAAACGGTCTCGTTGCGGGCAAGCCGCTCAATTCTTTTCCGACACTTGCGTGAGGCCGCCATTCTTCGCGTTGCCTTCCCAACCGCCGCCGACGGCCTTGACCAAACCAATCTGCGCGTTCAACCGCTGACCTTCGAGTTGAACAAACGACCGCTCATTTTGAAGCTCGGCGCTCTGCGCAGTCGCCACTTCGAGATACGTGACGACTCCGGCCTTGTAGCGATTGTTGGCAATATCCAGCGTGTGCCGGGACGCCGCCAGCGCCGCGCTTTGCGCTTCCAGTTGCGTCGCGAGCAGATTCTGCGCGGCCAGTTGATCCTCCACTTCCTCGAATGCGCTCAGCACCGTCTGGCGATAATCCGCGATGGTCTCATTATACACGGCCTTCGCCTGGGCAAGCTCCGCGCGATTCCGTCCGCCGGTGAAAATCGGCAGCGTGACGCTGGGCCCAATCGACCACACGCGGCTCGGCCAATCAAACAAGGTGTCCGAGCCGATGGATTGAAAACCCGCGAGCCCGCCAATGAACACGCGCGGATAAAATGCGCTCACCGCCACGCCGACCTGCGCATTGGCCGCGGCCATGCGTCGCTCCGCAGAGGCAATGTCCGGCCGGCGTTCCAACAATTCACTCGGCAGGCTCGCCGGCACATCCGGAATCCCGTTCGTCAGCGGACCCGCGGGTAATTGAAAACGAATGGCCGACTGGCCGCACACCGTCGCCAGTGCGTGCAGGATCTGCGCCCGCTGCAAATCGATGGCCGGCAATTCCGCTTCCGTGCTACGCAATTGAGTTTCAGCCTGGGACACATCCAGGTCCGAAACGATGCCGCCCTTGCGGCGGTTTTGCGTCAATTCGAGCGAGCGACGGAACGTTTCAGTCGTATCCGCCACCACGCGGCGCTCTTCATCCAGTTCGCGCAGGTTGAAGTAGTCCGACGCCACCTCCGCCTGCAGCGACAAGCGCACGGATTCGAGATCATCGGCGCTCGCCACATAACCGGCACGCGCGGATTCCACCTCGCGCCGCACGCGGCCAAACAAATCCACCTCCCAACTCAAATTCGCCGGCACGTTGAACGTCGTGTAGGTGTGCGGGCCGCTTTGCAGCGGCGCATGCGCGCTCGTGCGCTGGCGGCTCAGGTTCGGGTCGACCGAAAGCTGCGGATAAAAATCTGCTTTGGCGATCCCGAGTTGCGCCCGTGATTCCTCCAATCGCGCCACGGCCGCCGCGAGGCTTTGGTTTTCCGTCGCTGCCAGGGTTTCCAGGCGATTCAATTCCGAATCGTTGAAAATTTCCCACCACGCGCCGCGCGGCAATTGTGCCTGCGGCTGCGCGACCTTCCACTCGGTGTTGTTATTATTGGTTCCTCCGGAGGGAACCGTGAATGCCTCCGACACCGGCTCGGATTTCAATGCCGCCGGCTGATGATAATTCGGCCCGACTGAACAGCCCGCAACGACCAGGAGCACCACAGCAACGGCCAGCCATGCCGCGTTCCGCGTTCCGCATTCCACGTTCCGCGTTTCAGAGATGTTTTTCATTTCTGCGCCACCTTCGTCGGCTCGGCGATCTTCACGTCCATGCCCGTGGCGAGTGAATCAGACGGATTCACCACCACACGATCACTCGAGGAGACCCCATCCACCACTTCCACCGTCTGGCCAAAATCGCGGCCGAGTTTCACCGTGCGCATTTCCACGCGCCCGTTTGGGCCCACCACGCCCACCTGCATGCCTTCCGAACGGAAGAGCAGCGTGTTCGCGGGGAGCGTCAGTGTCGGATCACCGAGGATATCGCTGAATCGCACCTGCGCGTAGCTGCCGGCGAGAATTTCATTTTTCGGATTCTTCACTTCCAGCTCGGCCAGCAGCGTGCGGGATGCTGGATCCATGGCGCCCGCCGTCCGCACCACCTTTGCTTCAAACTTCTTCCCCGGCAGTTCGCTGACAATCAAATCCGCTTCCTGTCCCACCTCCACCTGCCGCGACAACGCTTGCGGCACGTGAACATAAACTCTCAATGGATTGGTCTGCGCGAGCCGGAACAACGGACGCCCGTTTCCGGCGGTAATCAACTGGCCCACATCTGTATCGCGAGCGGTGATGATTCCCTCAAAGGGAGCGGTCACGCGGGCGAAACTTTTCAAATCCTCCAGCCGGTGCAGATTCGCGCTCGCCGCTTCGAGATTGGCCTGCTTCAAGGCATAGTCCGCCTGTTTTTCGGCGGTTTCCTGCTCGCTCACACTCGCCGTCTTCAGCAAATCCACCCAGCGTTCGGACGTCGATTTTGCCAGCGCGAGATTCGCCTCGGCCTGCGCCACCTCGGCTTTGGCCTGCGCCAATTGCTGGTCCACTTCCGGCGTGTCAATTTCCGCGAGCAACTGGCCCGCCTCGACGTGCTGGCCGATGTCCACATCCCATTTCATGAGGTAACCACTCGCGCGCGCGAAAATCGGAGCTTCAACAAACGCCTGCACTTCCGCCGGCAACGGCACACCCAGCTCGCTCTTGCCCGCCGCCGGTGAAACCACCGTCACATATTGCGTGGCCATCTCGGCGGTTTCCTTGTCGAGCGTGCGCCGCGCAGCAACGCGAGGCGCGATGCCAATCGCCAGGCCGATCACGATCAGAACGGCGCCGACGACAAAAAATTTTCCCAGCTTCACCGGCGGCGCGGGCGGCGGTTTCGGAGCCGTTGGCGCCGGCGAGGGCGGCGGCGTCAATGTCGAATTCGTATTCATAGTCATTAAGTCGTTGACGGATGTGCGGCCGCCAGCGCTGCGGCAGCGGAGGAATCATCCGCCTTGCTGCGAGCCGTCACGCGGCGGTGCATAAAGCTGAAAACCACAGGGACAAACAAAAGGGTCGCAATCGTGGCCATGAACAAGCCGCCAATGACCGCGCGGCCCAGCGGCGCGTTCTGCTCGCCGCCTTCGCCAAGGCCAAGGCTCATCGGCAACATGCCGATTAACATCGCCGCCGCCGTCATTAACACCGGCCGGATGCGGCTTGCGCCGGCGTCCAGCGCCGCGGCCACCGGGTCCATGCCGCGCAGCAAATTGTCGCGCGCAAAGCTCACCACCAGCACCGAGTTGGCCGTGGCCACGCCCAGGCTCATGATCGCGCCCATCAATGCCGGCACGCTCAGCGTCGTTTGCAGCAGGAACAACGCCCAAATCACTCCCGCCAGCGCGCCAGGCAGCGCCGTGATGATGATGAACGGGTCCAGCCAGCTTTGGAAATTAACCACGAGCAAAAGATAAATCAGAACAATCGCCATCACCAGGCCGACGCCCAGCCCGAGGTAGCTGTCATGCATCGTCTTGGCCTGGCCGCGCACCACGATCGTGTTGCCGCGCGCCAGATTTTTCTGCGCCTTCGCAATGAGCGGCGCGAGATCCTTCAACACACCCCCGAGATCGCGCCCATCCACGCTGCCGTAAACATCGATCACCGGCGCCACATTATAATGGGTGAACACCGGCGGCACATTGCTGCGGGTCACCGTCGCCACGTTCGCCAAAATCTGTCCGCTCGCGCCCGCGCCCGCATTGATCGGCGTGGATTGAAACGTCTCCACCGAATTCATCGCGTATTCCGGCACGCGCGTGTTGATCAGATATTGCACGCCAAATTTGGTATCCAGCCAGTAAGTCGGCTGAACCACGCCGCTGCCGCTCAGGCTTAGCAGCACCGAATTCGCCACGTTCTGCGCGGTCAACCCCATCTCCGCAGCTTTTGTCCGGTCCACGGTCACGTTCAAGTGCGGCAGGTCCGATGGCTGATGCACATGCGCATCCACCGCTCCCGGCACATGGCGAATCTCCTCCACGAGATCGGCGGCCACTTTCCGATTGTTCACCTGGTCACGGCCCACAATTTGAATATCGAACGGCGCCGGCAAACCGAAGTTCAACGTCTGGCTCACAATGTCCGCCGGCAGGAAATAAAACAGCGTGCCCGGAAATTGTTTGCCCAGTTCCCTCCGCAAACGATGCACATACTTCTCCGTCGGCTCGTGGCCCGGATTCAGCGAAACCAAAATGTCCGCATCGCCCGGCCCAATCACGCCGCTCGTGTTGTAACTCAGATTCACGCTCGAGTTCGGAATCCCGATATTGTCCATGATGCCGTGAATTTCCTTCGCCGGAATCTGCTGGCGAATCGCCGCGTCCACATCCGAGCAAAGCCGGATCGTTTCCTCGATGCGCGTCCCCGTCCGCGCGCGCACGTGCAAAAGAAATTGCCCCGCGTCCACGCTCGGGAAGAAATCCTGCCCCAGCTGCGTCACCAATACCCACGACGCCACGCAAAAGCCAAGGAACGTCAATCCAAACACCACCCGCCGCTGCAAACACGCGCTCAACAATGCCCGGTAACCATCACGAAACCGCTCAAACCCATTCTCGAACGCCCGCTGAATCTTCACGAACGGCCGAATCCACACCGGCGCATGATTCGGGTCTGATGGATCGCCGTGCGTTTGCACATTGCGGTAAAACCACATCACCAGCGTCGGCACGAGCGTTCGCGAAATCACATAGCTCGCCAGCATCGCGAATACCACCGCTTCCGCCAGCGGCACAAATAAATAATGCGCCACACCCGTCAGGAAAAACATCGGCACGAACACGATGCAAATGCACAGCGTCGACACAAACGCCGGCAACGCGATTTCCTGCGCGCCATCCAGGATCGCCTGCTCCAGCCCTTTGCCCTCGACCATGTGCCGATGGATGTTCTCGATCGCCACCGTCGCGTCGTCCACCAGGATGCCCACCGCCAGCGCCAGCCCGCCCAGCGTCATCAAATTAATCGTCTCGCCCAGCGCGCTCAGAATCGCAATCGAAGACAACACCGACAACGGAATCGACAGCGCAATAATCAACGTGCTGCGCCACGAACCGAGGAACAACAAAATCATCAACGCCGTCAGGGCCGCAGCAATGATGCCTTCGCGCAACACCCCGTTCACCGCCGCGCGCACGAACAGCGATTGGTCCGCAAACTCCTTCACGTGCAAATCCGGCGTCACCGAACTCATGATCTTCGGCATCGCCGCCTTCGCGCTCCGCACCACGTCGAGCGTCGAAGCCGTGCCGCTCTTCATGATCGTCAGCAACGCGCCCTTCACGCCGTCCTGCCGCACCGCATTCTGCTGCGGATTGTAACCGTCGTGCACCTGCGCCACGTCCCCCAGCTCAATCGTCGCGCCGTTCACCACCTTGACCGGAATATGATTCAGGTCGTCAATGACCTTGATGGTCCCGTTCACGCCGATGTCATATTCCGTCGTGCCCACCTTCGCGGTGCCGCCGGGCAAAATCAGGTTTTGTGCGTTGATGGCATTCACCACGTCCTGCGGCCCGAGGTTCTTCGCCTTGAGCGCCGGCAGATTCAAGTCCACCGAAATCACCCGCGTCTTGCCGCCGTAAGGCCACGGCACCAGCGCCCCGCGCGTCGTCGAGAGCCCGATGCGCACCTGGTTCGCCGTCACGTCGAACAACTCCTGCTCCGACATCTTCGGACTGCTGAAACTGTATTGCAGGATCGGCACCGTCGACGCGCTGTATTGAATGATCAACGGCGGCTGCGTCCCCGGCGGCATCTGCCGCAACACCGTCTGCGCAATCGACGTTATCTGCGCCACCGCCGCGGACGATGACGCCCCCGGCTGCAAAAACACCTTGATCACCCCGATGCCGTTATAGGACGTCGACTCGATGTGCTCCAGGTCGTTCACCGTGATGCTCATCGCGCGCTCGTGGTTGTAAATGATGCGCTGCTCCATCTCCTGCGCGCTCAACCCCGCGTATTGCCACACCACGCTCACCACCGGGATGTTGATGTTCGGAAAAATGTCCGTCGGCGTCCGCATCAGAATCAACGGCGTGATAATCAAAAGCAACAACGCCGCCACCACGAAGGTCAGCGGTCGTCGCAAAGCCAGCCGGACAATCCACATAAATCAGTGCCTTCCAGAAAATAACACGCAGCCTCCCAAACGCATGTTGCGCCGGGCTGGAACTCCCGCGGGGACTGCTTCGAACACTAATGG
>Ga0335085_10005852_pt1 | contig 19617 bp, 17 predicted proteins | sample Lox_Sample_45_FD_206712 | JGI IMG/M metagenome (GOLD analysis project Ga0335085, IMG submission 206712) | Soil microbial communities from Loxahatchee National Wildlife Refuge, Florida, United States - Lox_Sample_4.5 | ecosystem: Environmental > Terrestrial > Soil > Wetlands | place: USA...
CTTGTCAAGCGGTGTGCGGCCATGCCGGCGCACGGTGTCGCCCACCCGGACGACTGCGCGGCTCACGTTGCCGCCGGTCAGCGGCTCTTCGGTGTCCGTCACCGACGCTGGTCATTTCCTGGGTCTGCTGGAAGGTCGTTTCCGCCGGACGCGCGCCAGTCGGCGACGCGGACGATCGTCTCCAGGTAAGCGAGCGTGACTGGTCCGTACCTTGCCAGCAGGCGCAGGACGGTCTGCTGCCAGATACCTCCGCCGTCCGGCCCGAACTGGGCGAGGTCGGCCACCAGCGTGGTCGCGGGCTGGCCGAAGATCGCGGGGATGGGAGCCTGCGCGCCGTGCGCCAGGCCGAAGGCCGTCAGTGGCGGCGCCATGTCGTCTGCGGCAACGGGAGATGCCACGGAGTCGCGGACCTGGACGCGGAGCAGTCCGTGGTGCGCGAGGACCAGGTACCTGGTGAGGTCGGGGTCGGGTGACGCGGCGAGCAGCGCGGCGAGCGGGCCGTCGAGCAGCAGCAGTGACGCCAGTTCGTGCCGGAAGCCGGCGCCGCCCGCGAACTCGAGCCTGCCGTTCTTGCCCGACTTGGCCCAGGGCCGGCCCGCTGCGATCGCTGCCGCCTCGGATTCTTCGGCGAGCGCGCATAGCGCGTCCTGCCAGACCGGATGCGCCTTGCCCGCGTCATGCAGGTGGGCCGCGACGATCGTGGCTCGCGCGGCGTCCGGCGGGATTCGCGGCGCGAGCACGGCTAGCAGCGCCGCGGCCTGGTCGCGGACCTGGTCGCTGTGCTCGGCCAGGGACTGCCACGGGCGGGGCGGCTCGGCCGGGGCGGTGGCTTCGGCGGCTGCCCGTTCGGTGATCTCACCGGGAGTCAGCAGTTCCGGGCTATCGGGAACCCGCCCCGGCGCCGCCGGGTCGAAGCCGGTTTCCGGGTCGTACCCGCCATCCACGGCGTTGACGAGCAGCAACTCCAGCGGCCGCGGCGGCGTCCCCGGGTCCTCGCCGAGCCGCAGCCACCGGTCCGCGGACCGGTCGAGCCGCCACACCGGACGCTGCCCGGCGAGTCGCACGGCGTCACCGATCGGAACGCGGCAGCGGTACTCGACAGGCGGGTAGCGCACCTCTGCATCGGGTGCTCCGTCCGGTCCCGGCGTCCAGGTCGCCCACGCGAGTTCCACGTCGAGGTCGTCGCCGTCCAGCAGGTACGCGGAGACGTCGATCTCGGCCGTGGTGTCGAAGAGTTCCGCGAACGCCTCCCGGCCGATCGCCGCGACCTGGCGCGAACCAGACGAACCGGACGGAACGGCGCGCGCCGCCAGGTCTTCCGTGCTGACTGCCGTCCCCTCGAAGGCGTTGAGTTCGGCGCAGGCCGCAGCGCTGTCATCGTGGTCACCAGCCTGCGGCAGCCACCACAGCTCGGCGTCCGGGACCGCGCCGTCCCGGTTGCAGCGTCCCGCCCGCCGCACCAGCGCCGGCCACGGTGCCGCCTCGGTCACCAGGACCGCCGCGGACAGGTCCAGGCCCTCGGCGACCTGCGCCGTGACGACGATCATGTCCTCGCCAGGCGCCGCGATGTCCGCGAGACGCGCGGCCCGTTCGATGCCGCGCAGGCGCGGGTGGAGCAGCGTGCGGGTCACGCCTTCACCCCTGAGCAGCCGATGCACCGTCTGTGCCGCGGGCACCGTGTTGAGTACGACCAGCGTGATCGTGCCCGGCCTGTGCCGCGCCGCCGCCAGGCGGGCAACCGCCCGGTAGTCCCCCGGTTCCGCCGGCGCCCGGCGGATCGTCCGCCGCGCGCCGAGCCGGCACGCCAGCTCACCGGCCCGTTCCCCCGGAGCGATGCCGATCGGCTCGGTCTCCGTCAAGGAAGAAAGCAGAGTAATCCCGAACGGTTCCGCCGTTTCACCCTCGCCCGCCCAGCCGGCGAGCCGGCGCAGGGTCGCGGTGGCCTGCGGGCAGAGCCGAGCCTCCTCGACGATCCACTGCGCCCCGTTGGTGACCAGGCAGAAATCGATCGGCGACAGCGCTCGCCCGGTCCCGAAGCCCCGGTTGAGTGCCTTGGAAACGAGCACGTCCGAGTTGCCGATGACGATCGCGGGCCGGTGCATGTTCTCCCGCCAGTCCCCCAGGTTTTCGCCCCAAGGACCCATGGCCACGTGCAGTCCGACCTGTTCGGTGAGCTCGAGGCGGGTCAGCCATTCGCGGACGCGTGCCCCGGCACTGTCCGCGAGCCAGCCGGGCGGCAGCGCATAGATCAGCCGCCGCGGCGTCACCGCAGGGCCTCGCCCGTAGAGCAGGCGCCACAGCCAGGCGAGGATGACGCCGGTCTTCCCCGTCCCGGTCGGCGCCGTGAGCGCATCCGGCAGGCCGTCCCGTGCGATCCGCGCCTGATAGCCGTACGGCCGGCAGCCGGTCGCCGCCTGGAAGAACGACTCGAAGTCCATCGCAGGGAGCTGGCCTCAGGCTGGGCGGACCGGGGTGCCCTGGTGGAAGCGGAGGCGCCAGGCGCCGCCGTCTCGGACCCAGATCGAGCTGCCGCGGGTCTCCGCTCGCCACATGCTCTCCTCCAGGTCACGGAACTCCTGCGCTGCGTGCATCGCCGTCCTCACTCACTGCTCGATCGATGACCTGCCCGAACGGTATGCGAACGCGGCGCACGGCAACGTCGCCCGCACTCATGCCAAGAATTTTGAACTATTTGGGCCGGCCGAGCGTCTTCGTTGATGTGGGACGCGCCCGGGAGGGTAGTCCCTATGCGCGGGCGGATGCCGAAGGGCGGACGTTGTGATGGACGTGTCTGGTGTGACGCCGCACCCGTTCCGGATGCTGGCGACGGTTCCTGAGGGCGTGGTTCCCATGCCCGCTGACGGCGACTGGGCCGCCTGGACCGGGTTCTGGAGCGCCCCGGTGGACGGGCGGGACGCGGTCATCCTGGTGTCGATAACCGTGACCGCGTTCGACGCATCCGGGGCGGGCATAGCGGTTGAGGCGGGTACGGCGAGTGACGTGCTCGCCGCGCGGCTCCGGGTGCGTCATCCAGAAGCGACCGCCATCATCGAGGAATTCCGCACGCCTGGCGGCGATCCGGCGGTCTGCCTGCGGTGTCCCGTGACGGAAAACCGCCGCGGGCGGGACGTGACCACCTGGCAGGCGCAGGCGCTCGTCGCCTACCCGAGTGCCGGCGCGCTCGGCGTGGTCAGCGGGGTCACGCTCGATCCGGCCGACCTGGACAGGGCGGCCGGGCTCGTCGCGGCGATCGCGGCGGGAATGACGGTCACGGTCGCGCCGGCCGCCGCGTAGTCACGATCCGGGCGTCCGCGCCACCCGCCGTCCGCAGCCGGCAGGGGAGTGACGTAGACTTACCGTAGCGTAGGTCGCTTGATGCACCGAAACGGGATTTACGGACATCGGAGTGCATAGGCGTGGCGGCAATGTCCACGCGATGAGCGGCGAGAGCACGAGCCTCTTCCTTTAACGCCGCCGAGTAGCGACCCCCGAGTCCTGGAGAAGATTCCCCGTTGACTGCCATGCCCGCAGAACGCTGCGCCGCGCCCGAAAACACTGAAACCCCCGTATCCGCCGAGCCAGTCACGTTCGCCGCGCTCGGCGTGCCGGCCGAACTCGTCGAGGTCCTCGAGGACGAGGGCATCACGACGCCGTTCCCCGTCCAGGCCGCCACCCTCCCCGACGCGCTGGCCGGCCGGGACATCCTCGGCCGGGCAAGGACCGGCTCAGGCAAGACCCTCGGCTTCTCCCTGCCCATGGTCAGCCGGCTGGCCGGCGGATCGACGCTGAGCGCCCGGCCACGCGGCCTCGTCCTCGTGCCGACCCGCGAGCTCGCCTCCCAGGTGAGCACGGTGCTCAAGCCGCTCGCCCGGGCCATGAACCTGTGGGTGACCACCATCTACGGCGGCGTCTCCTACGGGCCGCAGGTGAACGCGCTGCAGCGGCGGACCGACATCGTCGTCGCCACCCCCGGCCGGCTCGCCGACCTGATCAGCCAGGGCGAATGCGACCTGGCCGACGTCGAGGTCACCGTCATCGACGAGGCCGACCAGATGGCCGACCTCGGCTTCCTGCCGATCGTCAGGCGGCTGCTGGAGAGCACGCCGGACGGCGGCCAGCGGATGCTGTTCTCCGCGACGCTCGACGCCGCCATCGACGTGCTCGCGCGGCGCTTCCTCACCGACCCGGTGCTGCACTCGGTTGACGAGAACTCCTCCCCCGCCGAGATCGAGCACCACGTGATCACCATCGAGCCGTCACACAAGCTCGCGGTCGTCTCCGCGCTGGCAGGCGGCGAGAAGCGGTCGCTCGTCTTCACGCGGACCAAGCACGGCGCGGAACGGCTCGCCCGCCAGCTCACCGAGGCCGGCATCCCGGCCGCCGAACTGCACGGCAACCTCAGGCAGAACGCGCGGACCCGAAACCTCGCGGCATTCGCCGACGGCATCGCCCGCGTCATGGTCGCCACCGACATCGCGGCGCGCGGCATCCACATCGACGGCATCGACCTGGTCGTGCACGCCGACCCGCCCGCCGAGCACAAGGCCTACGTGCACCGCTCCGGCCGCACCGCGCGCGGCGGCGCCGACGGCGTGGTCGTCACGCTGCAGATGAAGTCCCAGGCGCGCGACGTCACCGCGATGATGCGCAAGGCCGGGATCACGCCGCACGCGGCGGTCGCGGCCGACGCCGACTCCGCGGTGCTTACCGAGATCGCCGGGCCGGCCGCGCCCCGGGTCACGGTGGGCCGCAAGGTCGCCGAGCTGGTGCGACCCGAGGACCGTCTCGCCGCGAACGACCGGCCGGGCGTCGGCAAGCCGTGGGAGGGGCGCCCGCGCCGTGACCGCGCCCGTGGCCAGCACAGTGACCGCAAGCCGCGCGACGACCGCGCGCCGCGATTCCAGCGTGACGACCGCGCGCCGCGGTTCGACCGCGACGACCGTGGCTCACGGGGCTCTGGCGACCGGAACTTCGGGACGCGAGACACCGGCGAACGGGACTTCGGCGGGCAAGGCTCTGCGGGGCGGGACGCACGCGACAGCCGCGGCGGCAACGACTGGTACCCGCGCTCCGGCGGCGGCTCCGGACAGGGCGGCGGCCGACGGCCGGGCTCCTTTGGCCAGGGTGGCCAGGGCGGCCAGTCCGGTGACCGACGGCAGAGCCGCGACAGCGGGTCGTACCGCGGTGAGCAGTCGTCGCGCGGCGGGCAGTCGTACGGTGGCCGCTCCGACCGTGGCGACCGCGCCGTTGGCAACGACAGGCGTGACGACCGGTCCGTCCGCGATGACCGCTCCTTCGGGAATGACCGGTCCCGCGGTGAGCAGTCATCGCGCGGGCAGTCATACGGTGACAGCCGGTCTTTCCGTGACGACCGGCCGTTCAGCGGCGAGCGCGGTGCCCGGCCGCAGGGAAACGGGCGGCCGCAGACGGGCGGGCGGCCGCGCTCAGGCGGCGCTGACCGGCCGCAGGCGGGGGGCCATTTTGGCGGATCATCCAGGCGTTTCGGGCATTCCGCAGGCCAGCGCCCAGGCGGTAACCGGCGGGACTCGGGGCAGGGGAGACATTTCTGACATATCCGCGCTGGCAGCGGGCTTGCGAGTCGGCACACTTTTCCGCTAGGAGAACGCCAATCCTCGTCGCTGGATGCGGTAGATTGACCCTAGCTGTTGACGAACTTAGCGATCGTAATTCGCTCTCGGATTCAAGTAAGTCGCGGCGCTCGCGGCGCCGCCCTTCATGGAGGCCAGGCAAATCACGACTGCCGGGTTCTGATGACGGTGGCCATCGTGGCTGATTCGCGTGAAGTGCGCGAGTCTCAGGCTCTTCCAGAAGGACAGACAGCAAAAATGGCTCAGGGGACCGTAAAGTGGTTCAACGCGGACAAGGGCTATGGCTTCATCGCCCCAGACGACGGTAGCGGTGACGTCTTCGTTCACTTCTCCGCAATCGAGGCGAACGGGTACCGCAGCCTCGAAGAAAACCAGAAGGTCGAGTACAGCGTGACCCAGGGGCCAAAGGGGCCGCAGGCCGCGCAGGTGCGCGCCGTCTGATTTGACCAAGCGAGTCGGCGGCGAGCCAGGTACGCATATGCGCGCCAGGCTCGCCGCCGATTTTTGCTTTCTGACGGCACCGTCTCTGACGACTGAAGGCATCGCCAAAGGTTAATTAGTTGCAAAGACTCTGGGATTTTTCTGGAAAGTGAATTCCCAGGTCTCCAGATCAGGCCTCCGCGGGCTGGAACGTGAAGACGTGCTGCCCGATTCGCAGTGCCCATCCGGGCTGGAGCGGAGCCGGCTCAATGCCGATCCTGGTCCATTCGCTGGCACCGGGAGCGCCGATGTAGGTGCCCTGGGCCGAGGACGCGTCCCTGATCAGCACGGTGCCGTTGGCGACCGAGACGTAGGCGTGCACCCGGGAGACCAGGTTGTCCGGGTCCATCAGCCGGAACGGCGAGGCGTCGCCCGAGCGCACGGCCGGGTCATTGGCGGGCTCGCGGCCGAGCACGTAGGGGCGGTCGAGCACGATCACCGTGCCGTCCTCCGAGCGCAGCGCGCCGTACTGCGCCTGCCCGGCCATGGCCGCGGCGGCGGCACGCCGGTGGCTGCCCGAGGCGCGCTCGGCGACGGTCGGGTCGACCGCGCCCGTCGCGATCGTCGGGGCGATCTCCGCCCTGCGCGCGCTGGTGGACTTGCCCGACGGCGTGCGCGGTGCCGGCTCTTCGGCGACGATGGGGTCGGGCTGCATGAGCGGCTCGGCCTGCATGACCGGCTCCGGTGCGAGTACCGGCTCCGGTGCGGGAACCGGCTCGGCCTGGGCGACCGGGGCGACCTGGGCGACCGGCTCCACGGGCGCCGGCTGCGACTGCGGCTGCGGCTGGGACGCGGCCGCGTCCCAGCCGGGCGCCGCCAGTCCTGGACCGGCCACGCCGGTCAGCGCGAAGCCCTGGCCGGGAACCACACCCGCCCGCAGGTCGGAGATCGGGTCGGCCTGGACCGCCGCCGACGCGGCGCCGCCGACAGCCAGCCAGTCGAACGTGCCCGGCAGCACCTGATCGACCCAGGTGAGCGCGTGCTCGCCGGACAGCTGCCTGGTCGCCTCGCCCGCGGCGACCGCGCACCAGATCGGGCCGCGCAGGAAGACCACCACGCCATCCGGGACAGGCGTAACGATGCCGAACGCGGCGATGTCGCCCGACATGTGGCCGAGCACCCAGGAGGCAAGCCGCGCCGCCACCCCGGTGGCGGGCGTCTCGCGGTCCGCGGCGAGCTCGGCGACAAGGCCGAGCAGCTCGTTCGCGCTGGCGTCCGATGAGCCGGCGGCACGGGAAATCAAGACAACTGTGTCACCGAATCTGCCGACCAGGTCCGTACCCGGTTCAATGCTCACTCGCATGGTCATCCCCCAACTCTCCAAAGCGGCACCGTCAGCACCGCGTGGCAAATCGGCGTGCCGGAAGATGCTGGCGGGCACGGTGAATTGTACCCAGGCAGGGAGTTCGTGTGGAAGTCGCCGGTCTCTGCGCGGGGTGAGGCCCCCGCCAACAGCGGTCATACGATAGTATGTTCGCATGAGCGGGGGGTACGGCCAGGGGGGACGGGGGGCAGGTGCCCCCCGTGCCGGGAAGCAGTCGTCCCCCCACCAGCTTCAGGAGTCGCTGCTCGACTTCGGCGACGACGCCGTGCCAGGCGCGTTGCGGCCGGAGCGGGTGCCGCTGAGCCGCGCTGCCTGGATCGACGTGCAGCGGGGCTGGCTGGCCGGGTCCGCGGCGCTGTTCGGCCGGCTGGCGGCGGACGTGCCGTGGCGCGCGGAGCGGCGCCGGATGTACGACAGGACCGTCGACGTGCCCCGGCTGCTCTGCTTCTACGGCGAGGACGCCGCGCTGCCCGACCCGGCCCTCGACGCCTGCCGTGACGCGCTCAACGCCCACTACGCCGCGGAACTTGGCGAGGAGTTCGTGACCGCCGGGCTGTGCTTCTACCGGGACGGCCGGGACAGCGTGGCCTGGCACGGCGACAGGATCGGGCGGGGCGCAGCCGAGGACACGATGGTCGCGATCGTCTCGCTCGGCGAGGCACGGCCGCTGCTGCTGCGGCCGGCCCCTGGCTGGCCGGCGGAGTCCGCCAGCCCCGCGGAGCCCGGCGGCACTGCGGACGAGCCGGGCGGCACGCTCCGCTTCAGCCTCGGGCACGGCGACCTCATCGTCATGGGCGGCAGCTGCCAGCGGACCTGGGAGCACGCCATCCCCAAGTCGGCGCGGCCGACAGGCCCGCGGATCAGCATCCAGTTCCGTCCACGGGGCGTCCGCTGACGAGTGCGGTTAGGCTCATTGGGTGGGTGAGTATCCGTTGCTTGTGGCGACCGACCTTGACGGGACGATCATCCGGGGCGACGGGACCATCTCGGCGCGGACGGTCGCGGCGTTCGCACGGGTGGAGACGGCGGGGGCACGCTTCGTCCTGGTCACCGGGCGGCCGCCGCGGTGGATGGCGGGGATCGCCGCTACCTTCGGGCACCGGGGTACGGCCATCTGCGCCAACGGGGCACTCGCCTACGACATGCACAGCGGGGCGATCGAGGCGCGGCACCTCATAGAGCCGCCGGTGCTCGCCGCGGCCGCGGCGGCGCTGCGATCGGCGGTGCCCGGCATCGGGATCGCCGTCGAGTACCGGGACGGGCACGCCGCCGACCCGGTCTACCAGGCGCTCAACGCGGAAGTGAACCTGTCAATGCCGCGCCTCGACGATGCGGCGCTGTTCGCGCGCCCCGCCGCCAAGCTGCTCGGCAGGCACTTCGGCTACAGCTGCGACGACCTGCTCGCCCTGGTGCTTCCCGGGCTCGACGGCCTGGCCAGCGTCACCCATTCCAACTCCAAGGGGCTCATCGAGGCCTCCGCGGTCGGCGTGTCCAAGGCAAGCGTCGTCGCCGAGATCGCCGCACTGCACGGGATCGGGCCGCAGTCGGTCGTCGCGTTCGGCGACATGCCCAACGACCTGCCGCTGCTGACCTGGGCGGGCACCTCCTGCGCGGTCGCGAACGCGCATCCCGCGGTGCTGGCCGCGGCCACGCACGTCATCGGCTCCAACGACGACGACGGCGTGGCGGCGTACCTGGAAGAACTCTATCCCGCCTAGCGGCTAGCTCGGGCCGAAGCGCTCGGTGCGCACGCTGCCCGGGGCGTGGCCCGCCGCGACGAGCAGGCCGGAAGCCGCCTCCACGAAGCCGGACGGCCCGCAGACGAAGATCGCCGGGTTCTCCCGCGGTGAGAACGCCACCTCGGCGAGGGCGGCCGCGTCCAGGCGGTGGCCCCCCGGGGTTCGCGTGTAGAGGTAGCTGACGGACAGGGGTGAAACACGAACCCGTTCCGACAATTCCGACTGGTACATGACGTCGGCGGGGGTGCGGGCGCTGTAGATCAGCCGGACCGGGACCTGGCTGTTGACCTGCGCGTGGGTGCGGATCATCGACATCAGCGGCACGACGCCCGAGCCGCCGGCGAGCAGCAGCAGCGGGCGCGGGTCCGCGGCGTGCCAGGCGAACCAGCCGCCGATCGGGCCGCGGACCTCAAGCTGGTCGCCGGGCCCCGCCACGCCGGTCAGGTACGGCGAGACCTCGCCGTCCGCCAGGCGCTGCACGGTCACCTCGAACCGGTCCGGCTCCGGTGCGCTGGCGATCGAGTAGTCGCGCTGCGTCGAGTAGCCGTCCTCGGCGGTGAGCTTGGCGGTGACGTGCTGGCCGGCCAGATGCCCGGGCCAGCCGGGGACGTCGAGGGTGAGGGTCCTGGCGGTCGCGGTCTCGTCCCTTGTTTCCTTGACGGTCGCGACCAGCCAGCTCAGTCGCCCTGATACCGCTGTTCGCGCCACGGGTCACCGTAGTCGTGGTAGCCGAGCTGCTCCCAGAAGCCCTGCCTGTCGCGCAGCATCAGGTCGAGGCCGGTGACCCACTTGGCGGACTTCCAGAAGTACAGGTGGGGCACGAGCAGCCTTGCCGGGCCGCCGTGCTCCGGGTGCAGCGGCCTGCCGTCGTACTCATAGGCGATCCACGCCTTGCCGTCGCGCAGGTCGGGCAGCGGCATGTTGGTCGTGTAGCCGCCGTAGCTGCGGGCCATGACGTAGCCGGCGTTCGTCTCGATGCCGTCGAGCAGGGTGTCCAGCGAGACCCCGCGCCACTTCGTGCCGAGCTTGGACCACTGGGTCACGCAGTGGATGTCGGTGGTGATGGCCTCGGCGGGCAGCGCGGTGAACTGCTTCCAGTCCCAGCGCGTTGAGTCGCCGTTTTCCGTGGTGATGGTGAACGTCCAGGTGGCGGTGTTCACCGGCGGCGTGGGCCCGGCCTGCAGGACAGGGAAGCCGTGCTCCAGGTACTGGCCGGGCGGCAGCTTCACGTCCCCGTCACGACCGCGGCCGCGGAAGCCGCGGGAGATGACGCTCACGAGTTGAGCTTCGTCCGCCAGTCGCCGGGTACGCGCCCATGCGGGCCGGGCACCGGCTGGTCGGCGGGGTGGTGCTGCGGGTCGGCGAGCGCCGGCCCCGTCTCGTAGAAGTCCTCGCTCGGGTACGACCAGAACCAGGCCTCACCGGGCTCGAAGCTGCGGATCACCGGGTGGCCCGTCGTCCGGTAATGCGCGGTCGCGTGCTGGGACGGCGAGGTGTCGCAGCAGCCGATGTGCCCGCACTCGGTGCACCGGCGCAGGTGCAGCCACCAGCCGCCCGCCGCCTCACACTCCTCGCAGCCGGTGCCGCTCGGCGGCACGGCCGGGTCGACGCCGGCGATCTGCTCAGTCATGAGTTCTCCGCGTTGTCCGTTGAAGGCTGCTCTATCTGCTCTATCTGCTCTAGCTGTATCGGCAGGCGGACCTGGAAGCGGGTATTGCCGGGCACCGACTCGACGCGCAGGTCGCCGTGGTGCTTGTTGACGATGATCCGCCACGCGATGTCGAGGCCGAGCCCCGTGCCCTCGCCGACCGGCTTGGTGCTGAAGAACGGCTCGAAGATCCGCTTCTGGATGTCCTTCGGTATGCCGGGACCGGTGTCGCCGATCTCGACGAGAACGTTGCCGTCGTCGCGCGCGGTGCGGATGGTGAGCGTCCCCTCCCCGTGCATCGCGGCGGCGGCGTTGTCGATCAGGTTGGTCCACACCTGGTTGAGCTCGGACGCGTAGGCGGGGATCTTCGGCAGCGTCTTGTCGTAGTCCTTGACGATCTTGACGCCCTTGAGCTTCGCCGACATCATCAGCAGCGTGCTCGACAGCAGGTCATGCACGTCCACCACCTGGAACGGCGCGCGGTCCAGCTGCGAGTACTGCTTGGCCGCGCCGACCAGCGTGGAGACCCTGGTGGTCGCGTCCTCGATCTCGCTCATCAGCAGCTCGGTCTCGACCGTGTAGTTCAGCCAGCGCAGCGCGGGCTCGAGCATGTCCTCGCCCACGGTGTCGAGCACCTGGTCGAGCCACTCGGAGTACAGGCCGGCCTGCACGAAGACCGGGGCGAGCTGCCAGGCCTCGCGGCAGCCGTGCTCCTCCAGCCAGTCGGAGACCTCGTCCTCGCGGTCGGACGCCTCCATCGGGTTGAGCTTCGGCGCCTTGGCGACCTGCTCGGCCGCGCGCTGCTGGAGTTCGATGAGCGGCTCGAGGCTGGCCCTGTCGTACTTGCCGCCGGCGATCATCTTGAGCTTCTGCCGCATGCCCGCGACCCGCTCGCGCAGGCTGGAGGTGGCGCGGACGGCGGCGGCGGCCGGGTTGTTGAGCTCGTGGGTCAGGCCCGCGGTCAGCGAGCCGAGCGCGAGCAGCCGCTCCCGCTGGCCGACGGCCTCCTTGGTCCGCTGGCTGCCGAAGAACAGTCCCTCGAGCAGGTGCACCGGCATCGGGAACCACTCGTTCATGATCTGCGCGAAGCAGTCCGCGCCGAGCACGTAGAACCGGGTTGGCTCGGTCACCCGCATCGAGTTGGTGTAGGCCTGCGGGACCCGGTCGCCCAGGTAGGCCATGAAGGCGCCGCCGTACACACCGCGCTGGCTGGTCCTCGCGACCTCGACGTCGTCCTCGCCGACCCGCCTGCTCGTCACGAGGGTGCCTTCGATCAGCACGTAGAAGCAGGTGGCCGGGTCGCCCTCGGCGAAGACGGGGCCCGGCTCGATGGTCTCGACGTGACCCTCGACGCACAGCCTGGTCAGCTGGTCGTCGGTGAGCTTCTCGAACAGGAAGAGGGTGCGCAGCTCTTCCGGGTCGCAGGGGGATTGTGTCGTTGTCATGACAGCGTCTCCAAGTACCGGTGCACGAACATGACGGCCATCGCGCCCTCCCCTACCGCCGACGCGACCCGCTTGGCCGACTCGGCGCGCACATCCCCGGCCACGAACACGCCGGGGACGCTGGTCTCCAGGTGGTACGGCGGACGGTCAAGCGGCCAGCCGGTCTCGTCCAGGCTGAAGTCCGGACCCGCGAGCACGAAGCCGTGGTCGTCGCGGGCCACGACACCGTCGAGCCACCCGGTTCCCGGTGCCGCACCAATAAAGATGAACAGCTGCCCGGCATCGACTATTTCTGTGGTTCCCGCAGCCATGTCGCGCAGCGTCAGCGACTCAAGGTGCCCGTCCCCGTGTACCTCCGTCACCTCGGTGCAGGCGCGCACGGAGATGTTGGGAATGCTGGCGATCTGCTGGATCAGGTAGTACGACATCGACGCCTCGAGCGACGGCGCGCGCACCAGCATGGTCACCGACTTGGCGAACTTCGACAGGTAGACGGCCGACTGCCCGGCCGAGTTCGCGCCGCCCACCACGTACACGTCGCGGTCCTTGCACCCCTCGGCCTCGGTCAGCGCGGCGCCGTAGTAGACGCCCGCCCCAGTCATCTCGGTGCAGCCGGGGGCCGGCAGCTGGCGGTAGGCGACCCCGGTCGCCAGGATCACCGCCTTGGCGTCGATCGTGGTGCCGTCGCTGAGCCTGACGGTCTTGGCCGGGCCGCTCACCTCCAGGCTGTCCACCTCGGCGGTGGTGAGCAGTTCGGCGCCGAACTTGACGGCCTGCCTGCGTGCCCGGTCGGTGAGCTGACCGCCGGACAGTCCGTCGGGGAAGCCCAGGTAGTTCTCGATCCTGCTCGACTGGCCCGCCTGGCCGCCGGTGGCGAACCGCTCGACGAGGACGGTCCGCAGGCCCTCGGATGCGCCGTACACCGCCGCGCCGAGGCCGGCCGGGCCGCCGCCGACCACAACCAGGTCGTAGAAGTTCTCCCTGGGCACGGTGGCCAGGTTCACCTTCGCCGCCACCTCGGCGTTGGTCGGCATGATCAGCGGCTCGCCGTCGGCGGTGATCAGCACCGGCAGATGCCTGTCGTCGGTGCCCGCCGCGTCGAGCAGCCGCCGTCCCTCATCGGTGTCCGCGGCGTACCAGCGGTAGGGCACCTGGTTCCGGGCGAGGAAATCGCGCAGCTCGGCCGACGGCGCCGACCAGCGGTGCCCGACCAGCTTCGCCTCGCGGACCTGCTTGCGCTCCTCCTTCTGCCAGTCGCGGATCAGGTCATCGATGACCGGATAGAGCTTCTCCTCCGGCGGGTCCCAGGGCTTGAGCAGGTAATGATCGAGGTCCACGATGTTGATCGCGTCGATCGCCGCGCTGGTGTCCGCGTAGGCGGTGAGCAGCACGCGGCGGGCGAACGGGTAGACGTCCATCGCCCGCTCGAGGAACTCGATGCCGCTCAGACCGGGCATCCGGTAGTCGGCGAGGAGGATCGCCACCTGGTCGCCACGCAGCTTCATCTGCCGCAGCGCGTCGAGGGCCTGTTCGCCCGATTCGGCACGGACGATGCGGTGTCTTTCGCCGTACCTTCTGCGCAGATCGCGGGAGATTGCCCGGGACACACTTGGATCATCATCCACAGTGACGATCACCGGGCGGAGTTCGGCCTCACCGGCTGGTCGCGTCATGTCCCCATCGTAAGCGCACCGTCGGCTCAGCCGATCTGGCCTGCCTTCTTCGCGACGCCGCCCCACATGGTGGACTTGCCCGCCGCGTCCTCCGGGCGGTCAGGGCGCCATTCCGGACAGCGGATGACGCCGGGCTCGATCAGGTCAAGGCCGTCGAAGAAGGCGGTCACCGCTTCCTTGCTTCGCGGCTTGACGCGCTGCGCCATGAGCTGGTTGAGCCTGGTCGCCATGCCCGCCATCGCCGCCGCCTGGATGTCGGAGGCGGGGTGCGAGATCACCACGTAGCTGCCGGCTGGGATGGCCTCGATTATCCGGCGAACGAGTCCGTGCGGGTCGTTCTCGTCGGGCACGAACTGGAGGACCGCCATCAGCACCACGGCGACCGGCTCGGTGAAGTCGAGCACCTCCGCGGCGGTGCTGAGTATCTTCTCCGGTTCGCGTATGTCGGCCTCGATGTAGGCGCACCGCCCCTGCGGGCTGCTGGTGAGCAGCGCCCTGGCGTGCGCGAGCACCATCGGGTCGTTGTCGACGTAGACGATCTTGCACTCGGGCGCGACACCCTGCGCGACCTCATGCGTGTTCGACTGGCTCGGGATGCCCGTGCCGATGTCGAGGAACTGCCTGATGCCCGCTTCCGCCGCGAGGAAGCGCACCGTCCGGCCCAGGAAGGCCCGGGTGTTGCGTACCGAGGCGACCATGTCGGGCAGCTGGGCGACCGCCTCGTCCCCCGCGATGCGATCCGCCTCGAAGTGGTCCTTGCCGCCGAGCCAGTAATCCTGAACGCGTGCGATGTGCGCGATGGACGGGTCGATGGCCCTGACGACAGAGCGCACCTGAGCCGCGGTCGGCTCGCGCCGCCAGTCACCGTTTGCTGTCATGTGTCCTCAACTGCCGTGCTGCCATGCTGACGCCCCAGGTCACCATTCGCGTCTCCCGTTTTCTCAGCGGGCTGCTTGTCAGAGGCCAAATTCGCCGCGGCGCTCTTCTGGTATCAGGTCGGTGTACTCCGGGTGCTTCTTGATCCAGGAGTTGATGTACGGGCAGAACGGCAGGACGCTCAGTCCCCGGGCGCGCGCGTCATCGAGGCTGAACCGCGCCAGGTGGGTGGCCAGGTGCGCGCCCTGGAAGGCGGGCTCGACCTCGGTGTGGATGAGGCTGATCACCTCGGCGCCGTGGTCGTCGCGGAGCCGGTAGTCGATAAACCCGGCCAGTTCGCTGCCCACGTGCATCTCATACCGGGAGGCGGCCGGGTTGTCGATCACGACCGGCGTGCCGGTGGCGGCTGAATCCATGATCGTTACAGTACGCCGCATTCAGGTCATGGAGCCGAGCAGGGCATCGCGGCGGGCGGACAGCACGTCCGCCTCGCCGTCGATGTCCACCACCTTGTCCCTGCTCGTCGCCCCGGTGACCAGGGTGACGTCGCGCCGCCGCACGCCGAACGCGCCGGCCACGGCGCGCAGCGCCGCCTCCGTTGCCTTCCCGTCGACGGCGCGCTCGCTGACCGCGACCACGATCGCGTCGCCGTGCCGGCCGCCGACCGAGGGCCTCGCGGACCCCGGCTTCACCCGGATCGCTACCCGCACCCCTGGTCAGACGTGGGTGCTAGACGCCGGCCGGAACCTTGACCTGCGACCCCGCGTCCTGATCGAGGTGCGCCGATTCCCGTTCCAAGCTGATCACGACGACCGGGCAGGCCGCACGCCGCAGGCACGCCCGGATCACCGGGCCGGCCGGGCGCGGCGCGCCCGCGGTGTCGCTCGCCGTGCCGAGCACGAGCATGTCCGCTCCGGCGCAGCGCTCGAGCAGGATCCGCGCGGCCAGGCCGTCGATAACCTCGCCCCTGATCTCGACGTCCGGCGCGAACTCTGCCTTGACCTTGCCCGCCAGTTCCTCGACGTCGAAGTCGTCGCAGCTCGACAGACCTGACTGCGCTGGCGCCGCATACCCGGGAAGGCTGTGGCAGTGCGCCTCCCGCACGTGCACCGCGTGCACCTCCGCCCCGCGCAGCGATGCCTCGCGGCAGGCCCAGCGGAGCGCCGCGGCAGATTCGACGGAGCCATCGACTCCAACGACGATCCGCCGCACAGCAGGAACCGACATGCCGGAACCCCCTCATAAACGTTCGCCGCCTGACCGCCCCCTCCGCCGTCCCCCGGGCAGTCCAGTCAGGTGTCCCTCTTACCAAGCCTTGATGCTAATCCTGGTCTCGTGCTCGCACGAGACCTCGCGGCGAGATTTTCCCTGGTATTCGCTGGTCAACCGAGAACTGTTGTTAAGATCTCATTTCGATAACTCTATATATGCGGATGTTCTGGACATATCTTCCGCCGAACGGGTTGGGCGTACTGTGGCACGCGCCCGTCACGGCCTTCCGGCCCGGCGAGCCGTGACCGGACGGTGAGCGGTGCGGCGTCCAGGCACCGTGTGACCTGCGGCGCCTCGTGTGGCATCCGTGCACGGTGGAACGCTGAGCCTCAGGGCGGCAGATGGGTCTCGCGCGGGGGCACACGCCCGGCCGGGCGCGTGCTCGCGGCCCGCGGCGGCTCCCGGTGGCGGCCGGGAATGGCAGTAGCCGCGAAATGGCCGCGAAACCAGTCATGAGTGCACCAATGCCGGCACCGCCGGGAGCATGATCACGGAAATTCCGATTTCAACGGAAATTCCGTGCGCGTATGACGCACGGAATTTCCGTCATGATCGGAATTTCCGTGATTAACGCCGGTCCGCCGTTGCGGATGGGGCCCAGCGTGGGCGTGAAGCGGGTGGTGATCAGGTTGTCCGGCACCGGGCGAGTGCGCGGCAGTGGAACGCCTGCGCCCGCCCGGTGCCGGTTATGCCGCTAGGCGGCGGTTTCACCCGCGGGCCGTGACGGTGTCACTGGGGGCCGGGCAGTAGACGGTGCCGAGGAAGTAACCGTAGATCCAGTGATGAGGTTCCCGAGCATGGTATTGCGGAGCGGGATCAAGGGAAGCGCGGCAGGCCTGCTTTCCGCGCTGACGGTATTCACAGCGAAGCCTCCTTGTTTCTCCGCCCCTTTGCCGGACCAATTGCCCAAAGTGTGTTCCCGGAAAAGGCTGTCGCCAAGATGTTGAAGGGTCCACAAGTTAGAAAATTCTGCGGCCGGATGGCTAGCCGGCGGTGACCTCGACGTGGGAGCCGGAGCGGGTCTTGCTGACGTGGATACGGGCGGGGAGCCGCTGGCGGAGTTCGGCGACGTGGCTGACGATGCCGACGGTGCGACCGCCGGCGCGCAGGCCGTCGAGTACGTTCATCACCTCGTCGAGGGTTTCCTCGTCCAGGGTGCCGAAGCCCTCATCGACGAACAGCGCCTCCATCGGGGTGCCCGCCGACTCGGCGGTGACCACATCGGCGAGGCCAAGGGCAAGGGAGAGGCTGGCCAGGAAGGTCTCGCCGCCGGACAGGGTGGCGGTGTCCCTGTCGATGCCGGTCCAGGCGTCGCAGGCGAGCAGGGACAGGCCCGCCTTCGCATTGCCCTTCCGCGCGTCGGAGTGGACCAGGCTGTAGCGGCCCGCGGTCATCGTGCGCAGCCGCTCGCTGGCAGCCGCGGCGACCTCTTCGAGCCGCGCCGCGAGCACGAAGCTGGACAGCGTCATCTTGTACTGGTTCGCGCCGCGGCCCTCGGCCAGGTCGGCGAGGTGGCGGATCTGGCCGGCCCGCTCGCGCAGCGGCTCGAGTGCGCGCAGCGCCTCGTCGAGGCGCGGCCGGAGTTCCGCGAGCTGCCTGGACCGGTGACGCGCGGTGCCGAGGGCGGTGTTGGCCTCGTCGTGGGCCCGCTGCGCAGCGCTGGCCGCCGTTGCCGCTTCCTCGACCTGGGCGGGCGGGTCGAGTTGGACGTCGAGCTCTGGATCGGCGAGCTGCCCGGCCACCGCGGCCGCCTCGGTCAGCGCGTCCGCGAGGCGGGCCGCGGCCGCGATCGCTTCGTCAAGGTCGCCGGCGTCGCCGAGCCTGGCGGCCAGGTCCGCGCGGTTGCGCGCGGCGCGCGACTGGGCGGCTCCTGCCTCGGCGAGGGCGGCGAGGCGCTGCTCGGTCAGCTCGGCGAGCCTGGCCTGGCCATCGGCGATGGACCGGTCGAGGTCGTCGAGCTCGCCTTGCCTGGTGCTGAGGGTCGCCGCGGTCGCGCTCAGCAGGACCGCCTCTGCGTCGAGCAGGTCCGCATCCGTCTCGGCCGCGCGCGCGGCCCTGGCCAGCGCCTCGCCGGTCAGGCTCGCGGGGCCCGGGGCCACGGTGCTCGGGGATGTCGCGACCGGGCCCGCCTCCCCGGCCTTCGCGGCCTTGGCGGTCCCGGTCGCCATGGTGCCGGGACGGGCAGCCGACGCCACGTCGGTGGCGCTTGCCGAGGCTGGAATGAAGAAGCCCGTGGCGGTCAGGCGGCGGGTTAGGTCGGCGATCACGGCGTCGACGGCGGCTACGCGCTGGCCGGCCTGGTCGGCTGCTCTGGCGGCTTCGCCGGCGGTCGCGAAGGCAGTGTCCTCCTCGTCGCGGCTGACCGGCGGGAAGGACTCGGCGTCGACCGGGTCGGGGTGGTCGAGTGAGCCGCAGACCGGGCAGGGGGTGCCGTCGGTCATCTGGGCGGCCAGTTCGGCGCGCATGCCGTCGATGCGGGCGGCGCGGACGCGGAGCGCCTCGGCCTGGGCGGCGACGGCATTCTCGCGGGCGGTCAGGTGGGCCTCGCGGAGGTCGCCGCGCCTGGCTTGCTCGGTGACCAGCGCGGTGGCGTCGCGGGCCATCTGGCGGGCGGCGTCCGCCGTGGCCCGGACGGCGGGGAGCGCGCCCGCCGCCCGGGCTGCCTCATCGCGGGCCCGCTTGGCCTCGGGGCGGGCGGCGCGGAATTCCTGGACGTCGGTGGTCATGTCGTCGAGGTCGGCTGCGAGGCCAGCCGCGCGGGCACGGGCGGCCGCGGCGGTGTCATCCTCCGCTTCGGCCTCTGCCTCGGCCTGGCGGGCGGCGGCGCGCAGCTCCTCAAGCCGGCCTACCTGCGCCCGCTGCTCCTGGCCGGCGGTGCGCAGCGACGCCTGGTCGCCCGGCAACTGCCGGAGTTCGGGCGTGGCGGCATGCAGCTCCGCCTGCCTGCACAGCGCGTCGTGCCGACGGCGCTGGCGCTCTGCGAGCTGCTCCGCCCAGGCTCTGACGGCCAGCGCCGCGTCCAGGTCGGCCCTGCGGGCCGCCACCAGCACCGCGGCCTCGTCTTGCCCGGCCGCGGCCAGCCGCGCGATGACGGCTGCCCACGCTGACTGCCAGGCGGGCGGCAGCCCCGCGGCGTCTGGCGCGTTGGGACCGGCACCGTCGCGCGGGATGGCTGCGCCGGCGGCGGAGTGGGAGCCACCGGCGGGACCGGCGGAATCGCCCTGCCGAGTGATGGCAGCGTGCGGGCCGGCAAGCTCGGGTGAGTCGAGGACGGCGGCGGACTCCGGGGTAGCGGTGCCGGCGGCCTGGGCTAGCTGTGCTACCAGGAGGGTAACCGAGTCTTCGGCGGCGGCTACTTCCTTGTCGGTGGCGCGGCGGCGGTCGGCTAGCCAGTCTTCTACCTGGCTGAACCGGTCGGTGCCGAAGAGCTTCTGCAGCAGGGCTTCCTTTTCCTGTGCCCTGGCATGCAGGAACTGGGCGAACTGGCCCTGGGGCAGCAGGACCACCTGGAAGAACTGCTCGGCGGACATGCCCATCAGGTCGGCGATCTC
>Ga0335085_10005853_pt1 | contig 19617 bp, 17 predicted proteins | sample Lox_Sample_45_FD_206712 | JGI IMG/M metagenome (GOLD analysis project Ga0335085, IMG submission 206712) | Soil microbial communities from Loxahatchee National Wildlife Refuge, Florida, United States - Lox_Sample_4.5 | ecosystem: Environmental > Terrestrial > Soil > Wetlands | place: USA...
AAATCAACCACAGCCATCTGGTCGGATGGCGTGCCGATTTCGTTTCCGGGTCCCGGTCGCGCCCGTTCCCCTGGCCGCAGCCCTGGGTCGTTCTGCTGCTCGTCGGTGCGGCGCTGCTCGCGGTCGAGTGGATCACCTTCAGCCGGCGCATCACGGTGTAGCCCATGCAGATCGCCGTCACCTCCTGGTGGCCCTTGTGGCTGCTGGCGGCCGCGCCACTCCTTTGGCTCGCCAGCCGGCCCAACCGCGCGGCGATCAGCCGCCGGCGCATCCGAGTCGCGGGGTGGCTGCGCGCGTGCGCGCTGTGCCTGCTCATCGCGGCGCTGACGGCCCCGACACTGCGCACGCGCACCCATCAGGTTTCCGTCGTGTATGCGCTGGACATCTCTCGCAGCGTGTCGCCGGAGTTCCTGCGCGGCGCGCTCCAGTGGATGCGCGCAGCCAACACGCGCTACCGCCCGGCGCAAACGTGCTATCTGGTGTTTGCCGACCACGCCGAGCTGCTCGCGGACCTCGAGTCGATCCCGTCTGTACCTGTGCGATCGGCCGATAAGAACCCCCACGAGGACGGGGCCATCGATCAGAACGCCACCGATCTCGAGCAGGCGCTCACCACGGCGCTCCTCGGCTTCGCGCCGGGACATGCCAAACGCCTGGTCCTGATGAGCGACGGCAACCAGACCGCAGGCGATGTGTGGCGCGCCTTGCCCAGATTGCAGGCCGAGCGGGTTCGCGTGTTCGCGGTGCCCGCGACCGTTGCGCTCGAAGGCGAGGTCTGGATCGACGAGCTGATCCTGCCGCAGTCCGTGCGGCAGCTGGAGCCGGTCACGCTGCGCCTGCGCGTTTTCTCGCGCGGCCGCTTGCGCGCGACTGTGCAGCTCGCCGTCGCGGGCGCGATGGTCGGCAACCGCGTCGTATCGCTTTCGCCCGGTGAGAACGAGTTGATTTTTTCGGCACGCTTCAAACATGCCGGCGAGAACGCCGTGGTGGCCAAGCTCGCGCTGGAAGGCGGGCCCGTCTCGCGCGACGACTCGCTCACCGAGACCGTCTGGGTCCAGCCGCGCCCCCGTGTGCTGTATGTCGAGAGCAGTCCCGGCGCCGCGCGCTACTTGGCCAACGCGCTCACGCTGCAAGGCATCGAGGTGGCGACCGCCACACCCGAGCAGTTCGCCGGCGACCCGCGGGCGCTGCAGGGCATGGACGCTGTCATCTTGAGCGACGTTCCGCCGGACCGGCTCGGACCGGCCAGCGTGCGGCGCCTCGAGGTCTTCGTGCGCGACCTGGGCGGCGGCTTGATCTTCTCCGCCGGAGAGAGCGCCTACGGCAGGCAGGGCTACGCCAAGGGCGAGGTGGAGCGGCTGCTGCCGGTCCGGTTCGAGGCGCGGCGCAAGCGCCGAGAGCTCGACCTGGTGCTGCTGATCGACCGCTCCTACAGCATGCGCGGGCGCAAGCTCGAGCTCGCCAAGTCGGCCGCTCTCGCCACGCTCGACCTGCTCGAGGAGCAGCATCGGCTGGCCGTCATCGCGTTCGACTCGAAGGCGCACGATGTGGTGCCGCTCACCGAAGTCGGCAGCAAGCGGCGCGCCGACGCCCTCATCAGCAGCATGACTTCGAGCGGGCAAACCAACATCTACAACGCGCTCACGCGCGCCTATGAGTTGCTCGCGGCGTCGAAGGCCAAGACCAAGCACGTCATCCTGCTCTCCGACGGAGTCACCGCCCCACCGCCCGGAGCACTCGGGGCCGGAGCCCCGATGTCGGACAGCGACTCCGCCTGGAAGATCATTCGCGAGCTGCGCAAGGACACGCTGGGACGGCCGTTGCTGCCGCAGGAGCCCGCAGAGGCCATGCCCGCGTCCGGCGGCTTCGAGGATCTCGTCGCGCGGATGGCTGCAGCCGACATCACGCTGTCCACCGTGGCGATCGGGGACAAGCCCAACCTGGAGCTGATGAGTGCGCTCGCCCGCTGGGGAAACGGCAAGGGTTACGTCGCAGCCCGCGACGTGGAGCTTCCCGGGATGTTCGTGGCCGAAGCGCGCCGCCTGCTGGGCGAGTCGCTGGTGGAGGAACCGTTTCGCCCACTGGTGAAGGCGAAAGGCGAAGCGCTGGCCGGCGTCGACTTCGGTGCCGGGCCTCCGCTTCGAGGATATGTGCGGGCCAACGCGAAGCGCTTCTCGGACGTGCTGCTAGAGGCGAAGAACGGCGAACCCCTGCTCGTGCAGACCCGCTACGGGCTGGGCAAGACGGTGGCCTTCCTCTCCGACCTCAAGAACCGCTGGGCCGTGGAATGGCTGAGCTGGCCCGGCTACGCCCGGTTCTGGGCCCAGGTCGTGCGCGACGCGATCCGTGACAGCGCAGATCAGGGCCTTGCGTGGCGCGTATCGCGGCGCGGACCGGAGGCCCTCATCACGTTGAGCGCCTTGGACGGCGACGGTGCTTATCGCAACGGACTGTCGCCGAAGGTGCGCGTAGTGACGCCCGACGCGCAATCCAACGTCATGGTCCTCCGGCAGGTGGCGCCGGGCACCTACCGAGCGAGTATGCCGCTGCAGGCATTCCGACAGTCTGCCTATCGATTCGAGCTGCTTCCGAGCCCCGGGATCTCGCGGCAGGAGACCACGCAGGCCGGAGCGCGCAGCCTCTTCTATCCCAGATCCGACGAATTCCGCGCGCTGCCGCCCAACGTCGCGCTGCTCGAAGCGCTCAGCAGGCAGACCGGCGGCAAGCTCGCGCCCAAAGCCGAAGAGGTCTTGGCCCCTTCCTCGGACGCAGCTGTGGCCTCTGCGCCGCTCTGGCCGTACCTCGCGGCCGCGGCGCTGCTGCTGTTCCTGGCGGACATCGCTGCTCGGCGTGTGCCGTGGGCCCGGCTCGACCGGGCATGACGTGCGCGTGGCTCGCCAGCGGGGCGTGAGTTGGCTGGAATCCGGTTTCGGCTGCCTCTAGGCCTGGTCCAGCGCGAGCAGCATCTGCCTCGACAGAGCGTCCAGCCGCTCGGGCCGATTCAGCTCGATGTTCGGACTCTGCTCGTCGCACGTGACGTTCGGGAGCTCGAACGCACTCACATCTGCTTCCAATCCCCCGCCTGTTCGAAGGCGTAAGCCGCTTTGTAAATCGTCGGCTCGTCCCAATGTTTGCCGACCAGCATCAATCCCACCGGCAGTGCATCGACCATACCGCAGGGCAGCGTCATCGCCGGGTGGTGGCTGATATCGAAAGGCGCGGTATTGCCGATCATCTCGAGCCCGTGGCCGATCACCTGCTCGCGCGTGGCGTTGCGCGCGGGGAAGGGGGTGGGCTTCATGGGCAGCGTGGGCATGAGCAGCAGGTCGTACTGCTTGAGCGCGCTGTCATAAGCCTCGATCAGCCGGCGAGTGAGGTTCATGGCCTTGCCGTAGTAGCGGTCGCCGTAATACTTCTTGATGTACACGCCGAGCATGGTGATGAGCTGGGTGGTCTCGGACAGCTCCTGCGCGCGCAGCTGTCAGCCGTGCAGCTTGTCCATCAGGCTCGTGACGTACAGGTCGGGCCGCGACAGGCCGAAGCCGTCGCCATACATCATGGTCTGAGTGATACCTTCGACACCGATCGGTTGAAGAACTGACCGCCGAGCAGCATGCGCACCCCTTCGCGCAGCGCGAGTGCAATCGCGTAGGTGCCGAGCATCGCGACGATCGGCGCCGCATAGAACCACCGGATGACGGCGCGCTCCAGGATGAGTCCGACGAGCGCGACGGCCAACGGCGCGGCGATCATGCCGACCCAGACGGGGAGGCCGTGCTCGGTGAGCAGGTATACCGTGTAGGCACCGAGCAGCACGAATTCGCCGTGGGCAAAATTGAAGATGCCCATCATGCTCGCGATGACGCCGAGCCCCAGCACGACCAGTACGAAAATCGCACTGTACGCGAGCACGTCGAAAACGAACGGGATCACGCTCATGGCCGAGTCGCGGCGGCGGAGAGTGCGCAGCCGGACTGCAATAGGCATTCCCCTGAGCGGTTCACCCGCTCGTAGTACTCAAGCTTGGGAATCGACGCGGAAAGCGCGACGGGGGAGCGCGCGAGCGCCGCCCATCGCGGCTCCCGAACGGTGCGCCCGCGAGTCCCGCGGGCACTGAACTCATGAGCGCGCCTGCACGGCGAGGTGCATGAGACCGGCGCGCGCAACGGTAGGGTCGCAGTGCGCTCCGGCTTGGGCGCCAGCGTGTTCTCCTCCCTTTTTCTCGTTGTCATGCTCCTGCGCTTCCAGGCGAACGAAGCTACCGCTTGGTCGAGCGAGCCGCGGGACGCTCAGGCTAGCTTCGCAGACAGCGTGCGTCAATACCAGACAAAGACCAAGGCCGCGAGCGGCTTGCAACCCGCCCGCGGACGACTCAATCGAGCCCTTCCGTGCCACACCCGCTATACCGCAGATGCAGGTCGGAAAGAGCTTGAGGGAGCGCGAGCAGCCTTAGTGAAGATCTGCTTCAGCAGCGCGTCCTTGGTCGTTCAGACGGGCTGGCTGAGAAGCGCACCGGCCGGCGCGACCCGGATGCCGTCGGCTGTCTCGAAGTCCTTCTTGCCAATCGCGCTGAGCTGCCACGCCGGCACCTCGGAAAAGCGCTGCCGAAGGTAGCGCAGCGAGGGCGACACTTCCGCATCATCCCATTTACACTCTACGAACCCAACAGCGCGCCCGCTGTGGACGAGGACGAAGTCGACCTCCCGCCCGTCGATATCACGGTAGTATCGCAGCTCGACCGCATGGCCCTGCGTGTCCACTTGATAGTGGGTCCATTTGAGCAGATGGGATGCCACGAGGTTCTCGAACCGTGCGGCAGGATCGTCGACCACTGTCCAGTCGAAGTGGTAGTGCTTCTGCTCCTTCTTGACCGCGCGCAGCCGCGGTGCGCCGAAGGGGGAACCCTGAAGATGGCGTACAACCGCTCGAGAACATCCAGCCATCGAGCAACCGTAGCGTGGCTCACGTGCAGATCTTCCCGCAAGGCGTTGACCGAAAGCGGGCTGCCAACCCGTGATGGAAGCGAGATGGCGAGCAACTCGAGCTTGGCCAGATCGCTGATCGACTCGAGGCTTGTCACTTCGTCCCGAACGAGCCGCTCGCGATACGCCAGCGACCAGCGCCTGGCTTCCGTGGCACTTCCGCCGAGGAACGGCTCCGGGAATCCGGACAGCTCCAAGAGCGATGCGAGGTCTCCAGATGTCTTGCCACCGACCTCGGCCAGCGACAGCGGATGGAGCCGGAAGTAGAAATAGCGGCCCTGGAGCGAGTCACCGCCAAACCGGTAGAGATCAAGACGCGCGCTCCCGGTTACCAGGATCCGCTTGCGCCGACCGGCAGCGTCGTAGAGCGCCTTGAGTTCGTTGCGCCATGCCCGGTACTTGTGGATTTCGTCGAAGAACCACGCCTTGGTTGCCGGCAGCTCGCCCTTGAGTATCGCGTTACGGTGTTCAGCAATGTCGAAGTTCAGATGTGCAGCCGGATCCCGGATGATCATCTTGCCGAGCTGCGTCTTACCCACCTGCCTCGGCCCGCCCACGAAAACCATCCTGCGGGCAAGATCCCGCTCGATCGAAGTCTGGAGGTACCTAGCCTGGATAATTCATGAAGACGCCCCCGAAGGGAACGAATCGGCCGTGTGCCACAGCTTGCAAGCGATGCGAGCCGGACACACGGTGTTGCGCCGGGCTACTCGGGCGCGCCGGAACGTGGAGCAGGGGCCCCACTTGTGGGGATGCGACCGTGCAGGCGCGCATGGGGACCGCGCACGATCACGGCGCGCCTTGTCCCGCTCCGCGGTCGCATCCATCGGCCAAGGCCGACGGAACCTGCTCCGCGCTGCGCGGGACCTCGCGGGCGCTTTGCGGTCATCTTGGGCATGCCCGTCTTGCCGATAGAGTGATCTATCGGCTGCGCCGGTCGAGCCCAACCTGCCTCGCAAATCGCCTCGCGATCATCCCGAGTCCCTCATGAATTATCCAGGCTAGTAAGCGTTGTCACGTGCCACTCTACGGGTCCGATGCGGGTGATTTTACCCATCCTGGAAATTACACGCGAGTAATTTCGACCCGGCAGGAAATTCCCCAGGCGACACGCCGAGGCACTTGATCATCGCCTACGCAGTCCAGGAACGTGAAGCGCCGCACAGTAGATGCATCGGGCCGCGCATCGGCGCAGCGATACGCAATCTGGTCGAGGTCAAACGCAGTTGCCGGCTCAGGTGCTTCTTGGGTGTGACACAGTCGGCGTCAAGCCACCCTTCCTGGCATGTGCGACGAAGTCACGGTCGAAGGTGTACATCGCCTGGGCGGAGCTGCTCAAAGCCAGATGCAATGCGTCACCGAAGTCCATGCCTGCCTCGAACCAGCTCAACGCTCGTAGCACTGCCTCCGGCTGCAAAGGGCTGAGGTTCGGAAGCCCGAGTAGATGTCTCAACCCTCTGCTGATAGCCTCTCGGTCGCAGTCATTGACGCGCAGCACCCAAACCAGTTCGAGGAGCACGGTTGGCGGGACGATGACCGAGGCGCTGGCAAGCAGGGCTGCCGCTGCCCTTGCCTGCTTGGGCTCATCATTCAGGAGGTACCGGGCAAGCACATTGGTGTCAACGGCGATCATTTGCGGCTACCGCGATCCTCGCGAAGGACCAGTTCACCAATCCGCCTCTCGGTTTCCTCCTGCGAGAGACGCCGACGGCCTTTCTTTGCCAGGAGGCCAAGACCATCTTGTACCGTTGTCGCTGGGAGTGGTGGCAGTGGAGAGAGGAGAACGCCTGCGTCGGTGAGGATCACCTCGAACTCCGTGCCGGGGGACCAGTCCTTGGCCTCACGGATCTCTTTGGGGATCACGATCTGCCCTTTGGTCGATAGCTTGACACTTGCCATGGCGATGGCCTGCAGTAAGACCAGAAGTAAGACAGCATGATAGAGCGGATAGTGCCCCGCGTCCACGGGGAACTTTCAGACTTACCATCCTGCCGACTGCAGGGATCAGCGCGGCCAGCCGATCTATGCGCTGAAGGCCAGCGAACCAGCCGGAGGCGATCTCCTTATCCCCGTTTCGTGCAAAGGGCGCGGGGTGTGCCCCTGCTGCAATGCCCCGCTCGCCCAAAGCGTCGCCCACTTGGCCGACCAGGTTTTCCCGTCGCTACCGGTGCGCCAACGGGCATTGTCGGTTCCGAAACGACTGCGCTACTTCCTGAGAGCCGCGACCCCGGCGCGGTCAGTGCGATGCTGCATGTCTTGCTGCGGGTCATGGAGGTACGGCTGCGCCACCGCAGCGGCTGCGCCGGCGGACGGCTGGAGGCGGTAAGTTTCGTGCATCGTTTCGGCGCCGCCTCGCACGCCCATGTTCACTTCGGCCGCGCGCTTCGCCGGCATCGCGGTCGATGCGGTGGTGCTCAAGACGGCGCTCATGTCGGGTGCGCTCGCCGGACTGGCTGGTGTGGGGGAAGTTGCAGGCCGCGCGGGTTACCTCACGCTCGACATGTCGCCGGGGTATGGATACTCCGGCATCGTCATCGCTATGCTCGCGGCGCTCAATCCGCTGGGCGTGGTGCTGGCCTCGGTGTTCGTGGCGGGGGTCATCGTCGGCGCCGATTCCACGAGCCGTGCGGTGGGCGTTCCCACCTATCTCGCCGACGTGATCGTCGCCGTCTCGCTGCTCTCCATGCTGGTGGCGACCATGCTCGCCCGTTACAAGGTGCGCTGGTCGTGAGCGAGATGCTGGAGGTGGTCGTCTCGGCCGCGTTCTGGATCGCGGTACTGCGCATCGCGACGCCGCTGATCCTCGGCACGCTCGGGGTGTTGCTCTGCGAGCGCTCAGGGGTGCTCAATCTGGGGATCGAGGGCATCATGGTCGCCGGGGCGTTCTCCGGCTGGCTCGCCGTATACCACGGCGCCAACCTCTGGACGGGAGTGCTCGTCGCCGCGGCCACCGGTGCCGTGATCGGAGTGCTGCACGGCGTGCTGACGGTCGTCTTGGCGCTGTCGCAGCACGTCACTGGACTTGGAATCACGCTGTTCGCCACCAGCTTCTCGTACTATGCGTATCGCGTGAGCTTTCCGAAGGTGAGCTCGCCGCCGACGGTCACCCCTTTCGGCGAGACCCATCTGCTCGACGGGATGCCGGTCATCGGAGCGGTGGCCAGCGCGCAGACACCGCTTACGCTGCTGGCGCTCGTCGCCGTCCCGCTGATCGGATACATCCTGTACCGGACTCCAGTGGGACTTGCCGTGCGCATGGTAGGCGAGAATCCGGCGGCAGCCGAAGGCCAGGGGCTCAGCGTAAGCGCCGTGCGCATCGGCGCCATCGCCGCGGGCAGCGCACTCATGGGGATCGCCGGCGCGTTCCTCACGCTCTCGGCGTTCAATGCCTTCTACTTCAACATGGTGAACGGCCGCGGCTGGATCTGCGTCGCGCTTGTCGTTTTCGCATCCTGGCGGCCCGGCAAGGCGCTGCTTGGCGCCGTGTTGTTCGCCGCTTTCGATGCGCTCCAGTTGCGCCTGCAGCAGAGCGCGGGCGCCACCCTGCCCTATCAGATGTACCTCATGATCCCCTATCTGCTGTCCATCCTCGCGCTTGCGCTCGTGGCCCGCAAGGCGGCCTACCCGCAGGCGTTGATGAAGCCGTATCGCAAAGGCGAAAGATAGCCCGGCCTGAATTGTTCGGTCGAGGCGCGAGTTTCCATCGCCCAGTCGCGGTAGCATTGCGGAACCGACAGGAAACCACCCACCGCACACATGCTGCTCCCGATCGGCGACGAGCCCAATCCCCGCCGCTTCCCAGTGATGACGGTGGCCTTGATCGTGGTCAACGTCGCCGCGTATCTGCTGGTCGCTCTGCCTCTGAGCATGCAGCGCCCGGACCCGGGCGATCCGTTGCTGGCGGAATACTTGCGGGCGGTGCTCCCGCACCTGCCCCCGGGCACCTCGCGGTATGAGGTGATGCAGCAGATCACTGCATACGATCTGGTGGTGTACCGCTGGGGATTCCGCCCCAATGCCCCAAGCCCGGTCACGCTGCTGACCGCGATGTTCCTGCACGGGGGACTGATGCACCTCTTCGGCAACATGCTCTACCTGTGGATCTACGGCAACAACGTGGAGGACCGGCTGGGCAGGGTGGCGTACCTGTTCTGGTATCTCGTCACCGGCATGGCTGCGACGCTGTTCTTCATGGTTTTCAACCTCGGCTCGCCGCTCCCGCTGGTCGGTGCTTCGGGCGCGATCTCCGGCGTGCTCGGGTTCTACTTCGTCTGGTTCCCGCGCAACATCGTCAAGCTGTGGGTATTTCTGTTTCCGTTCTACATGGGAGTAGTGCGGGTCCGCGCGACTTATATTCTGGTGGTCTATCTCCTCCTCGACAATCTGCTGCCGTTCCTGCTCGCCCCGTCGGGAGGCGGAGGCGTCGCACACGGAGCGCACATCGGCGGCTTCATTGCCGGTGCACTGGTTGCGCTGATTCTCGGCCGCATTCGATCCCAAGGGCGCGAAGAACCGTAGGCACTGCGTGCCGGGTCACGGCGCCGACACTCTCAGGTTGACAGGAGCGCGCCCGCCTTCGGAATCGATGACATACATCTTGACCTTCGGCAGGATCTTCTCCATCGCGTCGAGGTACAGGCGCGAGCGGGTCACCTCCGGCGCCTTGTGGTATTCCCGGAGCAGCATCAGGAAGCGCTCGGAGTCCCCGACGGCTTCGGCGATGCGATTCTGCTTGTAGCTCTGCGCGTCGCTCACGGTGCGGGCCGCCTCACCGCGCGCTTTGGGAATCTGGTCATTGGCGTAAGCGCGCGCCTCGTTTTGCGCTTTCTCGCGATCGGAAAGCGCGTCGGCGACGTCCTGGAACGCTTGTGCAACCGACTGGTCCAGCGTGATGCTCATGATGCTCACCGACGCGATCTGGATCCCGCTCTGGTAGCGATCCAGCATCTCCTGGGCCTTGGTCTTGACCCGCCCCTGGATGGCCAGGCGCCCGGTGGTCAGCACTTCGTCCACCGGCATGCCCACCACGGTTTGGGTGAGCACGCTCTCCGCCAGCGCGCTCACCAGCGCTTGTGGGTGCTCGATCCGGAACAGATAGTCGGAGGGGTCGCGGACGACGTACTGGACCACCATCGCCACGCTCAGGATGTTGGTGTCGCCCGTCAACAGCTCCACGCCGGTGACCGATTGCGATTCGTCGGCGGGCAGAGCGAAACCGACCCCGAGCTTCATCACGCTGGTGGTCTTGACGATATCCACGCGATCCACAGGCCAGGGCAGCCGATAATGAATGCCCGGCCCGACACGCGCCTCGAGCGCGCCGAACCGCCGCACCACCGCGTGCTCGTCGGTATTGACGACGTAGAATCCCGTCCACGCGTATCCCGCGAGCAGCACGATCGCGATCAACGCGCCCCACAGGCGCGGCGCGACCCCTATCCGCGACCGCCGGCCAGCCGCGCGCACCCGCGCCGGTTCGAAGCCCTGTTGCGACGGATCGGTCATCTTGGCTTTTCCTGCTGCCCCTCATGCAGTGCAGGCGCCGAGCCTGCGGGTTGGCGTGCCGCGCCGGCAACAGAGACGGCACGTGGAGCGGGGTGCGGCTTCGCTGTGGTGGAGCTGGCCGGCGGATGCGATCCCCAGACTGGCCTCGCACCCGGGCGTAGCACGCGCATGACTTCGGCCTCGGCGGGCAGGAACAGCGTGGTCTGCTCGTCGAGGAACTTCTGGTAGGCCTGCAGCGTGCGCCGGAACCTGTAGAACGCCGGATCCTGGCTGTACGCGGCGGCGTAGGTGCGCGAGGCTTCCGCATCGCCTTCGGCCCGCAGGCGCTGCGCCTGGTCGTAGGCTTGCGCCTCGATGCGGCCTCTTTCGCGATCGGCCTGGGCGATGATCTTGCGCGCCTGCAGCTCGCCCGCCGTGCGTAGTTCCTTGGCGATCCGGCCCCGCTCCGCCTTCATGCGCTCGACCACATGCTCGCGGTTCTGCTCGGGCAGCCCCAGGCGCAACAGTGCGAGATCGGCCACCTCGATGCCATATTGGCTGCGTGCGAAGCGGGCGACCCGGTCGCGGATCTGCGTCACGACGCTCTGGAAGCGCTGCGGGTCACCGTCGGGAGCGACCAGCGCCGCGGCCTGGTACGTGCCCAACACGGCGCCGATCTCTCCCACCACGAGGTCCGCGAGGCGCGGTTCAGCAGCCTCGCGCGTCGCGAGCGCCGCGAGGTAGCGCTCGGGGTCGGCGATGCGCCAGGTCGCCAGGCTCTCGACGACGATGTTCTTCTTGTCGACGGTCAGATACTCCGCGGGAGCCGGCTGCGAGAACGTCAGGCGCCGGTCCAGCCGCACGACGGTGTCGAAGGGCGCTTTGAAGTGCAGCCCTGGCTCGTGCACCACGCGCACCACGGCTCCGAAGCGCATCAACACGCCATATTCGGTCACATCTACGGTGAACAGGCTCGCGCCGACAGCCCAGAGCAGCACGGCCAGGCCGCTCACCGCCAGTGTCACACGAGCGGCGCCACGGGGACGCGATGCGGATTCCGGCGTCATCTACTTGCTCCGGCCCGCTCCGACCGGCTGCAGCAGCCACATATCGAAGTCCTTCAGGTCGGCGGCGCCGGGCCGCACGAACTTCTGCAGGCCAGGCAGCGTCGCCTCGAGCGTCTCGACCTGCAGGCGGAACCGCGTGAGCTCGGGAGCGTGGCGATAGGCGTGGACGCGCAGCAGGAAGCCGGCTGCGTCCCCATCCGCGCGCAGGATCTGCTGCTCCTGGAACCCCAGCGCATCTTCTATCATCGCAGCGGCCTCCCCTTTGGCCTGGTTCACCGCTTCGATGGCGAAGATGTTCGCCCGATGGATCGTGCGCTGCTTATCCTCCTGCGCGCTCGCCACGTCGCGAAACGCGTCGTGGACCTCGTCGGGGGGGTGGACGTAGAGCAGCTGGATCGCGATCACCTCCACCCCGGTGTGCGCCCGGTCCAGCATCGCTTGCAGCGCGCGCTCCGCTTCATCCTCGACACCGCTGCGCTCTGACGTGTAGATCGCGTCGATGCCGGTGCGCGCCACAACTCCGCGCAGCGCCGCGAGCGCACTGGCACGCACGAAGCTCTCCGGCTCGGCGATATTGAAGGCGACGGCCATCGGGTCATTGACGCGGTACTGCACCGCCCAGCGCAAGTCGATCAGGTTGCCGTCGCCGGTGAGCAGGTACGGCTCCTCGGGCGTCGGCTCCTTCTGGAACCAGGTACCGCTCACGTTCGCCGCCGCCGCCATCGGGTTCCACCCGCTCGTCATACGCTCGAGGCCGGGACGGCGCGCCGTCTCGCTCCCGGCCGGACGCCGCGCGAAGCCGAACTCGACGCGCTGCACCTTGCCCTGCTCGACGATCCGATGCGTCTCGAAGGGCCACGGCAGCCGATAGTGCAGGCCTGGCGCGAGAACGGGCGCGAGCGCGCGCCCGAAGTGCATCTGCACGCCGACCTCGCCGGGCTGCACCTGGAACAGCCCGCTGCCGAGGTACAGCGCAACGGCCGCCGCACAAGTCGCAAGCGCTACCCGCTTGGCCGTGATGTGCAGTCCCGTGAGCCGCGTGCAGCGATCTCGTAGCCACAGCCATTCGTCGGGAACGCGCGTGCGCAGCACGCTCAGCAGTAGCAGGACGATCAGCAGCAGCGCGCCGGTCACCTGCACGGGCTCGGGGATGAATTCGGAGGCGGCACCGAACGTGACCCGCGGGTTCACCCGTAAGGCGCTATAGATCCAGTTGAGCGCATAGCCGGCCAGAAGCGTCAGCGTGACGATCGACACGAGGTAGACCGCCATGATCCTGGCGCCGAGGAACTTCCACAGCACCACCAGGCTGCCCAGATTGGTGGCCGGCCCCGATAGGAGGAACACCAGCGCGGCGCCCGGGTTCAAGCCCTTCAGCACAAGCGCCGCAGCGAGCGGCGTGGAGGCGGACGCACAGGTATAGATTGGGATGCCGATGAGCAGCATGATCAGCATCGAGACCCAGCTGTTGCCCATATACTGCTCGAGCAGCGACGCCGGGAGCGCTGCCGCCACGACGCCCGACAACACGATGCCCAGGATCAGCCAATAGCTCGTGTCGTCCAGCAGTTCCTGAAACGCGTATACGTACACCTTCCCCGCAACGCGCCGCAAGGCGCGGGCGCGTCCGCCCGAGAGCGGTTCGCCCTCCGCGTGGGCAAGACCGTGGTCGTGCGCGTGGCCATGCTCCGCCGCATCGGCTGAAAGGTGGGCGATTGCATGGCCCGACGCGGCTTCCTCTTCGCTCCCATGCCTGCGCACGCCGAAGAAATTCGTCGCGAGTCCGGCGCAGATCGCCGTGACTACAGCCGCGACGGGTCGGAACACGGTGATGATCGGGTCCATCAACGCGTAGGTGAGACTGACGGAGTCGACCCCAGTCTCGGGCGTCGCGACCAGGAACGCCACGGTCGCGCCCGGGGTGGCGCCTTGCTTACGCAGGCCGAGCGCGGTGGGAAGCACTCCGCAGGAACACAGCGGGAGAGGCGCGCCGAGCGCCGACGCCCAGAGCACCGACTTGACCTTGCCTGTGCTGAACAGTCTGGAAAAGATCCGGCCCGGAACCACGGCGGCGAGGATGCCAGCCACCAAAAATCCGAACAGCAAAAAGACGGAGGCCTCCTTGAGGATGCTCCAGGTCTCCCACAGCACCCGGAAAAGGAAGTCGACCATCATCGTCTCCGCAGGTCGGCCGGCGGCCGCGCAGGCGGGCCGCCGGCTGCAGTCTCAGCTCAGCTCGACCCTCTTCACTTCGGCAGATACTTCTTGTCCAAGATGCACGCGACCGAGTACTGTGGGTCCACTACGTTGGCGATCTCGATCTCGGCGGTCTGCCCCAGCAGCTGCAGCGCCTCCAGCTTGTCGTAGCCGTAGTCCGCGACCAACCAGTTGATCATGTCGGTGCACGCGAGGCGCAGGGCATCGATCAGCGGCCGGGTGCTGCCGATCGACATGATGACTTTGTCGTTCACCAGCCGCGGCCAGCCGATGCGCTTGCCCTTGATCAGGTTCACGGTGAAGCGCACGTTGAACGAGGTCTCGATGGCGGCGCCGTCGATCTCCCCGTCGCCCTGCGCCGCGTGCCCGTCGCCGAGCATGAACAGCGCGCCCGGCTCGTACACCGGGAAGTACATGGTCACGCCTTCGACCACCTCGTTGAAGTCCATGTTGGCGCCGTGCGAGCCCGGGACCAGCGAGCTGATGCACTCCTTGCCCACCGGTGCGGTGCCGATCGTGCCGAAGAAAGGCCGCAGCGGCACTTCGACTTTGCCGATCTTGCTGTTCGGCAGATCCAGCGTGCCCACGCGCCGGTTGCGGTCGATGCGCCAGACGAACAGTCTGTCCGGCACGGGCGGCGTGATCATCATGGTCTTGTACTCGGGCGCGAGCGCTCCGAAGTAGGGGATCGACCCGCCCCAGCCCCAGTCGCGGTTGAAGTCGATCTTGTCCAGGTGCACCACCAGCGTGTCGCCCGGTTCCGCCCCGTCGATGTAGAACGGGCCGGTCTGCGGGTTGACCTTGGTGAGGTCGATCTTCGGGGCGAGCGTCTTGTCGGTCGGAGAGAACGCGTCGTTGGACGCGTCCCGCGTGCGCGTGTTGACGCTGTCGCCCGGCTTGATGTGCAGCACGGGCGGATGCGCATAACAGTAGGTGAACTTGACGTTATCCCCCGGGTCGTAGTTGTACTCCGCGGCGGCGGCCACTCCGCTCACCGCGCAGGCAAGCGCGAGCGGGAGTAGCGGGAGTGCTGATGTGGTGGGCTTGCGATGCTCGTAGTTCATGCGTTTCCCCCCTGGTCTGCTAACGGTCATGATTCACGATTGACGCGATGCTGCTGTACCGCCGGATCGAGGTTATCTCATGGTCGGCTCCTTTCTTTCCTCTGATCGTGGACTTTGTGTGTCGAAGCTGGGCGCTCGTAGTAATCGCTGCGCTGGAGCAGCCCGAACAGCTCGGAGTCTGCGGGCAGCACCAAGGTTGTGCCCTTGGGCACGAGATTGCGTGAAGCCTCCATGCTGCGCTGGAATTGATAAAACTCCGGCCCCTGCGACAATGCCTGCGCGTAGATGTGCGCCGCTTTGCCCTCCCCCTCGCCGCGCTGCTTCTGGGCGAGCTTGAGCGCTTCGGACAGCACGGCGGCTTTCTCCTGCTCGGCCGCCGCGCGCACCTTCTGGCCTTCTTCGTCGCCTTCCGAGCGGTATTTCATGCTGATCCGACCGCGCTCCGATTTCATGCGCGCGTAAAGAGGAGGGCGGTTCTGCTTCGGGAAGTCGAAGCTGCGCAGCTGCACGTCGACGACTTCGATGCCGTAGTCGCGCAGCGCGATGTCCCGGCAGTGTGCGGCGACCTCGGAAACGATGGCCTCGGCCCGATAGGCGCCCGGGTCCACTGATGCAAAGGCGGCGAGCGGGCTGCGTCCGATCGCGGCGCCGAGCTCTGAGAACAGGATGTCGCCGAGCCTCGATTCGGCGCCCGAACGGTCGAACACGGTCTGGAAGAACTTCTTGGCATCGCCGATACGCCACAGGATCGTGCCGGCGGCCACCACCGGGGTCTTCTCGACCGTCAGGAATTCGCTCGACGCCGGCGTGAACGCCACGAGCCGCACGTCGAACGTGCGCAGGCTCTGATACGGCAGCTTAAAGCCCAGGCCGGCAGTAGTGACAACCTTGACCGGCTTGCCGAACTCGGTGAGAAGACCGTACTCGCCGGTGCCCACCACGTAGCAAGAAAGGAGGGTAAGCGCCGTGACCGCGCCACCGATTGCCAACGCCGCGGCCACTGTCAGTCGCCGCCTGTTGGTCGACGCAGCGCGAGCTTCACCGGGTGCCGCCATCGCCCCTCCATGCATAGGGCGCAGGCGGCCTGACGGCGTCTGCGCTTGCTAGGGACAAGCAGTTTGCGTCGGTCGCGTGGGTTTTACAAGTGGCGCGCCGTTTGGGGCCGCCGTGCACAGCAACGGAGGTGGATTGATCGCAACCGCTGGGCATCCGGCTCCCGCCCGTCATGCTAGGATGAATCCAACGATAATCGACAACGATCCCCGCACTCCGATGCTCGCCCTTCTCGTCGGTCTGGGCGCATTCGCCTCGACTCTTCTCGGTGGTGCGTTCGCGCTGCGCTTCAAGGACAAGCTGCATCTGGTCATGGGCTTCAGCGCCGGCGCGGTGATCGCGGTCGCGTTCTTCGACCTCCTGCCCGAAGCGGTCAAGCTCACGAGCGGGGTGTACAGCGTTTCACTCACCACCTCGCTGACGGCGCTGGGATTCATGCTGTACATGGTGCTCGACCGGATGGTCGTGCTGCACGCGGGGGGCGAGGAAGGAATCGGCGGCCACCCGCATCGCGGTCGGCTGGGCGCGGGGAGTCTCGCGATCCACAGCTTTCTCGACGGCACCGCGATCGGCCTCGCGTTCCAGGTGTCCGTGCCCGTCGGCGCGATCGTTGCCGTCGCCGTTCTCGTGCACGACTTCTCGGACGGCATCAACACCGTGACCGTGGTCCTGAAGAACTCCGGCACCTCGCGAGAGGCGTTTCGCTGGCTGCTGTTGGACGCAATCGCTCCGGTGCTGGGCGTGGCCGGGACGCTGTTGTATCGCCTGCCCGACGCGGCTCTGGGCTCGGTGCTCGCGCTGTTCGCGGGTTTCTTCATCTACATCGGAGCGAGCGACCTGCTGCCCGAGAGCTACCATGCGCACCCAACCAAGCTCACCACGATCATGACGCTGCTGGGCGCTGGCCTCCTCTACGTCGGCATCCGGCTGATGGGCACTTAACAGCGCGCACGCGGTACCTCGTCATCACGCGATGTTGCGCCGTATCGCATGCGAGTTGTACATTCGTTCCCAACCGCAACCCGCTCGAGAAAGCAGCGATGGAACCGATCACGACATGGCCTGATTTGCTGCGTCCGGGGGACGCGACCGATTTCTTTGTGCGTCGGACGTTTCCGCCCTTCGCCGCGCAAGCCGGCGGGTACAGCGCCGCGAACGCGCTCTGGCTCGCCGAACTGTGCAGGCTGGTATACCGGCATGACGCCGAAGAGGAGAGCCCGCCCCCGCAGCCTACCCGCGTGAGCTTTCTCACGAAGGCCGGTTTGAGGCAACGCTCCTTCTTCAACTCGGGCGAGACGGACACTCAGGCGATGCTCGTGGAACCCGCGGCGGCGCCGACGTTCGCGGTGCTGGCGTTTCGAGGCACCGAGCAGCACATCAAAGACTTCTTGAGCGACCTCGAAGTCGGGCGCCCTCCGCTCGGCAGCGCCGCGATCGACGTGCACGAAGGCTTCAAGGAAGCCATCGATTCGGTCTGGCCCCAGATCGAGACGGAGCTCGCGAAGCTCACTTGCCCGATCTTCTATACCGGGCATAGCCTCGGTGCCGCGCTGGCGACACTGTCGGCCGCGCGGCGCGCGCCGCAGGCGGTGTACACATTCGGATCGCCGCTGGTTGGCAACGAAGCGTTTGTGAGCTCACTGCGCGATGTGCGCGTGTACCGAGTGGTCGACGACACCGACGCCGTGACGCTCGTGCCACCGGAACTGCTGGGATACCGCCACGTGGGCGAGCTGCAGCGGCTGACGGCGCCGAGCGCGCGATTCTCGCTGAATCCGTTGGTGTGGTTGCGTTTGCTGACCGGGCCGCCGAAGCCTTTCGCCGATCATGCGCCGATCAACTACATCGATCGGCTCTCGGTATGATCGAAGCGGGCTCGACCCCGCGGCGGGGCGGCGGCGACGGGTGGAGTGCCGCACGTGCCGCACTGAATCCGGTGGGCGGTCCGCGCAGTCACCGCGCGCCCACCGACTCCCCGCGCAGCGTTCTGCGCATCTGGCCTCGCACCTGCTCGATCCACGCCCAACCCAGCTCGATCGCAACCGGGTCGCCGGTGGTCTCGCCATCCACTACAGTCGACATCCCCGCGAGCAAGTCCTCGTTGAGCGGTAACAGCTCCCAGTGCAGCACCGTCATCGTCGGCGGCGGCGGCGACCGCTCGATCTGCGCGAGCACGGCCTGGTAGCGGTCCCTCGCCTGCTTGAGCGCCGCGGTGCGCTGCGGTCCGCGCGGATAACGTAGCTGCGCGACGGCGAACTCTCCCACCGCCGCTTGCACGTCGCGCCATCCCTGCGCGTAAGCGCTCTCCGTGCCCTCAGCGAGGACCGGTGCTGCCCACAGGAGCGCGAGCAGCAGCACGCATTGTCCGAGCACGCGGCGCGTCATCATCGGTTCAGCCGGGCTCGGATGAGCTTCAGCTGGTCCTCCAGGCCGGCTTGGCGCACCAGTGCGTCGAGTGCGCGGTCGCGTTCGGCGCGCGCGAGCGCGGCCACCCGCCGCACGCGTTCGATCTCGAGCTGTTGCTGACCTTCAGTAGACGACGCCGGCGGTTGCGCTCTTGCCTCGAAATAAGCGTGAACGATCGCGAGGTCCGTCAGGTCACCGCTCAGCTTCCCGGTTAAGACGACCGTGCTCGCATCCGCGGCGAGCGGTGCAGGCGGCGCGCTCCGGGCGAGCCCTTCCCACAAGAGCAGACCGGTCTGCGCGACTGCGGCGCACAGCGAGCCATCTTGGACTGCCTGCGCAGGGTCGATCGTCTCGAGCTTCGGATATTCCGGCTCGACTCGCTCCCACGCGAGCGCTAGCCGAGTTTCGGGCAACGCCGCCGTGTCCGCTGGCGGAGCCAGCAAGCGGGCAGCGCGCGCCTGCTCGATCCGTCGCCGGATCAATTCGCGGGTAGCCTCCCACAGCGCCGCATCGACGGCGCGTTGCTGCTCACGAGCCGCTTCCTCGAGCCGTTGCACGTCGGTCTGGTTCTGCTCCTGCAGCGCCTGATTCAGCTCCCGGATCTGCACGACCGTCATCTGGAGCGCATCGTTGGCCTGCGCCGCCCAGGCGTCGAGCTCGGCGCCGCGCTCGAGCAGGAAATTCCGGTACCGCTCGCCCGTCACGGCATCGGCGAGCTGCTGCTTCGCGTCCCATTCGGCCTGCGCGCGCGCCTGTTCGGCACGCAGGCGCGCCGCGCCCGCCGTGTCGCCATCGCGCTCTGCGGTACGCAGCGCTTCGCGCACGCGGCGCAGCTCTTGGGCGCTTGCCTGGACCGCCTGGGTCAGCTCGGCCCAGCGCTTGGACTCGGCAGCCGCGAGGCACGTCCGATCGGATCCACAGGTCGTCGAGTCGGCGAGCCCGGGGACGTGCCACGCAGCCAGACAGAGCAGGACAGCAGCGATCCGCGGGAGCGCTTGACGCGCCTGCGTCCGGCGACTTGCCCGTGTCATTCTCGGTCGAGAGCGGGTGCGCCCGCACGCCTCGGACATGATCTCCGCAATTGCACAGCCACGCACCATGAGGCGCCTCCCGCTGATCGTCATCCCCACCCGCGCCTGCGCCCCCCGGAAGTTGCGGCCCGCACCGCGCGCGCCCGCAAGTCTATCGCGCGGCGGCGCGGGCGCAAAGGTCGGGCGGACTTTCGCGCCGGGTCATGCGCGGACGCACGCACGCCCGGCGGAGATCCCGCCGCCCCAGGCTCCGATCTGAGAGAATAGGCCATTGGCGGCGCCGGCCGGCGCTCGCGGCGAATCTCTGGCAGGA
>Ga0335085_10005854_pt1 | contig 19612 bp, 12 predicted proteins | sample Lox_Sample_45_FD_206712 | JGI IMG/M metagenome (GOLD analysis project Ga0335085, IMG submission 206712) | Soil microbial communities from Loxahatchee National Wildlife Refuge, Florida, United States - Lox_Sample_4.5 | ecosystem: Environmental > Terrestrial > Soil > Wetlands | place: USA...
ACTACCGCAGGCACATCGCCCTCGAAACATGAGCCGCGGCTGCGGGTGAAGAAAGCATGGCGCTCTTGCGAGTCGTGGATCGCGACGGAATCGAGCACGAGGTAGACGGCAAGGTTGGCCTCAAGGTAATGGAGATCCTGCGTGAGCTCGACTACGGCGTCGCCGCCATCTGCGGCGGCATGTGCTCGTGCGCGACCTGCCACGTGTACGTCGATCCCGAGTGGCTGGGGAGACTCCCTGCCCCGATGTCGGACGAGCGCGAGCTGCTCTCCGAGCTGAGCCACCACCGCGAGAACTCGCGCCTCTCCTGTCAGCTCGAGTTCACCGCGGCGCTCGCGGGCCTGCGCGTCACGGTCGCGCCCGACGAGTAGGCGCGCACGTGTCCGTGGCCAGCGTGCAGGTCGAGACCCACGGCGCCGTCGCGCTGGTGACGCTCAACCGTCCGGAGCATTCCAACACCCTCAACCTGCAGATGGCGATGGATCTGCTGGCGGCCGCCATGACCTGCGCACGCAACACGACGGTGCGCGCCGTGGTGCTCACGGGCGCCGGCCGCAACTTCTGCTTCGGCGGCGACCTGCGCGCCATGCCTGCGCGCGAGCAGTCGCTCGACGGGCATATCCGCGAGCTCACCACCTACCTGCACGCGGCCATCTCGCATTTCGTGCGCATGGATGCGCCGGTGCTCGCCGCTGTGAACGGGACGGCCGCGGGGGCCGGCGTGGGCCTGGTGGCCATGGCTGACCTGGCATTGTGCGCGCGCGGCTCGCGGTTCAACCTCGCCTACACCAGTGTCGGGCTCACGCCCGATGCCGGCACCACCTTCCTGCTGCCGCGCACCGTGGGCGCGAAGCGCGCCGTGGAGCTGCTGCTGCTCAATCGCACACTGAGCGCCGACGAGGCGCTCGCCTGGGGTCTGGTGAACGAGGTGGTTGCCGATGAGCGGCTGCGCGAGCGCGCGCTGGAAGTGGCCGAGCGCCTGGCGCACGGTCCGGGGGGCGCCTACGGCGCCACCAAGCGTCTGCTCGCCCACTCGCTCGGCGCCTTCGAGTCGCAGATGGTGCTCGAGAGCGAGACCATCGCCCGCCAGGCGAGCGGCGCCGAGGCGGCCGAAGGGATCGGCGCCTTCCTCGAGAAACGTACGCCGCGCTTCCCGGGCCCGGGCCCGCGCTGAAGCGGCGCAGACGCACGCATGGCGTCCTTCGTCGCGGCGCTGGCGGTAGCCCTGGTCCTCATCGTGGTACGCGTGTACTTCAAGCTGCGCGCCGCGCACCGTGCCCGGGCGGCGAGCTGGGATGCACAACTCATCGAGCGCCTGCGCGGGCGCGGCTATGTTCCCTTCAACGACTACCCGGTCGATTTCTTCCTTGCCCTCCCGGATGAGCCGGCCTGTCAGGGGGTGCGCGCCCGTCTCGAGCCGGAGTTCGGCGTCGACGTGCGGCCGATGCAGGACGACGCCGAGTTCCCCTTCAGTCTGCATGCCACCAAGTCCATGCGGCTGATCCTGCCGGACATGCAGGCCCTGAGCGCGCGCATGACCGCGCTCGCGCAGGAGTTCAAGGGACGCTACGACGGCTGGGCGGCGTGAAGCTTCAGCGCTTCTCGGTCTGGCGCTTGACGGCCTCGGCGGCGGCGGCAATCGCGGCCGGATCGCCGAGGTAGCGGCTGCCGCGGGGCTTGAGGTCCGCGTCGAGCTCGTAGAGCAGCGGCACGCCGGTCGGGATGTTGAGCTCGACGATCTCGCTCTCGCTCACCTCATCGAGCATCTTCACCATGGCGCGCAGGCTGTTGCCGTGCGCCACCACCAGTACGTTGCGTCCGCTGCGCAGCTCAGGCGCGATGCGCGCGTGCCAGTAGGGCAGCACGCGCGCGAGCGTGTCCTTGAGCGACTCGGTCGCCGGCAGCTCCTGGGGAGCGACAGCCGCGTAGCGCGGATCGAGGCGCGGGTGACGCTCGTCATCCGCGGCCAGCGCCGGCGGCGGGATGTCGTAGCTGCGCCGCCAGATCTTCACCTGGGCATCGCCGTGCTGGGCGACGGTCTGTGCCTTGTTGAGGCCCTGCAGCGCGCCGTAATGGCGCTCGTTGAGCCGCCACGAGCGCTCGACCGGAACCCACATGCGGTCCATCCCGTCGAGCATGATCCAGAGTGTGCGGATGGCGCGCTTCAGCACCGAGGTGAAGGCGACGCCCACCTCGAGCCGTTCCCCGACGAGCTCCCGACCCGCCTGCGCCGCCTCGGCCCGGCCCTGCTCAGTCAGGTCGACGTCGGTCCAGCCGGTGAAGAGATTCTCGAGATTCCAGGTGCTCTGGCCGTGACGGACCAGGATCAGCTTTCCAGCCATGCAAGATGCTCCCACGCACGCAGCCGGCAAGAGTCACGCCTCTTGCCGGCGGTCAACGGAGTGATGTCCGCCAAAATCGCTCCCCGATGCGCAGCCGGCAAGAGTCACGCCTCTTGCCGGCGGTCAACGGAGCGATGTCCGCCAAAATCGCTCCCCGATGCGCAGCCGGCAAAAACCACGCTTTTTGCCGGCGGTCGACGGAGCGATGTCCGCCAAAATCGCCGCAGGCGATTTTGGCCCATCAACTAGCGAGCTTGCGGACCGTCTCGACGCCCACCGTCAGCGTGGCGAAGTCGGCGGCGCCGGCCGAGCGCATGTCGGTGAGCGTGCGTTGCCAATGCGCGAGCAATTTGCCGCTCGCCTGCATCCATGCGGAGACGCGTGCGTCGGCGCTGCCGCGCTCGCTGCGGCTCAGCACGCGCTCGGTGAGGCGGCGGTGCACGCGCAGCGCCGCATCGCGCAGCCCGGTGCGGGCGATCGCCTGCCATGGTCCGTCGACGGCGAGCTTCTCGATACGGGTACGCAGCCAGTCGACGCCGGTACGCGACCCGACCTCGAAATAGACGCGCGCGGTCTCGGTGACGCTCACCCGGTGTGCGCCTGCGATCTCGACGATGTCGAGTGCCGCATTCAGCGTCTCGAGACGGGCGATGCGTGCGGCGAGCTGCGGCGGCAGTCCCGCCTGGGCATAGTGCGTGCGTGCCTCGCCGAAGCGCTGCAGCTCATCTCCGGTGAGGAGCTCGGCGATCCGGGCCTCGAGCTCGCGCACGCCGCCGCGGAACTCCTTGACCGCGGCGTCGACCTGCAGGTCGCGCGGCCGCGCGCTGAGCAGCCAGTAGGTTGCGTGCCGCAGCAGGCGGCTGGTCTGGAACACGGCCTCGTATTGCAGCTTGGCCGGCACCCGGTTGTCGAGCGCCTCGATCTGCTCCCATACCTCGCGCATGGCGAAGATCTCGCGCGCCGCGGTGTAGGCACGGGCGATCTGCGCCGGCTCCGCGCCCGTGTCCTCCTGCGCGCGCGGCACGAAGGTCGGCCCCATGCGGTTCACCAGGCTGTTGGTGGTCGCAGTGGCGATGATCTCGCGGCGCAGCCGGTGGCGGCCGATGGCGCGCGGGAAGCGCTCCTGCAGCGGCGCCGGGAAGTAGCGCTCCAGCTCGTTCGAGAGGTACGGGTCCTCGGGCACGTCGGAGGCGAGCAGGTGGTTATTGAGCCAGATCTTGCTGTAGGCGAGCAGGATCGCCAGCTCGGGCCGCGCGAGTCCGATGCCACGCTTGCGGCGCTCGAGCAGCTCGTCGTCGCTCGGCAGGAACTCGAGGCTGCGGTTCAAGTCGCCGGAGCGCTCGAGCGAGCGGATCAGATGCTGGAACTCCTGCAGCCGCGCCGCGGACTGCACCTCGAGCGTGCTGATCGCCTGGCCCTGCAGGTAGTTGTTGCGCAGCACGACGGCGGCCACCGCGCCCGTCATCCGCACCAGCAGCCGGTTGCGCTCGCCGCGTGCCAGCTTGCCGTCGGCCACCAGCGGGTTGAGCAGGATCTTGATATTCACCTCGACGTCGGAGGTGTTGACGCCGGCGGAGTTGTCGATGAAGTCGGTGTTGAGGCGTCCGCCCTGCAAGCCGTACTCGACCCGCCCGCGCTGCGAGAGTCCCAGGTTGCCGCCCTCGCCGACCACCTTGGCGCGCAGCTCCCGCCCGTTGATGCGCAGCCCGTCGTTGGTGCGATCGCCGACCTCGGCGTTGGTCTCGTCGCTCGCCTTGACGTAGGTGCCGATGCCGCCGTTCCACAGCAGATCGACCGGCATGCGCAGGATGGCGCGCATGATCTCGTTGGGGGTAGCACTGGCGGACTCGAGCCCGAGCAGCGCGCGCGCTTCCGCCGGCAGGGCGATCGACTTGAGCGTGCGCGGGAACACGCCGCCGCCGCGCGAGAGCTTCCTGCGGTCGTAGTCGTCCCAGCTCGAGCGCGGCAGGGCGAACAGGCGCGCCCGCTCGGCGAACGCGGGCACCGGATCCGGATCCGGATCGAGGAAAATGTGGCGATGGTCGAACGCGGCCTGCAGCCGGATGTGGCGCGAGAGCAGCATGCCGTTGCCGAACACGTCGCCCGACATGTCGCCGATGCCGGCCACGGTGAAGTCGCTCTTCTGGGTATCGATGCCCATCTCGCGGAAATGGCGCTTGACGCACTCCCAGGCGCCGCGCGCCGTGATGCCCATCTTCTTGTGGTCGTAGCCGGCCGAGCCGCCGGAGGCGAAGGCATCGCCGAGCCAGAAGCCGTAGTCGGCCGAGATGGCGTTGGCGATGTCGGAGAACGTGGCCGTGCCCTTGTCGGCAGCGACGACGAGGTAAGGGTCGTCGCCGTCGTGCCGCACGACGGCACGCGGTGGCACGATGCGCCCGGAGACGATGTTGTCGGTGAGGTCGAGGAGTCCGCGGATGAAGGTCTGATAGCAGGCCACGACCTCCGCCTGGATCTCCTCGCGGCTGCCCGCGAGGCGCTTGGGCACGAAGCCGCCCTTGGCGCCTACCGGAACGATGACGGTGTTCTTGACGTTCTGCGCCTTCATGAGGCCGAGGACCTCGGTACGGAAGTCCTCGCGCCGGTCCGACCAGCGGATGCCGCCGCGCGCCACGTCGCCCATGCGCAGGTGCACGCCCTCGACCCGCGGGCTGTAGACGAAGATCTCGAACTTAGGCTTCGGCAGCGGCAGGTCCGGGATCTGCGCCGGATCGAACTTGAACGACAGGTAGCTCTTGGCCTGGCCGTTGCTTTCCGCCTGGTAGTAGTTGGTGCGCAGCGTCGCCCGCACCAGGTTGAGATAGGCGCGCAGGATGCGGTCGTCATCGAGGCTCGCCACTCCATCGAGCCCGGTACGGATCTGCGCCACGATGCCGTCGGCGGCGCGATCTGCACGGGCGCCGCGTGCCGCGCCGAGCTCGAAGCGCGTCTCGAACAGGCGCACGAGGTTGCGCGTGAGAGCGACGTTGCCCGACAGCGTGCGCTCCATGTAGATCTGGCTGAAGGGCACGCCGGTCTGCAGCAGATAGCGGCAGTAGGCGCGCAATACCACGATCTGACGCGCGGTGAGGTCCGCGCCCAGCACCAGGCGGTTGAAGCCGTCGTTCTCGATCGCACCGCTCCAGGCGGCGAGGAACGCCTCGCGGAATTTCTCCTCGACCCGCGCGATGTCGACCACCACGCCGTCGCGGTGCTCGAGCTCGAAATCCTGGATCCACGCCGCGCCGCCCTCGGGCCAGGCGAGCTGGTAGGGACGCTCGGAGATCACCCGCAGGCCGAAGTTCTCCAGCATCGGCAGGATGTCGGAGATCGGCACCGGATCGCCGAGCTTGACGATCTTGAGATGCACGCGCGCGGCCTTCTGCGCCGCCGGCCGGGAGAGCTTGAGGCGCAGTGCCAGAGGCTCCTTGCGCAACGCTTCGAGGTCGGCGAGATCATCGAGCACCGCCTCGGGCGCGACGTCGTCCTGGTAGGCCATGGGGAAGACATGGCGGTAGCGCGCGAGCAGCGCCAGTCCCGTGGCTTCGCCCCGCTGCCCGATCAGCACCTCGCGCAGCCGATCGGCCCAGGTGAGGGCGGCCGCGGCGATGCGCCGCTCCAGGGCGGCGAGGTCGGGCTTGTGGGGTCTGGTCGGATCGGTGCGCACCACGACGTGCACGCGCGCGTGACTCGAGCCCGAGATCTGCGCGTTGCTCTCGACGGCCGTGCCGGCGAAGCCCTCGAGCGCGATGCGCTCGATGCGCTGGCGCACCTCGGTGTTGTAGCGATCGCGCGGCACGTACACCAGGCACGAGTAGAAGCGCCGGTAGGGGTCGCGTCGCACCAGCAGCCGCACCGTGCGGCGCTCGTAGAGATTGACGACGCCACGCACGATGCGGATGAGATCCGGCACACCCGCCTGGAACAGCTCGTCGCGCGGGTAGGTCTCGAGCACGTTGAGCACTTCCTTGCCATCATGGCTCGAGGGGTCGAGCCCGAAGTGCTCGATGACGCGGTCCACCTTGCGGCGCAGCACCGGGATCTCGCGCGGACTGCCGTGATAGGCGGTCGAGGTCCACAGGCCCAGGAAGCGGTGCTCGCCATCGACGAGTCCGCGGCTGTCGAAGGTCTTGACCCCGACGTAGTCGAGGTACTCGGCCCGATGCACGGTGGCGCTCGAGTTCGCCTTGGTGACGATCAGCAGCTCCGGTTCGCGCGCGCGGGCGCGCACGTCACCGCGCAACACCGTCGCGGCAGGGCGTGCGCCCTGGCCGCGGCTGCGGGCGAGCACCCCGAGGCTCGAGAGCACATCCGGCACCAGCCGGTCCTCGGAGCGCCCGCGTTCGAGCCGGTAATGGCGGTAGCCGAGGAAGACGAAGTGCCGGGCTTCCATCCAATCGAGCAGGTGGCGCGCCTCGCTCACCTCGGCGGCCGGCAGCGGTGGCGGATCGGTCTCGAGCCGCGCGATGATCTCGCGCACGCGCTCGCGCATCGGCATGAAGTCGTTGACCACCGCGCGCACGTCGGCGAGGGTCGACTCGAGGGTGCGGCGCAGTTTCTCGAGCTGCGCGGGTTCCGTGAGGCGGTCGACCTCGTAGAGCTGCCACGACTCGGGGTGCACGGCCTGCGAGCCGTTGGCACCGACGTCAGTGAGGCGCCCGCGTCCGTCGCGCCGCACCTGCAGCACCGGATGCACGATCAGGTGCACGGCGAGCTCGGCGCGGCTCAGGGCCATGCCGAGCGAGTCGACCAGGAACGGCATGTCGTCCGTGACCGTGAGCACCAGGCTGTGCGGCGACTCGAAGCCGTCCACGGCCGCGGACGGATTGAAGACCCGCACCAGCGCCCGGCCCGGTGCGCGCCGTGCCCCAAAGGCGAGGTGGGCGAGCGCCGCCTTGGCGAGCTGCCCCGGCGGGTGTGCGGCCAGGTCCTCTTCGTCGACGCCGTGGAAGTAGCTGCGCAGGAAGCGCTGCGGGAGCTCGTTGCGGCCGGTGCGGCCACCCGCCGCGCGCGCGATGCGCTCGATCAGCGCAACCCGCGTGGCGGGAATGCTGCGCAGCAGCCGGCTGTCCTCGGATGCGACTTGGGCGTGCATGGGGCGCGCGATTATACATGTGGGAAGCGGCGCCTATAATGACGTTATGAGCGATCCGCATGCCAACCCGATGGGCACGGACGGGTTCGAGTTCGTCGAATACACCGCCCCGGACCCGCAGTTGCTGCGCAGCCTCTTCGAGCGGCTCGGCTTTCCGGTCGTGGCGCGCCACCGCTCCAAGAACGTGACGCTGCACCGCCAGGGCGAGATCAATTTCATCATCAACGCCGAGCCGGCCTCCTTCGCACAGGCGTTCGCCCGCAGCCACGGGCCGTCGGCGTGCGCCATGGCCTTCCGCGTGCGCGATGCCGCCGCAGCCTTCAGCCGCGCGCTCGAGCTCGGCGCCAAGCCGGGCCCCCAGAGCGCGGGCCCCATGGAGCTCAACATCCCGTGCATCGAGGGCATCGGCGGCTCGCTCATCTACCTGGTGGACCTGTACGGCGAGCGCTCGATCTACGACGTCGACTTTCGCCCGGTGGGGAGCGCGGCGCCCACGGAGGGCGCCGGGCTCACGGTGATCGACCATCTCACCCACAACGTCGGCCGTGGACGCATGGACCTGTGGGCCGGGTTCTACGAGAAGCTGTTCAGCTTCCGCGAGATCCGCTACTTCGACATCGAGGGCAAGCTCACCGGGCTGCTGTCGCGCGCCATGACGAGTCCGTGCGGCAAGATCCGCATTCCCATCAACGAGTCGCAGGACGACAAGAGTCAGATCGAGGAGTACCTGCGCGAGTACCGCGGCGAGGGCATCCAGCACATCGCGCTCGCGAGCGGCGACATCTACCGCACGGTGGACGTGCTGCGCGCTCACGGGGTGGCGTTCCAGGACACGCCGGACAGCTACTACGACGGGGTCGCGGCGCGCGTACCCGGACACCGGGAGTCGCTCGCGGAGCTGCGCCAGCGGCGTATCCTGATCGACGGCAACCCCGCGAGGGGCGAGGGCGTGCTGCTGCAGATCTTCACCCAGAACGTCATCGGCCCGATCTTTTTCGAGATCATCCAGAGGAAGGGCAACGAGGGCTTCGGCGAGGGGAATTTCAAGGCTCTGTTCGAGTCGATCGAGCAGGATCAGATCCGCCGCGGCGTGATCTAGTCCGCCACCGCGGGTGCGCCGCGGAATTGCCCGCCGACCCTCGTAATAGCCGTCTCCCGCCAATCAACCCAGGTGCTCGCGCGCCAGGTACTCGGCGCTCTGCATCTCGGTGAGCCGGCTCACGGTGCGCTCGAAGGGCGCCGCCAGCCGCTCGCCCCGGTAGAGCCCGGGCGGCGCCGCGGCCGCCGACAGGATCAGATTGACGTTGCGGTCGTAGAGCTCGTCGACCAGCTCGATGAAGCGGCGCGCCTCGTCGTCATTCGCGGCCTCGAGCACCGGCACGCCCGACACGATGACCGACTGGTACTCGCGCGCGATCTCGATGTAGTCGTCGGCGCTGCGCGGGCCGGCGCACAGCACCGCAAACTCGAACCACGCCACGCCCGGTCCCTCCCGCACCACCGCGACCGGACGCCCCTCGATGAGCAGCGTGCCGCCCACGCGGGCGCCGTGATCGGCGAGGCGCGCGAACAGCGACTCGAGCCGTGCGGCCGTGTCGGCCGCGCCGGCCGGCAGGTACACGCCCGCCTGCGTGAGCTCGCGCAGGCGGTAGTCGGTCGTGCCGGCGACGTGCTGCACCTCGAGATGGCGCTCGAGGAGCGCGATGGCCGGCAGGAAGCGCGCGCGCTGCAGGCCCTCGCGGTACAGCTCGCGCGGCGCGCTGTTGGAAGTCGCGACCAGAGTCACGGCGCGGCGGAACAGCGCGTCGAACAGGCCGCCGAGGATCATGGCGTCGGCGATGTCGGTGACCTGCAGCTCATCGAAGCACAGGACGCGTGCCTCGCCGGCGATTCTCTCGGCGACGCGCTCGAGTGGATCGCGCTCCTGCTTGAGTGCGGCGAGCTCGGCGTGCACGTCGTGCATGAAGCGGTGGAAGTGCTGGCGGCGCCGCTCGGCGAACGGCAGGCTCTCGAAGAACAGATCCATGAGCCAGGTCTTGCCGCGGCCGACTCCGCCCCAGAGGTACAGGCCGCGTACCGGCGCGTCCGACCGCCGCCGTGCGAGTGCGCGCAGCCAGCGCGGCAGCCAGTCGCGCGACGCGCGCGCCAGTCGCCGGCGCAGCGCCTCGAGCCTTGCGACCGCGGCGAGCTGGGCAGGATCGGCGCCGAAGCCGCGCGCGGCGAGCTCGCGCGCATAAAGCTCGCGCAGATCCGGGCCGTGGCGCACGCGTGGCGTCAGCTCGCCAGCTCGGGCAGGTTGCGGAAGTGCTCGAGCGCGTGCGGATTGGCGAGCGCGTCGACGTTCTTCACCGGGAGCCCGTGGATCACGTTACGTACCGCGAGCTCGGTGAGCTTGCCGGACAGGGTGCGGGGAATGTCGGGCACCGCGATGATGCGCGCCGGCACGTGCCGCACCGTGGTCTGCGTGCGGATGGCGGTGCGGATCTCGGTGCGCAGCGCCTCGGTCAGCTCGATGCCGGGCTTCAGTCGCACGAACAGTACGACGCGCACGTCACCCTGCCAGTCCTGTCCGACCGCGAGAGCCTCGGCGATCTGCGGCAGAGCCTCGACCACGCCGTAGATCTCGGCGGTGCCGATGCGCACGCCGCCCGGGTTGAGCACCGCATCCGAGCGACCGTAGATCACCACACCGTCGTGGCCGGTGAGCTCGGCGTAGTCGCCGTGGTGCCACACGCCGGGGAAGCGCTCGAAGTAGGCGGCGCGGTAGCGCGACCCGTCGGGATCGTTCCAGAAGCCGAGCGGCATCGAGGGGAAGGGCGCGGTACACACCAGCTCGCCGCGCGCGCCGCGCAGCGGGCGGCCCTGGTCGTCGAAGATCTCGACCGCCATGCCGAGTCCGCGGCACTGGATCTCGCCGCGGTAGACCGGACGAGTGGGGCAGCCGAGCGCGAAGCACGAGACGATATCCGTGCCTCCGGAGATCGAGGCCAGCTGCAGATCCCGCTTCACTCGCCCGTAGACGAAGTCGAAGCCCTCGGGCAGCAGCGGCGAGCCGGTCGAGAGGACCGTGCGCAGCGCGGTGAGATCGACCGAGCGCGCCGGCACGAAGCCGCTCTTCTCGAGCGAGGCGAGGTACTTGGCGCTGGTGCCGAACACGGTGATGCGCTCTTCCGCGGCCATGCGCCACAGCACGCCAGGATCCGGATGGAAGGGGCTGCCGTCGTAGAGCATCAGCGTCGCGCCGGTCGCCAGGCCGCTCATCAGCCAGTTCCACATCATCCAGCCGCAGGTGGTGTAGTAGAACAGCCGGTCGTGCGGCGCGAGATCGGTGTGCAGCAGCTGCTCCTTCTGGTGCTGCAGCAGCGTGCCGCCGGCGCCGTGCACGATGCATTTCGGCACGCCGGTCGTACCCGAGGAATAGAGGATGTAGAGCGGATGGTTGAAGGGCTGGCGCGCGCAGCGCAGCGGCGCACCGCGCGTGCCGAACTCGGCCCAGTGGCCGGCGCGTGCGGCGGCGGCGCCGAGTCGTGCGAGGTCCGGTTGCCCCGTCAGATACGGGACGACGACCACGCGCCGGATGTGGGTGAGGGTGGCGAGCACCTCCGCCACCGGCGCGAGCGAGTCCAGGGTTTTTCCCGCGTAGCAGTAGCCGTCGGCGGTGAACAGCACCTTCGGTGCGATCTGTCCGAAGCGGTCGAGGACCCCGTGCACGCCGAAATCCGGCGAGCACGAGGACCAGACCGCGCCGATGCTCGCGGTCGCCAGCATGGCGATCGCCGCTTCCGGCAGGTTCGGCAGGTAGCCGGCCACGCGATCGCCGGCGACGACTCCGGCGGCGATGAGCCCGGCGGCCACGCGCGCCACTTCGTCGCGCAGCTCGCGCCCGGTGAGCACGCGCCGCGTGCCGCGCTCGTTGCGGAACACGAGCGCGTCCCGGCCGTCGGCGAACTTGAGCAGATTCTCGGCGAAGTTGAGGCGCGCGCCGGGAAAGAAGCGCGCGCCGGGCATCTGCGCCGGGTGCTCGATCACCGGCCCCTCTCCCCAGTCGGCGCGCACGTCGGCGAAGCGCGCGAGCTCGGTCCAGAACTGCGCCGGTGAGCTGAGCGACCAGGCGTAGGCTGCGTCGTAGTCGGCGAGCGAGGTACCGGTGCGCGCGCTGACGCACTTCATGAAGCGCGTCAGGTTCGCGTTGGCGATGCGTTCCGGGGATGGACGCCAGAGCTCTGACACGGCGGCTTGCCTGCCTGGGCGGACTTACAGCGACTGGTAGTTCGGACCCGAGCCCCCTTCGGGGGTGGTCCAGGTGATGATCTGGTAGGGGTCCTTGATGTCGCAGGCCTTGCAGTGCACGCAGTTGGCCGCGTTGATCTGCAGGCGACGGCCGCCGTGGCCATCGTCGACCATCTCGTAGACGCCCGCCGGACAGAAGCGCTCGCAGGGATTGCCGAACTCGGTCGCGCAGCGTCCCGCGCAGATACTCGTATCCGCCACTTTCAGGTGGACCGGCTGGCTCTCCTCATGGGAGTTGCCGGCGAAGAACACGAACGACACCCGGTCGCGCGGCGGCAGCGTGCGGGTTACCCAGTGCCGTTCCGGCGAGACGAAGTCATCGAGCTTCGCCAGGCGCGACCAGTCGGCGGTGTTCTTGAGCGTCCAGGGCGAGTGCCCCGCGGTGAGCATTTCCCAGGCGGAGTTGATGAGCCCGACCCACATGCCGCGCTTGAAGGCGGGCTTGAAGTTGCGCACTTTCTTCAGCTCGCGTCCGCCCTCCGAGGCGCGCCACTTCGCATCGAACCCGGTGCCGCCGCCGGTCGCGGCGACGTGCTCGCCGGCGAGCTTCCCCGAGCGGATCGCCTGGTGCACTCCCTTGATCTTGGCGAAGTTGAGCGTGCCGCCCGCATCGCCGATCAGGATTGCGCCCGGCATCTCCAGCGTCGGCGTCGACTGCCAGCCGCCGGCCGCGATGGTGCGCGCGCCGGCCGAGAGGATCTCGCCGCCCTCGAGCAGCGGCTTGACGCGCGGATGATTCTTGTACTGCTGGAAGGCCTCGAAGGGTGCGAGGCGCGGATCGCGGTAATCGAGGCCGACGATGTAGCCGACGTACACCCGGTCGTTGTCGAGGTGATAGAGGAAGCTGCCGGCATAGGTGCGGGAATCGGCGGGCCACCCGAGGGCATGCTCGATGCGCCCGGGTTTGACGCGACCCGCCGGCAGCTGCCACAGCTCCTTGTAGCCGAGCGCGAAGGTCTGCGGGCAATGGCCGCGCGCGAGATCGAACTTCGCGATCAGCTGCTTGGCGATCGAGCCGCGCGCGCCTTCGGCGAGCACGGTGAGCGGCGCACGGATTTCGACGCCCGGCGTGAAGTTCGCGCCGGGCTGCCCGTCGCGGTCGAGCCCCATGTCGCCGATCTGTACCCCTGCAACCGCTCCCTGCGCATCGAACAGCGGTGCGGCGCCGGCGAAGCCCGGGAAGATCTCTACGCCGAGCGCTTCGGCTTTCTGCGCCAGCCAGGGCGTCAGCTGCCCGAGCGAGATGATGCAGTTGCCGTGGTTGTTGAACGGCGTGCTGAAGGTGAGCGAGCGGGGCAGCAGCTTCACCAGCAAGTCCGGTACCGGCTTGAAGGAGCCGCGGCGGGTGAGGATGCGGAACTCGTCCTCGGCGGCGGGCACTTTCATGCCCGGATACTCCGTGCGCCACTCGGGCAGCAGCTCTTCCAGCGGCCCCGGCTCGATCACCGCGCCCGAGAGCGCATGCGCCCCGACCGCCGAGGCCTTCTCGAGCACGCACACCGAGCGCGCGGGCTGCAACTGCTTCAGGCGGATCGCGCAGGCGAGCCCCGCGGGACCGGCGCCGACGATCACCACGTCATACTCCATGACATCGCGCTGGATCGCGTCCGCTGCCGAGTTCGCTTCGCTCAAGACTCTCCCCCCGGAGGGGCCGCTCGAGGCGGCTCCTCAGGCCGTAAGCCTACTTCGGCTGCATGCGGATCGCGCCGTCGAGGCGCACGGTGGTGCCGTTCAGCATCGGGATCTCGAACACCGAGGCGACCAGCTGCGCAAACTCCTCGGGCCTTCCGAGCCGCGCCGGGAAAGGCACCTGCGCCGCGAGCGAGTCCTGCACCTCCTTCGGCATGCCGTCCATCATCGGCGTGTGGAAGATGCCGGGCGCAATCGATACGCAGCGGATGCCAAAGCGCGCCAGCTCGCGCGCGATCGGCAGCGTCATGCCGGCGACCGCCGCCTTGGTGGCGGAGTAGGCCGCCTGGCCGATCTGGCCCTCGAAGGCGGCGACCGAGGAGGTATGGATCAGGACGCCGCGCTCTCCGTCCGGGCCGGCGGGGCTCTTCTGCATGAGGGCCGCGGCCGCCTTGTCGCACAGGAAGGTGCCGATCAGGTTGATGTGGATCACCTTGGTGAAGAACTCGCCCGCCATGGGTCCGTTCTTGCCGAGCACGCGGCCGGCGCCGACCACCCCGGCGCAGTTCACCAGCAGGTTGAGATGCCCGAGTTGCGCAGCCGCTGCCTCCATGGCGGCGTTGACCTCGATCTCGGAGGTGACGTCGCAGCGCAGGAAATGCGCATGTCCGCCGAGCGCCGCGGCGGCCGAGCGGCCCGGGCCCTCCTGGATGTCGAGCAGGACAGCCTGCCCGCCGTGAGCGCAGACGTGCTTCGCGACCGCGTAGCCCAAGCCCGATGCGCCGCCGGTGACGACGGCGCGGGCGTCCTTGATCTTCATTACTTGACCACTTCGATCGCCATCGCCACCGCTTCGCCGCCGCCGATGCACAGCGCAGCAATGCCGCGCTTCAGGCCGCGGCGGCGCAGAGCGTGGACCAGCGTGGTGAGGATGCGCGCTCCGGTGGCGCCGATCGGGTGGCCGAGTGCGCAAGCGCCGCCGTTGACGTTGACGCGTGCGTGATCGATGTCGATGTCGCGCATCGCCGCCATGGTCACCACCGCGAACGCCTCGTTGATCTCGTAGAGGTCGGCATCGTGCGGCTTCCAGCCGAGCTGCTTGAGCACCTTGCTGATGGCGCCGACCGGGGCGGTCGTGAACCATTCGGGCTCCTGCGCGTGGCTCGCCCAGGCGAGCACGCGGGCGAGGGGCTTCACGCCGCGGGCCGCGGCGGTCTCGCCCTTCATGAGCACCAGTGCCGCCGCACCGTCGGAGATCGAGGAGGAGCTCGCGGCCGTCACGGTGCCGTCCTTGTTGAAGGCCGGCTTCATCGTGCCGATCTTGCTCACGTCGCAGGTGCCCGGGGTCTCGTCGCGCGCGATCACCGTATCGCCCTTGCGGCCCTTGACGGTCACCGGCGTCACCTCGCCGTCGAACTCGCCCTTCTCGAGCGCGGCCATGGCACGCCGCACCGACTCGGTGGCGAAGGCGTCCTGCTGGGCGCGCGTGAAGTTGTACTTGGCCGCGGTCGAGTCCGCGAAGCAGCCCATCGCCTTGCCGTCGAAGGGACTCACGAGCCCGTCACGCATCATGTGGTCGATCACCTCGCCGTTGCCCATGCGGTAGCCGCTGCGGGCCTTCGCCAGCATGTAGGGCGAATTGGTCATCGACTCGAGTCCGCCGGCGAGCACGATCTCGGCCGTGCCGGAGCGGATCTGCTCGGCCGCCAGCATCACCGCCTTGAGGGCCGAGCCGCACATCTTGTTGACCGTGGTGGCGGGGACTCCCTGCGGGATCCCGGCGCCGAGCGCCGCCTGGCGCGCCGGTGCCTGGCCGAGGTTGGCCGGCAGGACGCATCCCATGATGACTTCCTGGATGTCGCCGGGTGCGACGCCGGAGGCCTGCACGGCGCCCTGGATGGCCGCGCTGCCGAGCTGCACGGCGGTGAGAGGGGAGAGCGCGCCCATGAAGGCCCCGATGGGCGTGCGCTGGGCGGATACGATGACGACGTCTGGAGCGGACATGATGCAAGCCTCTTGTGGTTCAGCGGGCGATGCGCACCCGCCGCCGCAGCGGCGCGCGGGTTGCGACCTGGGAGGCACTGCGCGGACGCAGGCCGCCCTCGAATATGGTGACGAAGGCCGCGGCGATATCGGCGGGGGTCAGCGACTGGTCCTCGCGATACCAGTGGGCGATCCAGTTGAGAGCGCCGGCGAGCGCGAACGCCGTCATCTTCGGGTCACAGGGCTCGATCGAGCCGTCCTGGATCCCTTCGCGGATCAGGCGGCGGATCCCCTGGTCGATCTCGGACTTGAGCGCCTTGATGTGGCGGCTCATGGCGGGGGACAGGTCCTGGTCCTCGGCGCGCACCATGCACCAGCCGAACTCGGACGCCACGGCCTCGCCGTAGCGGCGCAGCACCGCGTTCAGGCGTTCGCGCGCCGGCGCTTCGAGATCCTTCACCTCGCGCAGCGCGGCGTGGATCGGCTCGATCCCGGCGAGGAAACACTGGAACAGCAGGTGCTCCTTGTTGGTGACGTAGTAGTAGACCGTGGGCTTGGTGACCTCGAGCGCCGCGGCGATGTCATCGAGCGAGGTGTTGTGGTAGCCCTTGCGGTTGAAGGCGCGCGCGGCGGCGTGGATCACGGCCTCGCGCTTCACCTCCCGGTCCCGTCGGCGCGCCCGCCACGGCGAGGGGCTCGCGGCGGAGGACTTGACCGCTGGGGGCGGACTGGCGCGGCGGCTGTTCATGGGGTGTGCGGAGTATTATAGCCGCGCTGCAGGTGCGGGCTTGACCGCGGGCGGTGCAGCATCGCGCCGGTACCGCCCGGCGCGTTGACCCGCCGCTCCAGCCTCGATCATACTCATGAGTAGATATTCTACCTGAGAGTAAATAAAGCGTGAACGCCCCCCTGAAGGGTAGCCCCGCGGCCGCCCCCGGCAGCGAGCCGGCCCGCGCGCCGCTGCGGTTCGTCTCGGCCGCATCGCTCTTCGACGGCCATGACGCCGCCATCAACATGATCCGGCGGCTGCTGCAGGCGCGCGGCGCGGAGGTGGTGCACCTCGGCCACAACCGCAGCGTCGCCGACATCGTGCGGGCGGCCATCGACGAGGATGCCGATGCGATCGCGGTCAGCTCCTACCAGGGCGGCCACAACGAGTACTTCACCTACATGATCGACATGCTGCGCGAGCGGGGCTACGGCCACATCCGCGTGATCGTGGGCGGTGGCGGCACGATCGCGCCGCACGAGATCGAGGCGCTCGAGCGCCACGGAGTGGAGAAGATCTACACCCCCGAGGACGGCCGGCGCCTCGGCCTCGCCGGCATGATCGACGACGTGTTCCAGCGCCTCGCGGCGGTGGCGAAGCCGGCGTACGAGTTCCGCCCCCTGAATGCCCGCGACCACGGCCTGGTGGCGCGCACCATCTCGGTGCTCGAGGGCGCGGCCGGGGCCGAGCAGGCGCAGGCCGAGCAGATCCGGCGCGCCCTCGGACGCTCGCGCCACCGGGCCCCGGTGATCGGCATCACCGGCACGGGCGGCGCGGGCAAGTCGAGCCTCACGGATGAGCTGCTGGCGCGCCTGACGCGCGCCTTTCCCAAGGCACAGATCGCGGTGGTGGCGATGGATCCGACCCGCCGGCGCAGCGGCGGCGCGCTGCTCGGCGATCGCATCCGCATGAACAGCCTCTCGTGCGAGCGCATCTACATGCGCTCGCTCGCCACGCGCCGCGCGCACCTGGCGACTGCCGCGGTGCTGCGCGAGGTGATCCAGCTGTACCAGGCGTGCGGCTTCGATCTGGTGCTGGTGGAGACCGCCGGTACCGGTCAGTCGGACACCGAGATCGTCGACATGGTCGATCTGTCGCTGTACGTGATGACGAGCGAATACGGTGCCGCGAGCCAGCTCGAGAAGATCGACATGCTCGACTACGCCGACTTCGTGGTGCTCAACAAGAGCGAGAAGCGCGGCGCCGAGGACAGCCTGCGCGACGTGCGCAAGCAGTGGCGCCGCAATCACCACGAGCGCGCCCGGCTGGCCGACGCCGAGGTGCCGGTGTTCCCGACGGTCGCGAGCCGCTTCAACGATCCGGGCGTGAACCGCCTGTTTGCGGCGCTGTGCGCCGCGCTTGCCGCGCGGCACATCGGCACCGGGTCGTGGCGGCTCGAGGAGGCGGGGCCGACCGAGCTCAGGGCGCGCGCCTCGCTCATTCCCGGCGCGCGTACCCGCTACCTGGCCGAGATCGCGCATGGCGGCCGCGCCGCACGCGCGCGTGCCGAGGAGCAGTCGCAGGCCGCACGGCGCGCCTACGGCCTCTACGAGTCGCTCAAGGCGCTGCACGACGCGCGTCTGCCGGCGCCGCTCGAGCGCTACAGCCAGGAGGCTCTCGAGGAGAGCCGCGCGGATGCGACGCGGCGCGAGCTGCGCGCCGCCTACAACCGCGCCCTGGATGAGATCGGCGCCGAGGGCGTCGGCGAGCTGCACGCGTGGCCGGAGCGCGCCCGCTCGGCGACCGATGCCACCTACTCCTACAAGGTGCGCGAGCGGGTACTGAAGGGCGAGAACTACACCGAGAGCCTGTCGCGCTCGCCGATTCCGAAGCTCGCCGTGCCGCACATGCGCGACTGGGGCGAGCTGCTGCACTTCCTCCTTACCGAGAATCTCCCCGGAGCCTATCCCTACACGGGCGGCGTCTATCCCTACCGGCGCGAGGAGGAGGATCCGACCCGCATGTTCGCCGGCGAGGGGGGGCCCGAGCGCACCAACCGGCGCTTCCACTATCTGGCCGGGGGGCATGGCGCGGCGCGTCTCTCGACCGCCTTCGACTCGACGACGCTCTATGGGGAGGATCCGGACACGCGCCCCGACGTCTACGGCCGTACCGGCAACTCGGGCGTGTCGATCGCCACGCTCGATGACATGAAGAAGCTCTACTCGGGCTTCGACCTGTGCTCGCCCACGACCTCGGTCTCGATGACCATCAACGGGCCGGCGCCGATGCTGCTCGCCATGTTCATGAACACCGCGACGGATCAGCAGGTCGAGCGGTACCTGAGAGCCGAAGGGCGCTGGAGCGCGGCCGAGCGCCGCATCGCCGCCCTCAATGCGGCCGCCGCCGCGCGCGGCGTAGCGCCGCCCGCCTACCGGGGCGCGCTGCCGCCACATCACGACGGCTCGGGACTCGCGCTGCTCGGAGTGACGGGCGATGAGCTGCTCGAGCCCGAGGTTTACGCGCGCATCCGCGCCGAGACGCTCGAAGCGGTGCGCGGCACCGTGCAGGCCGACATCCTCAAGGAGGACCAGGCGCAGAACACCTGCATCTTCTCCACCGAGTTCGCGCTACGCATGATGGGCGACGTGCAGCAGTACTTCATCGAGCGCCGGGTGCGCAACTTCTACTCCGTGTCGATCTCCGGCTACCACATCGCCGAGGCAGGCGCGAACCCGATCTCGCAGCTCGCCTTCACCCTCGCCAACGGCTTCACCATCGTCGAGTATTACCTCGCGCGCGGCATGCGCATCGATGACTTCGCGCCGAATCTCTCGTTCTTCTTCTCCAACGGCATGGATCCGGAGTACGTGGTCATCGGCCGCGTCGCGCGCCGCATCTGGGCGCGCGCCATGCGCGAGCGCTATCAGGCCGGTGCGCGCAGCCAGATGCTCAAGTACCACGTGCAGACTTCAGGAAGGAGCCTGCACGCGCGCGAGATCTCCTTCAACGACATCCGCACCACGCTGCAGGCGCTCTATGCGCTGTTCGACAACTGCAACAGCCTGCATACCAACGCCTACGACGAGGCGCTCACGACTCCCACCGAGGAGAGCGTGCGGCGCGCGGTCGCCATCCAGCTCATCATCAATCGCGAGCTCGGGCTCAACAAGATCCAGAATCCCTGGCAGGGCTCGTTCGCCATCGATTACCTGACCGACCTGGTCGAGGAGGCGGTCTACAAGGAGTTCGAGGCGCTGTCGGAGCGCGGCGGGGTGCTCGGTGCCATGGAAACCATGTACCAGCGCGGCAAGATCCAGGAGGAATCGCTCTACTACGAGACCCGCAAGCACGACGGCTCGCTGCCGATCGTCGGCGTGAACACCTACCTGTCGGCGGCGGACGCGGCCAAGGAGCACCAGGGCACGGAGCTGATTCGCTCGACCGAGGAGGAGAAACAGGATCAGGTGGCCGCGGTGGGCGCCGGCCCCGCGCGCCACCCCCCCCCCCCCCCCCCCGCGCGCCCCCCCCCGCCGCCGGGCGCCCCCCCCCGCGCCCACCGGGTCG
>Ga0335085_10005855_pt1 | contig 19611 bp, 19 predicted proteins | sample Lox_Sample_45_FD_206712 | JGI IMG/M metagenome (GOLD analysis project Ga0335085, IMG submission 206712) | Soil microbial communities from Loxahatchee National Wildlife Refuge, Florida, United States - Lox_Sample_4.5 | ecosystem: Environmental > Terrestrial > Soil > Wetlands | place: USA...
CAGGCTGAGCACCGGGCCGGCCAGCTCGTGCATGCCCGGGTCAGCCGGGAACGTGATGGCCACCGCGTGGCCCAGCCGGGCCTGCCTGATGGCCTCCCGGCTGCACGCCGCCCCGTCGCCCGCGCCGGGCAGGATCCGGGTGCCCGGCCGAAGCAAGTCTCCCACCTGATCCAGCGACCGGCCCAGGCCGGCCAGCACCGACGCCCGGCGCAGCTCGGCCAGCGCGCGCGGGGTCAGCAGGTCGGCCGCGCCCGGCCCGGTCCCGATCAGCGCGATCCGGCCCCGCGGCCGGATCCGGGCCACCGCCACGCTGGTCCCGTCGGCGGTGCGTTCCGGCACCACCAGCTCGTCCGCGCCGGCCAGTGCCGCGACTTCGGGGTCGGTGATGGCGTCCGGGGCGGCCGGCCGGCGGCGCCGTGCGGCCACTGACCCAAACCCGGTTATCCGGGGCCCGGCGGCGGCCTGGCGGGCGGCCAGCTCGCCGGCCGGGTAGCTGCGCAGGGCCCAGCCGCGCTGCTGGGCCGCCTCGGTGATGGCGGGCCCGGCGTCCGGCGCGTCGTCATCGTCGTCCAGCACCGCGGCCAGCGCGGTGACGCTGGCTGGGGACAGTCTGGCCTCGCCCAGCGCGTGGTCGGCCAGCCGGAGCACATCCTCGGCGGCCGCGCCCGCAGCCGCGTGCACCCCGATCACCAGCGACGGCGGGCGGATGATGGCGGTGTGCGAGTCAGGGCTGGTGACCCGGTCGGTGATCAGGATGCGGTACTCCCCCACCTCGCCGACCGTGTCCGGCAGCGGTGGCAGCGGCCAGGTGCGCGCGGACTCCAGCCGGACCCGCTCGCCGTCCAGCAGCGCCCGGCTGACCGTGCCGATCGCCCCCTCGGTCGGCCAGCCCAGCGAGTCAAGCCCGGGCAGGCTCACCGCGTCGGTGGCCGTGGTGATGACGGCGTCCGCGCCGAACACCGCGGCCACCCGGGCGGCCAGCGCGTTGGCGCCCGCCGCGTGCCCGCCGACCACCGCCACCGCGCGCCGGGCCGACTCGTCCACGCAGACCACGGCGGGGTCGGTCCACTTGCTGTCCAGCAGCGGGGCGATCAGCCGGACGGTGGCGCCGACGGCCAGGAAACAGACCAGCCCGTCGCACTGGGCCCAGGCCCTCGGCAGCGCCTGGCGGGCCGGCCCGTCGTAGCGCCGGGTCTGGCCGGGCCACGCGTCGGCCAGCCGCTGCGCGGCCGCCCGGCCACCCCCGGTCACCGCGATCAGGCCGATCACCGGCACCCTCCCCACCCCAGGTGCCGCAAGAGCCGGTGCGGCCTGCGGTACATGCCCCGACGCTACCCGCATCGCGCAGCCGGCACCTACCGGGGCACACGGATTCATCTAAAAGGTTTTAGGCGACGACGCCGCAAAAGCCGTAGTGGGCTGGGATTTCCGGCGCTCATGACAAGCGCGCTTGACACCTGGCCGGCCGCGCGGCACCATGGCCATGTGACAAGCAGACTTGACAGGGGGCCCGCCCAGTGAGGCCAGCACCGTGAGGCCAGCACCGTGAGGCCAGCACCGTGAGGAACGACGTGCGGGACCGCCGCACGGCCAAGGGGCTGGCCCAGGGCGAGCTGGCCCGGGAGCTGGACGTGTCCCGGCAGACGATCAACTCGATCGAGACCGGCCGGTACACCCCGTCGCTCCCGCTGGCCATGGCCATCGCCCGGTTCTTCGGCACCACCGTGGAGGAGGTCTTCCATGCAGATCACGTCTAGGACCAACCGCTATTACTGGATCACGGTGGCCACCGGCACGGCCATAGGCCTCGTCTACCTGATCGGTTTCGCGGCCGGCGGCAAGCCGATGCTCGGGCTGGGCGCCCTGGCCGTCATGGTGGTGTTCACCGGCGCGCTGGTGCTGATCGGCCGGCGCAGCGAGACCGTGCGCGGGCTGCTCGACCACCGGGACGAGCGGATCTCCGCCATCGACCTGCGGGCCACCGCGGTGACCGCGCTGGCGATGATCGCGGCGATCCTGGCCGGCTTCGTGGTCAGCGTCGCGCGCGGCGGCAGTGGCTGGCCCTACGACATGATCGGCTTCGTCGGCGGGCTGGCCTATGTGGCCGCGGTCATCTTCTTCCGCGCGCGCGGCTAAGGTGTGCCGGTGACCTGGACAGCACCCGCCCCCGGCCCCGCCGACGGCCCAGTCACCGGCGACGACCGGCCGATCCTCGAGGGCTACCTGAACTGGCAGCGGGCCACGCTGCTGAACATCTGCGCCGGGCTGACCGGCGAGCAGCTGGCCCAGCGGCCCATCCCGTCCTCCAACCTGTCCCTGCTCGGCCTGGTCCGGCATCTGGCCAAGGTGGAGCGGACCTGGTTCCGGCAGCGCGCGGCCGGGCAGGATGTGCCCGCGATGTACCCGGCCTCAGCCGGGAAGGACGCGGACTTCGATGACGCCGAGGCCAGCCAGGCGCCCGCCGATGTCAGCCGCCTGCGCAGCGAGTGGCAGTCAGCAGACGAGAGCGTTAAGAAAATGGCGTGGGATGCCACGTTCGACGCGGGCGGCGAGCAATGGTCGCTGCGGATGATGTACGTGCATCTGATCGGGGAGTACGCGCGGCACAACGGTCACGCCGACCTGCTGCGGGAGGCGATCGACGGGGTCACCGGGCGCTGATCCGGGCCAGCGCCAGCACCTGGTGCCGGAGCTGGGGGGCCAGCGCGGGCCACGGGAAGCGGGGCAGCGTGGTGCGCAGCGTCACCGTCCCGTGCAGCGCGACCCAGACCGCGGTGGCGTCGGCCAGCACGTCGGTGCTGGCCGAGCGGCCGGCCGTGACGCAGTCCTGGATGGCCTGCAGCAGCAGCGAGAACGCCTCGGCGCCCCACTCCAGCACCGGCCGCCCGTCCGGGCCCAGCGCGACCGGCTGGCAGTAGTCCTCGGCCGGGCCGTGCCGCTCGGCGAACAGCACGCTGTACCGGGCCGGGTGGCTGAGGCCGAAGTCCACGTAGGCCGCGCACCCCGCGACTAGCTGGTCCACCGGGTCCGGCCCGGCCGCCGTCGCGCCCGCCTTGATGGCCCCGGCCAGCTCGTCGAAGACCCGGGCCACCACCGCGGTCACGATGGCGTCGCGGTCGGCGAAGTGCGGGTAGATGGACGGCGCGGCGATGCCCACCTCGCGGGCCACCGCGCGCAGCGTGACCGCCTCGGCCGACCCGGTCCGCTCGATCAGCGCCAGCGCGCCGGTCACGATGTCCTCGGTCAGCCGGGCGCCCTGCCCGCGCGCGTTGCGCTGCCGCCGGCCCGTCTCCAGATTCTGCACGATAACTACTTTACACCCGTTAGCTCATGTGTCTATGCTTACGAATGTAAGTGAACGAACGTAAGCAATCATTCGTAAGGAGAACGCGATGGCCCGCACCTCCTCCTCCCGGCCGGCCGCCCCGGCCCCGGCCGGTGGCCGGCCCAGCGCCCAGTGGCCGGACGGGCACCCGCGCCGCCGCCAGATCCTGCTGGTGCTGTGCCTGAGCCTGCTGGTCGTGGTGATCGACAACACGATCCTGAACACCGCGCTGCCCACGCTGGCCCGGACGCTGCACGCGGGCACCAGCTCCCTGCAGTGGATCGCCGACGCGTACACGCTGTGCTTCGCGGCCCTGCTGATCCCGGCGGGCGCGCTCGGTGACCGCTACGGCCGCAAGCTGTCCCTGCTCGGCGGCCTGACCGTGTTCGCCCTGGGCAGCACGCTGGCCGCGTTCGCCGGCGGCACCGGGACGCTGATCGTGGCCCGGGTCGTGATGGGCCTGGGCGCGGCGTTCGTCATGCCCGCCACCCTGTCCATCCTGAACTCGGTGTTCCCGCCCCGGGAGCGGCCGCAGGCCATCGCGGCCTGGTCGGCGGTGGCCGGGGTCGGCATCGTCATCGGCCCCACCCTGGGCGGCCTGCTGCTGTCGCACTTCTGGTGGGGCAGCGTGTTCCTGATCAACGTCCCGCTGGTCGCGGTGGCGCTGGCCGGGGTGCTGCTGACCGTCCCGGAGACGGCCGAGCCGTCCGGGCACCGGCTGGACATCCCGGGCACGCTGCTGGTGGCGGGCGCGCTGGTCCTGCTGGTGGACGCGATCATCGAGGCGCCCACCCGGGGCTGGACCGGCCCGGTCACCCTGCCCGAGGCCGCCGCGGGGCTGGCCCTGCTGGCCGGTTTCGCCTGGTGGGAGTGGCGCATCCCGCATCCGCTGATCGACCTGCGGGTGTTCCGCTCGCGCGCCTTCTCGGCCGCGGCCGGGTCGGTGACCGTGATCTTCTTCGCCCTGTTCGGCAGCCTGTTCGTGCTGACCCAGTACCTCCAGCTGGTGCACGGTTACAGCCCGCTGTCGGCCGGCCTGCGGGCGCTGCCGTTCGCGCTGGCCATGGCGGCCGTGTCGCCTCTGTCGCCGGTGCTGGCCCAGCGGTTCGGCGCCCGGGTCATCATCCCGGCCGGCATCGCCATGATGGGCGCGGGCCTGCTCGACCTGTCCACCGCCCAGGTGCACACCGCCTACCCCCCGCTGGCCGTCGCGGTCGCCATCATGGGCGCGGGCATGGGCCTGGTCATGGCCCCGGCCAGCACCACCATCATGACCACGGTGCCCGCGCACCAGGCCGGTGCGGGCAGCGCCATCAACGACACCATCCGCGAGGTCGGCGGGGCGCTGGGCATCGCCGTCGTGGGCAGCCTGGCCGCCGGGGTGTACCGCTCCCAGCTGGGCAGCGCGCTGACCGCCGCGCACGTGCCGCCCGCGGTCAGCCACGTGGCCACCGGCTCGGTCGCGGCCGCGGACGCCGTGGCCCGGCACGTCGGCGGGGCGCAGGGCGGGCAGCTGGCCGCGGCCGCGCACAGTGCGTTCACCACCGCGATGGCCGACGGCATGCGGGTCGCCGCCGCGGTCGCCCTGGTGTCCGCGATCGCCGCCATCTTCGCCCTCCCCCGCCGCGCCCCGGCCCTGGCCGCGGTGACCGCTGAGCCGGCCGTCGCCGAGACTCCCGCGCCGGCGTGCGCCAGCCGTTAGCGGGCGGCGGCCAGCAGGTCCTGGTGGTGGGTGAGGCACCAGTGGCGGGCCCGGGTCATCGGGCCCGCCACCTGCTGCCAGTAGTCGATGAAGCCCGGGTGGCCGTCCTGCGCCGCGTCGGTGATGATGGCGCTGCTCCAGTCGTGGTTGGCCAGGATGGCCTCGGCCACCTCGCGCCGCCCGGCGGCGGGCAGCCCGTAGGCGTCCAGCAGCAGCCGGAACCGGCGCAGCGCCTGGCCCTGCCGCGAGTCGCCGACATCCCGCTCGTCGTACAGCGGGGACCAGTGCCGCGCGGCGGAGGCCAGGTCCCAGGCCGGGCTGCCCGGCCCGGCCAGGTCGAAGTCGATCAGCGCCACGGCCCGGCCCGCGCGGAAGATCACGTTGGCCGGGTGCACATCGTTGTGGCTGACCAGCCGCCCGGCGAAGCGGGCCGGCACCGGCCGCGGCCAGCGGTACCCGGCCGGATCGAACGAGGCCACCGCCTGGTGGTAGCGGCGCAGCAGCTGGGCCACGCTGACCAGGGCCGGCTCGGTCAGCATGTCCTCGGGCAGCGGCGGCACCGCGGCCCAGCCCTCGATGAAGCTCAGCGTCTCGGTGGTCGTGTCCGCCGCCAGCAGCCGCGGCGCGCCGTCGAACCCGGCCGCGGCCAGGTGGCCGAGCAGCGCGTGGGTGGCCGCCCCGGCCGGGGCGCGCGGGCGGCGCACGGTGGGGCCGGCCCGCCGCACCAGCCCCCGGTTGGCGGTGCCGCCCGCCATCGGCCCATCCGGCTGCGGCTCGCCCGGCTGGGGGCGCCGCAGCGCCGTTGCCCGCACCGGACCACCTCCCGCCACCGGCGCCGCTGGTAACCCGGGTTCGCGCACCACGGGCCAGTCCACCTCACTCCCCGGGTCAGCCGAGGTTAAGCAGGTTGCGGGCCAGGCTGCTGTGCGTGACCAGGCCGTGGATCAGGCCACCGCGCAGCGCGGCGCGGACCGCGCCGGTCTTGGACGCCCCGTAGGCGACGGCGATGACCGACGGGATCCGGGCCAGTTCGGTCCCCGGCGTCACGATCATCCGGCTGTCAAGCGCGGTCGGCACCGGCTGGCCGTCCTGGCCCAGGAACACCCCGGCCATCTCGGCGACCACGCCCAGCCGGCCCAGCTCGGCCCGCTCGGACGGGCTGACCGCGTCGTAGATGGTGGACAGGCCGGGCCCCCAGGCGCCCACCGCGACCATGCTGATCGTCACCGACGGGACCAGCGCCAGCGCGTCGGCCACGTCGGCCTGCCGCCGGATGGCGGCCGCGGTGGCCGCGTCATCCACGATCATCGGCGCGTAGAACACGTGCGCGGTGCCGCCGCCGATCCGGGCCACCGAGCGGACCAGGTCGAGCAGGTCCCGGCCATCGGGCGGCGGGACCGCGCCGGTGAGCTGCACGATCGGGCACGGCGGCATCCGGCTCAGCGCCGCGGCCAGCCCGCTCAGCGACCGGGCCCAGGACAGGCCGAGCACGTCGCCCGGCGTGATGATGTCCATCAGCGCCTGCCCGGCGGCCTCCCCGATCCGGCTGCGCAGCGCGAGCACGTCCTCATCGGGAAAGTCAAAGGCAAAGGCATATTTCAGCCCGAACGCCCCGCACAGCTCGGCGGAGAGCCCGACATCGAGGCTGCCGCCGGGCAGCCCGATCTCAATGCGGACCATGCCTGCCTCGCGGGCTGAGTCGAGCAGCCGGGCCACCCGGAACCGGCTGATGCCGAGCCGGTCGGCGATGTCGACCTTGGACACGCCCTCGAGGTAGTACTGGCGGGCCACCCGGGCGGCCAGCACGATCTCGGAGGGCCGGTCGATGGACAGGCCAGCCATGATCCCCCACCACGTCAGTCGCTCATTTGAGCGGGATGGGCTCATTTTTACAGCTACATCTTGACTTTGCCCAGCGCCGAACTCAATGTGTTCGGTATCCGCCTGCTCATTTGAACCAGTAAGCGCTCAAATGAGCACGGACGTCCTACCCGTGCGGGCGAGGCCACCTGGATGACGGGACAGAGGATGACTCGACGAAGAGACGCCGGATCAATGGCCGGCCGGACCGCCCCGGCCGCGCTCAGCCGCCGGTCTTTCCTGGCCGGCACGGCGGGCGGCGCGGCGGCGCTGGCCCTGAGCGGCTGCGCGGCCGGCGCCGACCAGCTGTTCACCGGCGGTGCGTCCAAGAGCACCGTCACCGTGGCCATCGTGTCCAACTCGCAGATGCAGGACGCGATCAGCCTGTCCTACCTGTTCGAGCGCGAGCACCCGGGCATCCACCTGTCGTTCGTCTCGCTGCCGGAGAACGAGGCCCGGGCCAAGATCACCGCGGACGTGTCCACCCAGGGCGGCGAGTTCGACGTGGTCATGATCAGCAACTACGAGACCCCGATGTGGTCCGCGAACGGCTGGCTGGCCAACCTGCAGCCCTACATCGACCGCACCCCGGGCTACGACGCGAACGACTTCCTGCCCCAGCTCCGGGCGACCTTGTCACACCAGGGCGACCTGTACTCGGTGCCGTTCTACGGCGAGTCCTCGTTCCTGATGTACCGCAAGGACCTGATGGCCCAGGCGGGCATCAAGATGCCGCTCCGGCCGACCTGGGACGAGATCGGGCAGATCGCCGCGCGCATGCATAACGCCAAGAAGGGCATGGCGGGCATCTGCCTGCGCGGTGACCCGGGGTGGGGTGAGAATCTGGCCCCGATCGACACGGTGATCAACTCGTTCGGCGGCCGCTGGTACGACCTGGCCTGGCAGGCCCAGCTGACCACGCCCGAGGTCGAGCACGCGGTGACCAGGTACGTGTCGGTGCTGCAGCAGTACGGCGAGCCGGGCGCGCCCGAGGCCGGGTTCTCCGAGTGCGCCACGCTGTACGGCCAGGGCGACGCGGCCATGTGGTACGACGCCACCTCGGCGGTCGGCGTGATCGAGGACCCGCAGCAGAGCAAGGTGGCGGGCAAGAACGGCTACGCCTGGGCGCCCAGCCAGGACGGCCGCCCGTCCGGCTGGCTGTACACCTGGTCGCTGGCCATCCCGGCCACCTGCCCCAACAAGCAGAACGCCTGGGACTTCGTGGCCTGGATGACGTCCAAGTCCTACATCCACACGGTGGGCAGCAAGCTCGGCTGGTCCCATGTGCCGCCGGGCAGCCGGTTCTCCAGCTACCAGATCCCGCAGTACAAGAAGATGTCGGCGGTCTACGGGCCGCTCACCCTGCAGTCGATGAACGCCACCAACAGCGCGCACCCGACCGTCAAGCCGGTGCCCTACACCGGCGTCCAGTTCCTGGACATCCCGGAGTTCCAGGACCTGGGCACCAACGTCAGCGAGCAGCTCAGCGCGGCCATCGCCGGCCAGCAGTCGGTCGCGTCCGCGCTATCACAGGCCCAGCTGTACGCCCAGGCCGTGGGCGACAGCTACCGGTCCAGCTGATGGCTGGCGGGTCAGACCCGATGGACCGCACCGCATCCCCCCGGAGGCCCCGATGACCGCGATCGCTCCCCCGGTTGCCGCCCGGCGCACCGCCCGGGCCCGCGCCGACCGGCGCAAGCAAGGCTGGGTCCGGCGCACGCCGCTGCTGCCCGCGCTGGTCTTCACGATCATCGTGACCCAGCTGCCGTTCCTGCTCACGCTGTACTACTCGCTGCAGTCGTGGAGCCTGGTCCGCCCGGGCTCCGAGCACTTCGTCGGGTTCGCCAACTACGTGGACGTGTTCCAGGACAGCCAGTTCCGCACCACCGCGCTGAACACCGTCATCATGACGGTCGGCGTGGTGCTGATCGCGATGGTGCTCGGCGTCGCGCTGGCCCTGCTGCTGGACCGCAAGTTCCTCGGCCGGGGCGTGGTGCGCACGCTGCTGATCACCCCGTTCCTGGTCATGCCGGTGGCGGGCGCGCTGGTGTGGAAGACGGTGATGCTCGATCCCACGTTCGGCATCGTCAACTTCATCCTGCGGCCGTTCGGCATCGGCCACTTCAACTGGGTGGGCAGCCTGCCGCTCGGCTCGGTGATGATCGAGATGATCTGGCAGTGGACGCCGTTCATGATGCTGCTGGTGCTGGCCGGGCTGCAGAGCCAGCCGACCGACATCCTGGAGGCGGCCAGCACGGACGGCGCCCGGCCGCTGCAAATCTTCCGTGAGCTGACCCTGCCGCACCTGCGCCGGTACATCGAGCTGGGCATCGTGCTCGGCGCCATCTACGTGGTCAACGAGTTCGACGCGATCTACATGATGACCCAGGGCGGCCCCGGCATCTCCAGCGCCAACCTGCCCTTCTACATCTACCAGCGGGCCTTCCTCGGCTTCCAGGTCGGCCAGGCGGCGGCGATGGGTGTGGTGGTGGTCGTGGCCACGATCATCATCGCCACGTTCGCGCTCCGGCTGATCTTCACCTCGTTCTCCGGCACCGAACAGGCGGCATGATGACCAGCGCAGATATCACCACCGCCGCGACCGTGGGCAGCGCCACCGCGGCGCCCCGGCGGGTGGTCGCCAAGCGCAAGAAGCAGCGCAACAGCATCACCTGGGGCATCGTCGGCTGGGTGGTCGGCATCATCTTCTTCTTCCCGGTGCTGTGGATGGTGCTCACCTCGTTCAAGACCGAGGCGCAGGCCTACACGAACACCCCGCACCTGTTCTTCACCCCGACGCTGTCCCAGTACCGGACGGTGTTCGACAGCGGCCTGTGGCCGTACGTGGCCAACTCCGCGTTCGCCACCATCGTGTCCACCCTGCTGGTGCTGCTGCTGGCCGTCCCGTGCGCGTTCGCGCTCTCGCTGCGCCCGGTGCGCAAGACCCGGGACGTGCTGTTCTTCTTCATCAGCACGAAGATGCTGCCGGTGGTGGCGGCCATCATCCCGATCTACATCGCCGCCCGCGACCTGCACATGCTGGACAACATCTTCACCCTGGTCATCCTGTACACCGCGATGAACCTGCCGATCGCGGTGTGGATGATGCGGTCGTTCTTCCTCGAGGTGCCGCACGAGCTGCTCGAGGCGGCCGAGATGGACGGCGCGCCGCTGCGCCGGACCATGCGTGAGGTGATCCTGCCGGTGGTCGCCCCCGGGATCGCGGCCACCGCGCTGATCTGCTGCATCTTCTCCTGGAACGAGTTCTTCTTCGCGGTGAACCTGACCGCGACGCAGGCCGCCACCGTCCCGGTGTTCCTGGTCGGCTTCATCTCGTCCGAGGGCCTGTACTTCGCCCAGCTGGCCGCGGCGGCCACGGTGGCCACGCTGCCGGTCATCCTGGCCGGGTGGGTGGCGCAGCGTTACCTGGTCCGCGGCCTGTCCTTCGGCGCCATTAAGTGAAAGCGAGAGTCGGTCATGGCTGAGGTCACCTACGACAGCGCGACGTGCATCTACCCGGGTGCGGACCGGCCCGCGGTGGACGCGCTCCAGCTGGCCATCAACGACGGCGAGTTCGTGGTCATGGTGGGCCCGTCCGGCTGCGGCAAGACCACCGCGCTGCGCATGCTGGCCGGCCTGGAGGAGATCGACGACGGATCGATCCGGATCGACGGCAAGGACATGGTGGGAGTGCCGTCGCGGGACCGGGACATCGCGATGGTGTTCCAGAACTACGCGCTGTACCCGAGCAAGACCGTCGGGGAGAACATGGGCTTCGCGCTGAAGATGCAGGGCGTGCCCAAGGACGAGCGGGGCCGCCGGGTCCGTGAGGCGGCCAAGCTGCTCGACCTGGAGCCGATGCTGGACCGCAAGCCGCGCAACCTGTCCGGCGGGCAGCGCCAGCGGGTGGCCATGGGCCGGGCCATCGTCCGCGAGCCCAAGGTGTTCTGCATGGACGAGCCGCTGTCCAACCTGGACGCCCAGCTCCGGGTGCAGACCCGGACCCAGATCGCCGAGCTGCAGCGGCGGCTGCAGGTGACCACGGTGTACGTGACCCACGACCAGGTCGAGGCGATGACCATGGGCGAGCGGGTGGCGGTCATGCGGGCCGGCCAGCTGCAGCAGTTCGCCTCGCCCACCGAGCTGTACGACCGCCCGGCGAACGTGTTCGTGGCCGGGTTCATCGGCTCGCCCGCGATGAACCGGTTCGAGGCCACCGCGGACAGCGACGGCATCCACATCGGCGACGCGGTCATCCAGCCGTCCGACGCCCAGCGGCAGGCGGTGCAGGGACACAGCAAGCTGGTGGCCGGGATCCGGCCGGAGCACCTGTCCCTCGGCGACGGCCCGCTGACCATGGAGGTGTCCCTGGTCGAAGATCTGGGCAGCGACTCCTACGTGTACGGGCACCTGGCCGGGGACGCGGAGAGCAGCATGATCGTCCGCTCCGGGCGGGTCCACCCACGGCCCGGGGAGGCCGTTAAGGTCGCGGTGGACACTGCTCACCTGCACCTGTTCGACGCGGCCAGCGGGCTGCGCCTGGGCGACTGAGAGGACCCCTATGCGCGCGGTTGTCTGGGCAGAGCCCGGGAAGCTCAGCGTCACCGAGGTGGCCGACCCCGCTCCCGGGCATGGCCAGCTGGTCGTCCAGGTGGGCAGGTGCGGCATTTGCGGGACCGACGTGCACATCGCCGACGGCGAGTTCCCGCCCACCCCGTACCCGATCATCCCCGGGCACGAGTTCGCCGGCCGGGTAGTGGCCGTTGGCGACGGGGTCCCCGGGGGCTGGCGCGAGGGTGAGCGGGTGGCGGTGGACCCGTCGCTGTTCTGCGGCTACTGCCCGGCCTGCCACGCCGGGCGGGGCAACCTGTGCGCCAACTGGAACGCCATCGGCGACACGGTGAGCGGCGCGTTCGCCGAATACGTGGCGGTGCCCGCGGCCAACGCGTACCGCATCCCGGACAGCGTGGACGACGCGCAGGGGGCGCTCATCGAGCCGCTGTCCTGCGCGGTGCACGGCCTGCGCCGCATCGGCCCCGTCACCGGCGTGGACGTGCTGCTCACCGGGGCGGGCACGATGGGCCTGCTGCTGCTGCAGCTGCTGCGCAACGCGGGCGCGGGCACGGTCAGCGTGGTGGACAGGAAGGCCTCCCGGCTGGAGGCGGCCAAGGCCGTCGGCGCGGACACCGTGGCCACCGACGTGGCCGAACTGGACCGCGGCGCGTTCGGCGTGGTGGTGGACGCCACCGGGGCGCCGGCCGCGATCGAGGCCGGGTTCGCCGTGCTTGACCGCGGTGGGCGGCTGCTGATCTTCGGCGTCACCAGCGGTGATGCCACGGTGTCGCTGTCACCGTTCCGGATCTACAACGACGAGATCACCGTGCTCGGCTCGATGGCCGTGCTGAACAGCTTCGGCGCCGCGGCCGGCCTGATGGCCGCGGGCGTCATCGACACCGTCCCGCTGCTGGACCAGCCCTTCAGCCTGACCGAATTCCCTGAGGCGCTGACCAGCGTGCGGGCCGGCGAAGGGATCAAGGCGCAGATCGCGCCGAACGGCTGACCGGAACCGGGCCGTAGTCCAGGGACGCGTACCAGTCGCCGCGGCCGGCCGGGGTCAGGTCGAGGACGTGCCAGACCGGGCTGAGCAGGTCGATGCCGCGCTCGCGGACGTCCCCGGCCAGGTCGGGGTGCGCGGTGTAGACGTGCCGCGGCGACCCATCGGGGTCCAGCGCGAACACCGAGACGGTGGCGTGCTGGCCGCCGTCCTTGTCCTCACTGCCCAGGTCGTACTTGAACGTGTTCCCGGCGCAGCTGAGCAGGCGCAGCCGGTACCAGCCACGGGACCGGGCGTGCGCCCGGAGCGGACCGGGATCGGCCGCCGCCGCGATGACGAAGTCCAGGTTCTGCGCCAGGTGGCTGGCCACGCCGTTGAACCCGTCGATCCACATGGTGCACATCGGGCACGGCGTGGTCTGGGCCTTCCCGTACATCAAGTGGTAGACGACCAGGGCCCGGCCCGGGCCGGTGAAGAGCTGAGATAGCCGGACCCCGGAGACGTCGGCATCCCCGCTGGCCAGGTCCCGCGGTCCCTGCTGGAACACATAGTCCTCGACCACCGCGCCGGGCGGCAGCTCCCGGCGCATCGCCGCGACGCGCTCTCGCTGCCGCATGAGCTCGATCTCGGCCAGCCGGAGCTCCTCCCGGCGCGCGGCGTAGTCCTCGGATTCGGTCAGCCTGGTTTGCTCCATGGCCTAACTCCCGCTGCGTGGGCCCCCCAGAAACGCTTTACCGGTGCCAGTGCAGCACAGCACGCCCCGGATTTTCCAGCACCGTTACCTGGTGGCTTGGCCTGGGTAGGGCTTGGACTTGTCATCGGTGAGGAGAATTGTGATGGAGCCAGCGAACACTCCGGTTATCTTCGTGCACGGTCTGTGGCTGCACGCCACCTCGTGGGACGCATGGGTGGACTTCTTCAAGGAAGCCGGTTACGTGCCATCGGCGCCGGGCTGGCCGGGCGACGGGGATACGGCCGCGGACACCAGGGACAACCCGCAACGGGTGGCCGGGGTCGGCATCGAGGACGTGGTCGAGTACTACACCGGGATCATCCACAGCCTGCCGGCCAAGCCGATCGTCATCGGCCATTCCTTCGGCGGCCTCATCGTGCAGCGCCTGCTCGGCCAGGACCTGGCCGCCGCTGCGGTGGCCATCGACCCCGCGCCCATCAAGGGCGTGCTCAACCTGCCGCTGTCCTCGCTGAAGGTCGCCTCGATCGCGCTGCGCAAGCCGGCCAACCGCAAGGAGGCCGTGGCGCTGACCAAGGAGCAGTTCCGTTACGGCTTCGGCAACATGCTGCCCGCCCAGGAGAGCGACGACCTGTACGAGCGCTACGCGATCCCGTCGCCGGGCAAGCCGCTGTTCGAGGCGTCCCTGGCCAACTTCACCCCGAACTCGCCGGCCAAGGTCAACACGCGCAACAAGACCCGTGGCCCGCTGCTGATCACCGCGGGCGGCCACGACCACACCGTTCCCGCGTCGGTCAGTATGGCCACCCGGCGGCTGTACCACCGCTCACCGGCCATCACCGACTTGCGTGAGTTCCCGGACCGTGGCCACTCACTGACCATCGACCACGGCTGGCGGGAAGTCGCCCAGACCGCCCTGGACTGGCTGCGGCAGCGCCAGCAGTAGCAGCCGCGGCCCCGCACCCGCCAACCGAGCCCAGCCCAGCCGGTAACCACACCCCCACCCCGGCCAGTTCCCAGCGCCACGCGCCTCTTGCTGTTATCACCCAGCTCGCGTCCGCGCCAGCTCCAGCGTCAGGACCGTCTAGCATGTAGCATAGATACAATATGAATACGGCACAGATCCCGGCCGGGCCGGGGCTCGCTTCGCCGAGTGCGGCCGAGCGTGCCTACGCCTATATCAAGGGTGAGATCCTGGCCCGCCGGTTCTCCGCGCACGACCTGCTGTCCGAAGGCATGCTGGCCGACGCGGTCGGCGTCTCACGGACCCCCGTCCGCGAGGCGCTGCTCCGGCTGCAGGGCGAGGGGCTGGTCCGGCTGCTGCCCAAGCGCGGCGCGCTGGTGCTGCCGGTCACGGTGGACGAGGCGGCCGACGTGATGGAGACCCGGCGGCTGGTCGAGTCGTTCGCGGCTCGCAAGGTGCTGACCAGCCGGCCGCAGGCCGCCCTGGTCCCGGTGCTCGACGGGTACCTGCAGGACATGCGGGCGGCCATGCACGCCCACGACGTGGCCGCCTATGTGCAGGCCGACCGGGACTTCCACCTGGCCATCGTGGCCGCGACCGGCAACGAGATCATCACCGCGCTGTACCGGTCGCTGCGCGAACGCCAGCTCCGGATGGGCACCGTGAACCTGCTGGACGACAGCGGGCACGCGGTGGACCCGGCGCGGATGCGCGCCACGCTGGCCGAGCATGAGCGCATCCGCGACGCGCTGCGCTCCGGCAGCGTCCGGGCGGTGGCCGAAGCCGTGACCGCCCATCTCGATCACGCGGAGAGCACCCTGGCCCGACGCTGACCAGCCGCTGTGCCTGCTTCCCGCGTTCCTCCCCGACCACCTCCAACCCCCGGAACTGATCTTCCATGCCTTCCCCGGCCACCGTCCCCGTTGCCGACACCACCCCAGCTGCCGCCACTCCCCCCGCACCCAGCCCGGCCACCCGCGCATTCCGGCGCTGGACCATCGCGGTCGCCGTCTACATCGCCGCGGTGTTCAACCGCACCTCACTCGGTGTCGCCGGGCTGCAGGCCGCCCGCCGGCTCGGCATCACCCCAGCCCAGCTCAGCGTGTTCGTCTTGGTCCAGCTGGGCGTGTACGCGGCCATGCAGGTGCCGACCGGGGTGCTGGTGGACCGGTACGGGCCGCGCCGGCTGCTGGTCGCCGCCGCGGCCACCATGGCCGTGGCCCAGCTGATCTTCGCGCTGACCAAGTCCTATCCGGCCGCGCTACTCGCCCGGGGCGTGCTGGGCTGCGGGGACGCGCTGACCTTCGTCAGCGTGGTCCGGGTGGCGGCCCAGGACTTCCCGCGGCACCGTTTCCCGCTCGCGGTGTCGGTCACCTCGATGCTCGGCATGGCCGGCAACCTGGCCGCCACCATCCCACTCACGCTGCTGCTCCGCTCGGCCGGCTGGACCGTGTCGTTCGCCGGGACCGGGCTGGTCACCCTGGCCACCGGGCTGGCCGTCTGGGTCCTGCTGCCCGCGGCCGCCGCCCGGCCGGGCGCCACGGCCCGGCCCGCCCGGCGGGCCATCGGCGCGCTGCTGGCCAGCCCCGGACGGCTGACCGGCTTCGCCCGGCCGGCCGCGCGGACGCTGCGCCGGGTGCGGGGGGCGTGGCGCACCCCGGGCACCCGGCTGGGCTTCTGGGTGCACTTCTCCTGCATGTCGCTGGCCACCATGTTCGCCGTCCTGTGGGGCCTGCCCTACCTGGTCCGGCAGGGCTTCACCGAGGCGAGCGCGAGCGCCGTGCTGCTGGTCTGCGTGCTGGCCGCCATCGTCTCCTGCCCGTTCATCGGCGCGGTCTTCGGCCGCTACCCGGCCGGCCGGGTGCCGTTCGCGCTGAGCGTGTGCCTGCTCACCGTGGCCGGCTGGGCGGTGCTGCTCGGCTGCTTCGGCGGGCGGCCGCCGCATCCGCTGATCGTCGCGGTCGTGGCCGTGGCCGCGGTGGGCGGGCCCGCTTCCACCATCGGTTTCTCGCTGGCACGGGACTACAACCCGCCGGCCATGGTGGGCACCGCCACCGGAGTGGTCAACGTCGGCGGGTTCACCTCGACAATCCTCGCGTCGCTGCTGGTCGGCGGGACGCTCGAACTGACCGGCCCGGGCAGCGCCGGCTACCGGCTGGCGTTCTGCGGCGCGGTCGCGGTGGAGCTGTTCGGCACCGCGCAGGCGGTGCGGTGGTGGCTGCGGGTGCGCGGGCTGCTGCTCGGCGCGCAGTCCCGGGGTGAGCCCGTGCCGGTGCCGGTGGTCCAGCACCCCTTCGACCGGGTCCGCACCGGCCCGGTACTGCTCGATCGGGTCAGCTAGCTGGCCCGGGCCCGGCGCGCAGTCGGCGGGACCGGCGGCGCCTCCGCCCCGCTGAGTTCCCGTTCCACCCGCTCCGCCCAGCGCAGCAGCGCGTCGTGCAGCAACTGCTCCCGGCCGTAGAACCGCTGGGCGGGCATGGGCATGCTGACCGCCACCGACAGCCCGGTCAGCCCGCGGATCAACGTGCCCACCGCGCAGATCCCAGCGGAGTGCTCCTCGCGGTCGTAGGCGATCCCCTCGGCCCGGACCCGCTCCAGCTCGGCGGCCAGCACCTCGTGATCGGTGATGGTGCGCTCGGTCAGCCGGGTCAGCGTGCCGGCCGTCGCCCGGGCCAGGTCATGCGGGGACATCGCGGCCAGGAACGCCTTGCCGTTGGCCGTGCAGTGCAGCGGGAACGACTCGCCGATAGCGCTGACCGCGCGCAGCCGGTGCGGCGCCACCACCTGGTCCACGAACGTCGCCCGGGCACGGTCCAGCACCGACAGGTCGACGGTCTCGTTCACTTCGTGGCACAGCTCTTCGAGCTTCGGATGCAGACTGGCCAGGAGGCCACGCCGGGCGGTGCCGGCCAGCCTGCTGACCTCGTGGCCCAGCCGGTACCGGCCACGTGGGCCGTCGGACTCCACAAGTCCTTCGTCCTCGAGGGCGTTCAGCAAACGATGAATCGTGGAGCGGGCCAGGCCCACGTGTTCCGCGACCTCAGCCTGGGACAGGCCGGCCGGCGCCAGGCGCAGCGCGCGCAGGATGTCGGCGGCCCGCGCGATCACCTGGATGCCGGTTCCGCCGGCCTCCTCTGTGGACCTCTCCATCGAGGGACCTCCCCGCAGCGTCGTGGAGCAGACACCGTAGCCTCGCGGAACAGCGTAGGGCTGCGGCGCACCTGCTCAGCCGGAATTCCGCAGAGCGGGCAGCGGCCAATCGGGGCGGGGTGACGTCAGCTGGGTTCTTGGCGGGTGCCGATGATGACGAGCAGCGTCGCGGGGCGGGCGGACTGGTTGTCCACCCGGCGGACGGTGCCCTTCGGCAGGTGCACCGAGTCGAGCGGGCCCAGTTCGGCCTCCTGTCCCGCCGCCGTGACCACCAGCGTCCCATCCAGCACCACGTAGACGGTCTCCTCACCAGCCGGCGATTCGCCGGCACCGCCACCAGACAGGTAATAGGACAGGCCAACCCAGAAGCGCTCGGTGGGCCCGGCCTCGTGACCTTGCAGCCGCATGGCGGCCACGCCGTGGTGGGCCGGTGGCCCGTAGCCGGGCGCGCTGGCGTGCCGGGTCACTCGCATGTCAGGTCCCCTCCCCCGAGCGCCAGATTCCATAAAACGGGATACTCAACCCGCATGATGGGAAAGTCAAGAGCTGCCTGCTCGGCGCGGCGAGCGCCGTGGAAGTGCGCCGGCACCCGGACGAGACCCCTTGACCTGGACGTTCACCGGGCGGTAGATTCCAGCATCCCACTAGACGGGATAACAAAACCGTATCGCGGGCAATGACCAAGGGATGGTCAAGGCATCGTCGCCAAGCAAGCCGGAGGTATCCCTCTATGAAAGTCCCAGGCCTAACGGTCTGCGCGGCGGCAGGGCTCGCCCTCGCCACAGCGCTCAGCGCGTGCGGCAGCGGCGGGGGTTCTGCCACTGCGTCCTCGGGCCCGATCGTGATCGGTGCCTCCATCCCCCTGACGGGACCCCTGGCAGGCTTCGGCTACTTCGAGAAGTGGGGCTACCAGCACGCCGTCGACCAGGTGAACGCCGCGGGCGGCATCAAGGTCGACGGGACGAAGCGGAAGGTCAAGCTGATCCTGCTGGACGACCAGACCAACCCGAACACCTCGGTCAACAACGTCCAGCAGCTCATCACCCAGGATCACGTCAACGCACTGCTCGGCTCCTGCACCGACTCGCTGGTCGAGCCGGATGCATTGATTGCTAACCGGATGGGTATCCCCTTTGTCACGCCCTGTGCCGCCACTAACACGTTCGCCGCGACCGCGCACTGGACCTGGGCGTGGGACCTGTTCTTCAATTCCGAGAACCTGACCGAAACGCCGTTCAACACCGCTGATGAGCTTGGACTGAAGGCCAAGACCAACAGCCGGGTCGCGATCATCCACTCCAATGGCAAGAACGAGAACATCATCGGCACGGTGGAGTGGCCGGCCTGGGCCAAGAAGCACGGCTGGAAGGTCGTCTACAACACGGCTGTCCCGCCGACCCAGACCCAGTTCACGTCCTCATTGCAGGCCGCCAAGGCGGCCAACGCCGACATGCTGCTGGTGGTCATCTCGCCGCCCGGGGCGATCGCATTGCGCAAGCAGATGGTCTCCGTTGGGTACAACCCGAAGATCCTGGTCGAGGAGGAAGGCGGCGAGCCGCTGCAGTTCGCCCAGGCCCTGGGCAAGCTGGCCAACGGCGTGATGGTCGGCGGCTACTGGGACCCCTCGTTCCCGTTCCCGGGGGCCAAGCAGCTGATGTCCGAGTTCGAAGCGCAGACCCACCAGACCGGCTCGCAGCACATCGCCGACACCTACACCGCGGCCCAGATCCTGCTGCAGGCCATCGCGCGGGCCGGCACCCTCGACAAGACTGCCATCAACAACCAGATCGCCAAGACCAACGGCATGTTCGCGGTGGGGCATATCCACTTCAATGCCAATCACACTTCCACCCTGCCGATGGTCGAGGAACAGTGGCAGAACGGCAAGAACGTCATTATCGCCCCGGCGAACCGGGCGACCGCGAAGGTAATCTTCCCGCTCCCGCCGAACGGCTGAGCGCCAGCCGCTAATCGCGGCGAGCGACCTCAGCTAAACCGCTCCATAATCGTGCCGCGCCTGGCCGCCACTCCCGGCCAGGCGCGGCCGCATGGCGGGCCTCTGCCGTGGCGGGCCTGCCGACCTAGCTGGGCGGAGTCCCGGCCGGTTTGCTGTCCAGACAGCAGCGGACGAAATCCTGGACGACCGGGTTGGAGTCGTTGGCCGGCGGCCAGGCCACGCCGGCCTGGCTGGGGCTGACGCCGGTGACCGGGCGGTAGGCGATGCCGGGACGTGCGTAGTAACGGGCGGCCGACTCGGGGGCCAGGGCGATGCCGTAGCCGTTGGCGATGGCGGCCACCCACGCCTCGTCCCACAGCTTGCCGAACGGGATCTCACCCTTATCGGCGAGCGGGTGGGTGTCCGGGA
>Ga0335085_10005856_pt1 | contig 19611 bp, 14 predicted proteins | sample Lox_Sample_45_FD_206712 | JGI IMG/M metagenome (GOLD analysis project Ga0335085, IMG submission 206712) | Soil microbial communities from Loxahatchee National Wildlife Refuge, Florida, United States - Lox_Sample_4.5 | ecosystem: Environmental > Terrestrial > Soil > Wetlands | place: USA...
GGCGGCGCCCCAGATTTCATCGGTGCAATTTCGAGTGCATTGCAGGTGGTGAATGGAGCCGTGACATTCCACAATGCGGTCCGGCGCAAAGCCCGCTTTCTGAAATTGTCCATCCACGTTGGAGGTGAAGACGAAGCAGCCTTTAGGTTTTTGCGCGGCGGCATCCAGCAACAATTGGAAGCCGATGTGCGGAATTGTGCGCCGATAAAGATTCAGGCGGTGACCATAAAACGCCCAAGCCAGCGCTGGGTCGGTTTCGAACCACTCTGGATTGGCCATTTGGGAAAACGAGAGGCCGAGTTTTGCGATGACGGGATACGCTTTCCAGAAGCCCTCGCTGCCACGAAAATCCGGCAAGCCGGAATCAACGCCGATGCCTGCGCCGGCGGTGATGAGAATTGCGTCCGCGTCTTGAATCGCCTGCGCGGCACGTTCGACGACGGGCTCAAGAGCCTTCGCGGTCATAATCCGGGCGTGGTTAATCGGACTGCACGGTGCGTTGTGAGGCCCATTCGCGGAGGGCTTCCACTCTTTCGGACATGATGACCGAGAGCGGGCGGGTCTGCTTCATTTCCTCGAGCAAATCCTCCTGCGCGACGTCGCGGCCGCGGGCGCGCGCGGCGTAAATGGCCGAGACGATGGCCTGCTCGATTTCCGAGCCGGAAAATCCTTCGGTGGCGGCGGCGAGGGCGTCCATGTCGAACTGAGCAGGGTCCATGTTCCGTTTGCGGAGGTGAATTGAAAGAATATCGCGGCGATGCGGGTCGGAGGGCAGGTCGACGAAAAAGATTTCATCGAAGCGGCCTTTGCGGATGAGTTCGGGTGGGAGTTGCGCGATGTCGTTGGCGGTGGCAACGAGAAAGACGGGTTTCTTTTTCTCGGCCATCCAGGTCAGCAACGCGCCGAGGAGCCGGCGGGAGACGCCGCCGTCTTCGTCCGATGAGCTGCGCGCGATGGCTTTTTCGATTTCGTCCATCCAGAGGACGCAGGGCGCCATGAGTTCGGCGGTTTCGAGTGCGCGGCGGAGGTTGCGCTCGGTTTCGCCGTAATATTTGTTATAGAGCACGCCGAAATCGAGGCGGAGCAAGGGCACGCCGAAAACGCCGGCAGCGGCTTTGGCGGCGAGGCTTTTGCCGCAGCCCTGCACGCCGAGGAGCAGCAGGCCGCGGGGCGGGTCGAGCGAATCATCGTCGCCGAGGAAAAAGCTTTTGCGCATCTCGAGCCAGTTGCGGAGGCGTTGCATGCCGCCGATGTCGGAGAAGCGCGCGGTGTCGTATTCGAAGGAGAGGAGAGCGTCGCCGCCGAGCAGTTCGTATTTGGCGCGGAGGACTTCGGGGATGTCGGACTCGGAAATGACGCCGTCTTCCACGGCTCTCATGGCGAGGCGGCGGGCATCGGTGGCGGTGAGACCGGCGAGATTGCGCACGAGGAGGTCGAGGGCTTTGTTGGTGGTCTGGACGTCGCGGCGGCCGTTGCGTTCGCCCCATTCGCCGGCGACATCGACGACGATGCCGCGGAGTTCCTCGAGGGTGGGCAGCGGCATGCGCAAGTAGGCGACGTAAGGTCTGAGTTCCTCCGGGACTTGCAGGGAGTAGCCGACGAGGACGACGGTGGAGTAATGTTTTTGATAAGTGAGCGCGATGTCCTTCAACTGCCGCATGTGGACGGTGTCCTGCAAGTAGGGATGGAAATCGAGGAGGACGAAGAGACAGTTTTGGCCTTCGGTGCGGATGTAGCTGAGCAGTTCCTGCGATTTGAGGACGGAATGGTTGGGTTGATCGCAGGGGTCGAAGGCCTGGAGACCTTCAGTAACGGTCCAGCGGTAGGCTTTGAGCTGGAGGCGCCGGCCAATCTGGCGGACCATTTTGACGATCTGCGGTTCCTCGTTGCTTTCGACGGCGATGAGCGCGGTGTGCGAGCGAATGATGGCTTCCAGGTCGCGCAGGGGACTTTCGGTCATGTGCGTTCCGGCGGGAGTGGTTTTGGAGGAGGGCAGATTCATTCGTGAAGCGCGACACTGGACGGCAATGACATGCCCATGAAAATGGCTCAATTATCTCCAAATCACAAGGCGGGTGTTGCGGAGTAATCGGGCAATGTGAAGCGGTCGGCCAAGGTGGAGCCCATGGCGAGTTTAAGAACGAACGGGAGCGAAAATGCTTTCATGACCTGGTTGCGGAAGAAGAGTCCGAGCGGTTTTTTAGGGATGAATGATCCGGCGAATTTTTCCGCGGCCGTCTGTTTCGTGTCGATGAACGAGCGGAACTGTGTTTCGTAGCGTTTGAATGCCTCCTCCGGTTTTGCCTGCGGCCTGCTGAGTTCGCCGGCGAGAACGTAGGCGGCGGCCATTGCGAGAGCGGAGCCTTGTCCGGCGAGCAGGGAGGGACAGAATGCGGCATCGCCCACGAGGGCCACCCGTCCTTGCGACCAGGTGTCCATGCGAATCTGGCTCACGGAGTCGAAATATAATTCGTCGCAGGATTCCATCGCAGCGAGGATTTGCGGGCATTCCCAGCCGAGATGGCCGAATTTGGCCCGGAGAATTTCCTTGTTTGCATTTGTATCATAGGGGTCGATCAGACTTCCGCGTTCATCCGCAAAAACAAAAAGGAAGAGGGTCCGGTCATTGCGCATGGAGAAGCGCCCGACCTGCTTTCCGGGCGCGCTGAAGCTCATATAAACATCGTTGTTTCGCGGTTGGTAACCGATCGCCTGGAACGCAGCGACGGAAAATCCAAGGAATTTCTCGAAGCGATTTTCGTTGCCGAAAACGAGCTTGCGGACCTGGGAATGAAGGCCGTCGGCACCAATGACCAGGTCGAAACGCCGGGGTGTGGTGTGTTGGAAGCGGACCTCCGCTCCGGCGGCGTCCTGTTTGAGACCAGCAATACTGTCGCCAAAAATCGTTTCGCAGCCATCCTGGATTTTTTGATAAATATTCCGGGCCAAATCCGAACGCGCAATGCTCAGATACCGGCCATGAGTCGCAGCACGGAACGCATCCACGTGGAAGCCTCCGACGCGTCGTCCTTCTGCGTTGACGAGGCGGAATTCCTTGATGTCATATCCGTCGCGTCTGAGGTCCGGGAGCAATGCCATGCGTTCCGCGACGTCGAAACCGATGCCCCAAAAATCGACCATATAACCGCCCGTGCGCAAATGCGGCGCTCGCTCCACGAGAGTGGTGTCAAAGCCGTGGGCGGTGAGCCAGTAGGCGAGAGTCGGTCCCGCGATGCCAATGCCGGAAATGAGAACGGTCATAAATCAGTTTACCACCGCTTGTTCGCGGCTCAATTGGCGCTGAACGGTGGCATTGGTGATGCGAATCGTTTCCGGGACCAACTCAAAAGCTTGAAGTCTGGCGGCGGGCGCGTTAGAAGCAGGCATGGATCCATTTCTCGAAGCGGCGATTGAAGAGGCGAAAAAAGGTTTGGCGGCAGGCGGCATACCGATTGGCTCGGTGCTCGTGTGCGAGGGCAAAATCATCGGGCGGGGGCATAATCAACGCGTGCAGCACGGGAGCGTGATTCATCATGCGGAGATGAATTGTCTCGAGAATGCGGGGCGGCTGAAGGCTTCGGTTTACCAGCGGTGCGTGCTGTATTCGACGCTGTCACCGTGCCCGATGTGCAGCGGCGCGGCGTTGCTCTACAAAATTCCGCGCATTGTCGTGGGCGAGAATGTGACGTTCCAGGGGCCGGAGGAATATGTGCGGTCGCAGGGCGTGAAGGTGGAGATTTTGCAGGACGCGACGTGCATCCAGCTGATGCGTGATTTCATCAAGGCGCGGCCGGAATTGTGGAATGAGGATATTGGGGTGTAAAGTTGGATTTGGAGGTTTGAGGAGGAAGAAGTAAACGAAGACTGGCAAAATTATTTCCGAGAGGTGCTGAAAACTTCCGTGTAGCGATTCGGGTTTGCCGGGCCTCGATTCCCCTCACCCCGGACATCTCTCACGGGGGAGGGTGAAACCGTTCCAACGTTCGAAGAAAATCCGCCGCTGAATTGACGATGCCAGCCGGAAATTTCTTCAACCGCTCTATTTTTTGGATGCACTCTATATTTTACCTTCGCGAACCAATTCGTTGCATTTTTCGAGCGGCAACGGCTCGCTCTTCTCGATTCCTTCAATTGTTTTCGACTGTTTCTCCGTTGGTTGAATAAATTCCCGCACGAGCTGGTCCGTGACATCCACTCGAGTCGCGGTTTTGTATTTTGAGAGAGCGGCCTCGTCCCATTTTGAAACCAAAGCGACAACGCCGGCTTGTTTTTGAATTTCCGGAAGGCGCTCTTTAATGGCCGCCATGGCGTCGTCGGCAGGCGCCGTGCTGAAGACCTGACGATGGATTTGCGCCTGTTCAGCCTGGAGTGCGGTGGAGTATTCCTTGAATTTCGCCTCATCGCCGGACTGCTTTGCAGCTTTGGCGGCTGCGATGCGTTCCTGCAGAGCGTTTTGATGGGCGGGGCTCGAGAAATGGGCGTAAGCGACCGCGCGTGAATCGTAAACGCCAATGCTGACCGTGGAGTTTGTTTTGTCCTGGGCCGAGGCGGTGGCGAGCCCGATCAGGAGGAGGGCGGTTCCGAGGAGGCAATTCAAAGTTTTCATGCCTTGAATATGGCACTTCTGCGGGGAAGGGCGTTAATCGAAAATAAGCGAATCTTACATCGATGGAATCGATTGGCTATGGAAAAGCAAAATTTATGACTTCTTAATCCATGAGCGCAATCGCGATCCCTACTGGCAAACATGTCTGCCAGTGGGAAAGCGGCGACGTGTCGCCGCAGTCCAAAACAAATTTATGCCGCCTTCTGGTCCGCTTTGCGGCGGATGATGGGCTTGGCGTCGCCGGCGACGACCGGCTTGGTAATTTTGACGTGGAGAATGTCGTCGTTGCTCGGGACTTCGAACATCACATCGAGCATGAGTTTTTCGAGGAGGCTGCGCAGGGCGCGGGCGCCGGTGCCTTTTTTGACGGCCTGAGCGGACAGTTCGCGGAGTGCGTCAGTGGTGAATTCCAGTTCCACGCCTTCCATGGCCATGAGTTTGGCGTATTGCTTGGTGAGCGCGTTCTTGGTTTGGGTGAGAATGGAAACCAATTGTTCTTCGGTCAATTCGCCCAGGACGGTCGCCATGGGAAGGCGGCCGATGAATTCGGGGATGAAGCCGAAGCTCAACAAATCCTCCGGCTCGACGTATTGCAAAACTTTTTCGCGATTGATCGAGGCGGTTTTTAAATTCTCTTCGACGGCGCGGAAGCCCATGACGTTTTTGCCAAGGCGGCGCTGGATGATGCGCTCGAGGCCGACGAATGCGCCGCCGCAGATGAACAGGATGTCCGAGGTGTTCACGCGGATGTATTCCTGCTGCGGATGTTTGCGGCCACCCTGCGGCGGGACGTTGCAGGTGGTGCCTTCGAGAATTTTCAACAGCGCTTGTTGCACGCCTTCGCCGGAAACATCGCGGGTGATGGAGACGTTCTCGGTCTTGCGGGCGATTTTGTCGATTTCATCGATGTAAACGATGCCGCGCTGGGCGCGTTTGACGTCGTAATCGGCGTTTTGGAGCAGGCGCAGGATGATGTTCTCCACGTCTTCGCCGACGTAGCCGGCTTCGGTGAGCGTGGTGGCGTCGGCGATGGCGAAGGGGACATCGAGGATTTGCGCGAGCGTGCGGGCGAGCAAGGTTTTGCCGGAGCCTGTGGGACCGATCATGAGGATATTGCTCTTCTCGATTTCGACTTCGGCGTGCGGGTCGGCCGGAAGATCGGCGGCTTCGGCTTCTTCAGCATTTTCGCCTTTGCCGGGCAAATCCTGGAGAATGCGTTTGTAGTGATTATGAACGGCGACGGAGAGGGTCTTTTTGGCGTGTTCCTGGCCGATGCAATACTTATCGAGCTGGCGCTTGATTTCGGCGGGCTTGGGAACGGTGACGCGCGGTTTTGATTTTTTCGTGGCCGCGGCAAATTCCTTGTCGAGGACGTTCTTACAGAGGACGACGCAGTTGTCGCAGATGTAAACGCCCGGGCCGGCGATGAGTTTTTTGACTTCCGCGTGGGATTTTCCGCAGAAGCTGCAGAGCGTGATGTTGGTCGGGCGTGCCACGAGATTTCGGGTTTACGATTTGCGATTTACGATTTTCTGCACGGCTACAGCAAATTTATTCTTTTTTATCGGCCAAACTGGTTGCGCGTTCGGCAAGGTTTGGAATTTCTTTGCGGGATTGGACGACTTCGTCCACCAGCCCGTAAGCCTTTGCTTCTTCCGGCGTCATGAAGTTGTCCCGGTCCGTGTCTTTTTCCACCTGTTCAACGGATTTGCCGGTGTGCTTCGAGATGATTCCATTGAGACGCTGTTTCAATTTCAGCATATATCGTACCCGGATTTCGACATCCGTGGCCTGTCCTTCGGCGCCACCAAGGATCTGGTGGATCATGATGTTGGCGTTGGGAAGGGAGTAGCGTTTGCCCTTGGTGCCGCCGCAAAGCAGGACGGCGCCCATGCTGGCGGCCTGGCCGATGCAATAGGTGTTCACGTCGCAGGTGAGGAATTGCATGGTGTCGTAGATGGCCATGCCGGCGGTAACGCTGCCGCCGGGGGAATTGATGTAGAGATGAATGTCTTTCTTGGGATCGCTCATCTGGAGGAACAGCATCTGGGCGATGATGAGGTTGGCGACCATGTCGTCGACGGGTGTGCCCAGGAACACGATGCGGTCGACGAGGAGCCGGGAGTAAATATCGTAACCACGTTCGCCGCGGCCGGTTTGCTCGACGACCATGGGAACCAGGAAATTTTGCATATCAGATTTCATCTCTAGTGCCGCAACGTAAAGGAGGGTCGGTGCGAGGTCAAGCGCGTGAAAAATCCGGGGGCCGAAGTCCAAAGGCCGAAATCCGAAATCCGAAAGAAGCCCGAAACAGGGCTCTCGTCCGGTGGGGTTGTTTTTCAAGAAATGCTTTTGAAACCACTGCGAAACGGGTGTTTGAAACGCCGGCTGTCCGATTCGGATTTCGGAATTCTTTCGGATTTCGGATTTCGAAATTCGGTTTTTTACCGCTGGCCGGCCCATCGAAAAGGCTTATTGGTCAATCCTTGTTGACCCTGGGCCAAATAAACAGTAACGCGCTGGCAAATTCTTCCGGCTTTTCTGACATCCAGCGGGTGACTTCTTCGGGGGAAAACCAATCGCCGGCGTCGATCTCGTCGGGGTGCAATTCAAACGGGCCTTCGCTTTCGGCGCGATAGACCCAGACGAATTCCTGGTCGGTTTCTTCGCAGGCGGGAATTTTGAAGAGGCGCCTGGGGACTTGTTTGAGTTGCAGGCCGATTTCTTCGCGGACTTCGCGGACGGCGGTGGTGTCGTAGTCTTCACCGGAATCGACGTGGCCGGAGGCGGAGGAATCCCAGACGCCAGGCTGGCGGTCTTTTTTCATGGAGCGCTTCTGGAGAAAGATCTGGCCGCGTGAGTTGAACACGAGCACGTGGACGGCGCGGTGCAACAGGCCGAGGCGGTGGACTTCGCTGCGCGGTTTGCGGTCGATGACTTCATCGCGCTCGTTGACGACGTCGAATATGTCTTCGGGCATAAAATTTAATGGTAAAAACGCTGCGCTGCGGCGTCTCCGTCCGCGTTCAGCGGAATTGCATTTACATTGTCGAGCCGTTCATTGCGCCGCTGAACGCGGCGCGGACAGCGCAGCGCGCTGTCCCTACCCGTGTCATTACGCCGGTTGCTGTTGCGTCAGGCAATGGAGCGAGCCGAAGCCGAGGACCAAATCCACGGCGTGAATGCCGACGACGGGGCGGTCTTTAAATAATTCGCCGAGAATTCCCAATGCGACGCGGTCGTTCGGGTCGTTGAACGTGGGAACGATGACGCAGGCGTTGCTGATGTAAAAATTTGCGTAGCTGGCGGGCAGGCGCCAATCGCCGTAGTAGAGCGGCGAGGGCATGGGCAAGGCTGCGACCTGGGGTTTGGAGCCGTCCTCGAGGCGCAGGTCCTGGATGCGTTCCCAGTTTTCGGCGAGCGGTTGGTAATTGATGTCGCGCTTGTTCGTTTCTTTGATAAGAACGACGGTGTTGCGATTGACGAAGCGGCAGATGTCATCGATGTGGCCGTGTGTGTCATCGCCGACGGGACCGTTCAGGAGCCAGATGACATTTTTGACGCCGAGATATTTTTTGAAGGTGTCGTTGTATTGCTCTTTGGTGAGGCCGGGGTTGCGGACCTGGATGTTGGGATGCTGATAGCATTCCTCGGTGGTGAGCAGGGTGCCGCTGCCGTTCAACTCGATGCCGCCGCCTTCGACGACGAAGTCCTTTCCATTGCATTCCGCGTTGAACAATTTCTTTTTGAGAATGCGCGCGGCGGTTTCCGGAACTTTGCGGTCCTTCTGCCAATCATTGTATTTGGCCCAGGCGTTGAAGTGAAAATGGACGATGGCGGTCTCGCGCTTGCGTTTGATGAATATGGGACCGCTGTCGCGCGTCCAACCCCGGTTGGTGGGGTGAATGATGAACTGGACGTTCTTTAAATTGGCGTGGGCGCGCCGGAGGTACGTGCGGGCGAATTTTTGCTCGGCGGCGTTGCGGACGAGGATGCGGACGATTTCGCCCTCTGAAACCTTTCGCACCATTTCCCCGTATACCCAACGTATGGTGTCGATTTTATCCGGCCAATCAGTTTCGTTGTGTGGCCAGCCGAGCCACGTGGCTTCGTGTTTTTCCCATTCGGCGGGCATGGCAAAGCCGAGTTGGGCGGGCGTGAGAGCGTCTTCCGTGTTTTTCTTGATCATAGAACTCGCGCGCGAAGATAAAATTTTTCGCGCAGTTGTCCACTGTGCTTTATAGTAACCTGGATTTAGGAGTCGGAAAAACTCGAAAGTCACCTATAGTCTGTTGTGACGCTCATTGTAATCGTGTGAAATGCACGCACTTCTGTGGGAAAGATTGATGTAAAGAAACAGTTTGGCGCTGCGATAAGACTTTACCGGGATAAACTCGGGATTTCGCAGGAAGAACTGGCTGCGCGGGCGGGCCTGCATAGAACCTATATCTCCGACGTGGAGCGCGGCGCCCGAAATGTGTCGTTGGAGAGCATTCATCGGCTGGCCGAGGCGCTGGAAGTTTCATTGTCGACGCTCTTTTCAAGGTTGGGCGGCGGAAAGGCGGAAGGGGATGGTTCTGAATCCTCTCATTCCTATCGTCGAGGGAATCGCTCTGAATTGACGTCAAAGCGTTAGCAGGTCGCGCTCGCAGGCATTACTCCAAATTGCGGGGAGTTGACGAAGAAGTCCTGTTGCAGCAAATTGCAAGAATCTCTGAACTCATGCGGTTCCGGCGATAGCGTGGAGTTTGCGGCTTGGGTTAAGACGTATGAAGCGTGGTGAAGCCGTTGGATTATCAGAAGTGAAGCGGAATCAATCCGCGAATGGATTTATGGTGGGCGTCAAGAAGTGCGCCCGTGGTGAACGTGATACCCGAAAACAGCTATTTGTTTGTGGGCAGTTCGCGTGCGCGGACCCCCCGGGGTGGATTTTTCCCAAGCGGGCTTTTTTCACTGGCGACAGGCGCCTCTTTTGTATTTCAAAGAGACTTTCCCATCCGGAATCTGGAGGATTTTGGGGATGGGTTGCGGTGTGGTGAATTATTTGACTCCGGGAGAACTGAGCCATGGGAATTCCGCTTAATGTGTTGATTGTGGAGGATTCCGCGGATGACGCGGAATTGTTGCTGGTGCATTTGCGACGCGCCGGTTTCGCGCCGGCGTGGAAGCGGATTGAAACGGAAGGCGATTACCTGGAAAGCCTGGGTGAGCGGATTGATTTGATTTTTTCGGATTTCAGCCTGCCGCAATTCTCCACGTTTCGCGCGCTGGAGCTGCTTCAGAAAAGCCATTTTGAAATTCCCTTTGTGGTGGTGTCGGGGACGATTGGCGATGAGCGCGCAGTGGAAATCCTGAAGTCGGGCGCGACCGATTATGTTTTGAAGGACCATCTTTCGCGCCTCGGCCCGGTGGTGAAGCGCGCGCTGAAGGAGTCCGCAGAGCGGGTCGAACGCAGGAAATTGCACGAGCAATTTTTGCAGGCGCAAAAAATGGAGTCGATCGGGCAACTGGCCGGCGGCGTGGCGCATGATTTCAATAATGTGCTCACGGTCATCCAGGGGCACGCGTCGATGTTGCGCGCGCGGCCGGAGCTGCCGGAGGAAGTTCGCGGTTCGGTGAATCAAATCCTGCTCGCGGCCGAGCGGGCGGCAACGCTGACGCGCCAGCTCCTGACCTTCAGCCGCAAGCAGGTGACGCAAACGCGGGTGCTCGATTTGAACGAGGTGGTGGCGAATCTGACGAAGATGTTGAAGCACGTGTTGCGCGCGGATGTTTCGCTGCACGTGAACACGAACTCGCGCGCATTCCTGGTGCGGGCGAACGCGGGAATGATTGAGCAGGTGCTGATGAATCTCGCGATCAATGCGAGCGACGCGATGCCGCAGGGAGGGAAATTGGCCATCACGACGTCGGATGAATTGATTGGGCCGGAATATGTGCAATTGAACCCGCAGGGAGCGGAGGGGGATTACGTTTGCCTTTCGGTGTCGGACAGCGGCGAGGGAATTTCGCAGGAAAATTTGTCGCGGATCTTCGAGCCGTTTTTCACGACGAAACCGGCGGGCCGGGGAACGGGGCTTGGGCTGGCGACGGTTTATGGAATTGTCCGGCAGCATTCCGGCTGGATCACGGTTTACAGCGAGTTGGGCAAAGGGACGTTGTTCCGGATTTACCTGCCGGCTGCGAAGGAACGGGCGGACGCGAAGGTGGAGCGGCCAGTGCTGGAGGCGGTGCGCGGGGGCACGGAGACGATTTTGTTGATTGAAGACGAGGCGCCTTTGCGGGCTTTGGACCGAAGCATCCTGGAAGGCTACGGCTACGAAGTGGTGGAGGCGGATTGCGCGAAGGCGGCGATGGAGCGATGGGAGGAGCACCGGAACCGCATCGCGGTCATTTTGACGGACATCGTCGTTCCCGGCGGCGTGAACGGGCCGGACCTGGCAAAGAAATTTCGCGCGGAGAAGCCGGCGTTGAGGGTCATTTTTTCGAGCGGCTATGGCGCGGACATGATCGATCTGGAACCGCGCGAGGGGGTTAATTTTTTGCAGAAGCCGTATTCGCCGCATCGGCTGGCGAAGGCGGTGCGGGATGTGTTGGAGAGGAAATAGTGGCGCGGCGCCCGGCCCGTGAGGGGTTTTGTTCGCACGGCAGGCGGGACACCCGTGCCACTAGGGCGCGGCAGGCGGAGGCGGAGTGTGTTTCACCAGAAGCGGAATACTGGCCTGGGGTTTGCCGTCGAGGGTGATATCGATGGAATAGAGGCCGGGGAGGTCGAATTTCAGTTGCTGGAAGGTGACGATGAAATTGCGGGTGCCGAAATGCGAATCGCCTGGGAGCACGACTTCCGCGGGCAAATCGATGCCGGGCATGATGAACCGGCCATCGGCATCGACAAAGTTCAGCCGGATTTTGTGCGAACCCTCATCTTCATGGCCAAAGGTGACGCGCAGGGCGATGGAACATTGCGGGTGCGTGGCGGGGATTTGCTGGGCGATGATGGTGTCAAAGGCGCCGAGAAGGTTCAGCTTGCCATTTTCCTCAGTGGCCGCGTCGCACAAGACAGAAACTTGAATGTTCATCGGCGGACAGATTAGGCAGGAATTCCCGGGATTGGCACGAATTTCTTTAACGGCTTGGTCCCGGAGGGACCTCTGAGAATAGCCCGGCGTTTTAACGCCGGAACACGTCGGCCACCAAGCAAGTCTCGAAGGGACGGTTGAAATAGAATCCGGGTTCAGCCGTCCCTTCGGGACTCGGTCCACTCCAATTTCTGACCCGGCAGTAAACTGCCGGGCTATTTTCAATGGTTCCTTCGGAACCAAACGTTGTTGCGCTGTGCAAAGAAGAGACGATCTAATTAGTATCTCTTCCACCAAAGCGGATTTGCTTCAGGGGCAAAATCGGCGTATGAATCTGCATCGCCATGCCCTTGCATAAGACAGCGCGGCTGATGGTTTGTTTGATGCCGATTTCCTTCTGGCTGTGGTGCGGTTTCACTTTTCTGGGCGTTTCTTCCGCGGCGGGGCAGTCTCTCGAGGAAGCCCAGCAGCAATTTTTGCGCGGGAACTACGAGGATGTCATCAAGACGGCGAGAAAACAGGTGGAGGACGGCTCGTCGAGCGACTGGCGGATTTTGCTGGTGCGCTCGCTGCTGACCGTGGGGCGTTATGGGGAGGCTTATACGAACGCGCAAAATGGCGTGGATGATTATCCGATGCGGTTGCGGAGTTTTTTGCTCGCGCGGGAGGCGGCGCTGTATCAAAACGATCTGAGAGGCGCGAATCTCCGGTTGTCGCAGGCGCAGGACATTCTCGAGCAACGGCGCGGATTGGGCGGTGGCGATAACCTGGTGGCGGCGGGCGAAGCGATGCTGTTGCTGGGCGTGGAGCCGCAGGTGGTGCTGCAAAATTGTTTTCGGCCGGCGGAGCAATCGGATTCCGCGCCGCGTGAGGCGTTTTTGGCGAGCGGCAATCTGGCGCTGGAGAAGCACGATTTTTCACTGGCCGCGGAAACGTTTCGCGCCGGGCTGAAAAAATTTCCGGACGATCCGGACATGGAATCGGGGCTGGCGAAGGCTTTCGAGTCGAGCGATCGCGAGCAAATGATGCTGCACATCCAGGCGGCGTTGAAAACGAATCCGCGGCATATTCCCACGCTGCTGTTGCTCGCGGACCATTTGATAGATGCCGAGGAATATGGCGAGGCGGAGAAGCAGCTTGCGCTGGTGCTGCAGGTGAATCCGAATCAGCCCGAGGCGCTGGCGTATCGCTCGGTGCTGGCGCATTTGCGAAATGATCCGGGCGCGGAAAGGGAATTTCGCGACGCGGCGCTGAGGTTTTACCGGACGAATCCGGAAGTGGATTATCTCATCGGAAAAAAGCTGGCGCAAAAATATCGTTTTACGGAGGCGGCGGCGGCAGAACGGCGCGCGCTGGATTTCGAGCCGGAATATCTGCCCGCGCAACGCGAGCTCGCGGATGATCTGCTGCGGCTCGGGCAGGATGAGGACGGCTGGCAACTCGCGGAAAGCGCGCACAAAAAGGACGCCTACGACGTGACGTCCTATAATCTTTCCATGCTGCACGAGCGCATGATGAAATTCCAGACGCTGACGAACGAGCATTTCATCGTGCACATGTCGCCGGTGGAGGCGGAGCTTTACGGGGATCGCGTGCTGGATTTGCTGGGGCGCGCGCGGGAGACGCTTTGCCGCAAGTATGGGGTGGAGTTGACGCAGCCGACCACGGTGGAAATTTTTCCGGAGCAAAAGGATTTTGCGGTGCGGACGTTTGGGATGCCGGGGAATCCCGGTTATCTCGGCGTGTGTTTCGGCTCGGTGATCACGGCGAACAGTCCGGCGTCACAGGCGCCGAATCCTGCCAATTGGGAGGATGTGCTGTGGCATGAGTTTTGTCACGTGGTGACGCTGACGGCCACGCGGAACCGGATGCCGCGCTGGTTGAGCGAGGGCATTTCGGTTTACGAAGAGCGACAGGCGAATCCACTGTGGGGCGAGAGGATGAATCTGGCGTATCGCGACATGATTCTGCACGGCGAATTGACGCCGCTGGGGAAATTGAGCGGGGCATTTCTCGCGCCGACGAATTCCGAGCATCTGCTGTTCGCCTATTATGAATCGTCGCTGGTGGTGGAATTCATCGTGGACCGGTTCGGGCTTGATGCGCTGAAACAAATCCTTGGCGACCTGCACGACGGTGTGGAGATCAACGAGGCGATTGCGGGGCGAACGGCGGCGTTGCCGGATTTGGAAAAGCAATTTGCGGCTTTCGCGACGGAGCGCGCGGAGAAGCTGGCGCCGGGCGTGGACGTGACGAAACCGCCGGTGGTCCACACGGAAACCGAGCGCACGGCGTGGGAAATCGGGCATCCGAACAATTATTACTCGCGCATGGAGGACGCGACGAGGTTCATGCGCGCGAAAGAATGGGCCAGGGCCAAGCCGATTTTGGAATCGGTGGCGGAAAGTTATCACGGGGAGAAGCGGGAGGAGAATCCGCTGTGGCTGCTGGCGGTGACGGAGCGGAATTTGCGGGACACGAACGCGGAATTGGCGACGCTGCAAACATTCGCGCTGCAGGAATCGGATTTTGAGGATTTGTTCATCCGGCTGGTGCAATTGTGCGGCGAACGGCAGGATTGGAGTTCGGTGACGAATTACGCGGAGCGTTTGCTGGCGATCAATCCGCTGAGCCCGGTGCCGTATCGCGGGCTCGCGCAGGCGGACACGGCGCTGGGGAACAATGAACAAGCGATCACGGCGTATCGGAAGCTGCTGGTGCTGGACCCGCCGGACCCGGCGGACACGCATTTCCAATTGGCGAAATTGCTGCACGCGCGGGGGAGTTCCGAGGCGGAGGCGAAGCGGCAGGTGTTGCAGGCGTTGGAGGAAGCGCCGCGTTTTCGCGACGCGCAACGGTTGTTGTTGGAGTTGGAAAAAAATTCGTCACCGCCCCAGGCGAACGCGGCGTCTATCGGAGGTAATCCGTGAAAAAGTTTTGGCCAATTTTGATTTTTGTCGTGCTGGCGCTGACTGGCGTTTGCGCCGCGCAGGGTTGGGGGCGGCGTTATCGCGGCGGCGGAGACATGATTCGCACCGAGGGGGGCGAGTGGGTGGATGAGACGAAGGTCAAGACGGCGCGGGAAATTGCCTCGCACAGCACCGGCACGCCGGAATGGACGAATGCGCCGGGGTTTGAGAAGGATTGCTTCACGTTTTGCCGGATTATTCGCGACCGCGATCCCGAGGGGCCGTGGACGGCGGGGAGCTGGATCACGGATTTTCCCGACAGCGACTTGAATCTTTCATTCCGCATCCAGCAGGTGACTTCGATCCATACGGACCCGAATGGGCGGACGATTCGGCTGACGGATCCGGACCTGTTCAATTATCCGTGGATTTACACGGTCGAGCCGGGCGGGTTGCTGTTGCGCGATGAAGAAGTGCCGATCCTGCGGAAGTATTTGCTGAACGGCGGCGTGCTGATGGTGGACGATTTTTGGGGGCGATGGCAATGGGAGGCTTTTGCGGCGCAGATGAAGCGCGTGTTCCCGGACCGTGATTTTGTCGAGCTGCCGATGGATCATCCGATTTTTCATTGCGTGTTCGACATCAACGTGCCGAAAAACAAACTGCAAACGCCCGCGAGCCATTTTGCGATTCAACGGCATTCGACTGATTTCACGTGGGAGACGTATCATCGTTACAAAGACGGCAGCCCGGAGGATTGCCGGGATGTGCACGTGCGCGCGTTGCTCGACGACAAGGGGCGCATCATGGTGATTGCGACGCATAACACGGACAACGGGGACGCGTGGGAACGCGAGGGCGAGGACGACTGGTTCTTTCACGAATTTTCCGAGAAGCGCGGCTACCCGCTCGGCATCAATATCATCTTTTACATCATGACCCATTAACAACTGAAAGGCATTGTGGAAACTTTAGCAAAACCTCCCATCCAATCCACCGACGCGGCCGCGGTGGAAAAACTCATCGCCGGGCGCGCGCGTGTGGAAAGCGAACTCGCCAAGGTCATCGTCGGTCAAAAGGAAGTGGTCGAACAAATCCTGCTTGCGCTGTTTTCGGGGGGGCATTGTTTGATCACCGGCGCGCCGGGGCTGGCGAAAACGTTGCTGGTGAAATCCATCGCGCAGATTTTTCATCTGCAATTCCAGCGTATCCAGTTCACGCCCGACCTGATGCCCGCGGACATCACCGGCACGGAGATTCTTTCGGAGACGGACGCGGGCCGGCGGATGACGTTTGTGAAAGGGCCAGTGTTCGCGAACATGATTCTCGCGGATGAAATCAACCGCACGCCGCCCAAGACGCAATCCGCGTTGCTCGAAGCGATGCAGGAGCATCAAGTGACGGCGGCGGGCGTGCGGCATGCGTTGCCGGAGCCGTTCTTCGTGCTCGCGACGCAAAACCCGATTGAAATGGAAGGCACGTACCCGCTGCCCGAGGCGCAGCTCGACCGCTTCATGTTCAACGTGGTGATTAATTATCTGCCCGAGGACGATGAAGTGACTGTGGTGCAGCAAACCACCGCGCGGCGCGCGCCGAAGATTGAACCGTTGTTCACTGGCGAGGACGTGCTGCAATTCCATGAACTGGTCCGGCAGGTGCCGATTGCGAGCAGCCTGGTTCGTTACGCGGTGCGGCTGGCGGCGGCATCGCGCCCGCAGCAAAACGGCTCGCCACAGTTTGTGAATGACTGGGTGAGCTGGGGGGCGGGAACGCGCGCGTGCCAGTTTTTGGTGCTCGGCGCGAAGGCGCGCGCGCTATTGCAGGGGCACTCGCATGTGGGGCTGGAGGACATTCGCGCGCTGGCGGCGCCGGCGCTGCGGCATCGCATTCTTGTAAATTATCGCGCCGAAGCGGAAGGGACGAATGTGGAGACGATTATTCGGCGGCTGTTGGAAACGGTGAAGGAGGAGTGAAAATGAAATCCGAAGTCCGAAGTCCGAAGTCCGAAGCAAGCCCGAAGCGCGAAATCCGAATTTCGCGCGAAATTGTGTTGTGGAGCTGTACTGCGGCTCTTCGAATTTCAGTCTCCATTCGCTTTTCGGATTTCTTTCGGATTTCGGATTTCGGATTTCGGATTTAAATCCTCTCTATGCCTTCTCCGCTCACATCATCTGCGCCACGTCAGGAAGCCTTCGTCGACCCGAAAGCCCTCATGGCCATTCGCAATCTGGAGCTGCGTGCGCGTGTGGTGGTGGAGGGGTTTTGGACGGGGTTGCATCGGAGCCCATATCATGGTTTCTCCGTCGAGTTCACGGAATATCGCCAATACACGCCCGGGGACGACACGCGCTATCTGGATTGGCGATTGTTCGCGCGGTCGGATCGTTATTATCTGAAGAAATTCGAGGATGAGACGAATTTGCGCTGCCATTTGCTCGTGGACCAGAGCCGCTCGATGGAATACGGCTCGGTGGGTTACACGAAATCCGATTACGCGCGGACGCTGGCGGCGACGCTCGGGTGGTTTTTGAATGGGCAGGGCGATGCAGTGGGGCTTTTCACGTTTGATTCCGAGGTGAGGGAATATTTGCCCGCGCGACATCGCCATGGCCATTTGCGGCAATTGATGCTCGCGCTGGAGAAACGCGGCTCGGGCCGCGAAACGAATTTGAACGCGCCGCTGCAGCGGGTTTCGGAACTCGTCCGCAAACGCGGGTTGACGGTGCTTGTTTCGGATTTGCTCGCGCCGATTGATGAACTGGAGCCCAGCCTCGGACGCCTCACGGCTGCCGGCCACGAGGTGATTTTGTTTCAGGTGCTGGATCCGAACGAACTCGCCTTTGATTTTCATGACGCGATGTTGTTTCGGGATATCGAAAGCGAGCGGGATCTTTATCTGGATCCGGAGGCGGTGCGCACTGATTACCAGCGCAGGCTTGCTGAACACAGCGAGGGCGTGGGGCAGATTTGCCGGCGGCTGGGAATTTCGTTTCATCGCGTGACAACGGACAAGCCGTTGGAATTGAGTCTTTCTGATTTTCTTCGCAGCCGGAGCAGCCGGGGAAAAATGGTTCGAAGACGCGTTCAGACTGGAGGGGGGGCGTCATGATTTGTCTTTTTTTAAATGACGACGGAGGACGGAGGACGCCAGTCCCGGAGGGACTTTTGACAATAGCCCGGCGTTTCAACGCCGGGAACCGATCCATGGCCACACGAGTCCCGAAAGGGACGGCTGAAATCAGTCGTCCCTTCGGGACTCGGCCCACTGCGGTTCCCGACCCGGCGGTGAACTGCCGGGCTATTTTCAATGGTTCCTTCGGAACCAAACGCCTGTTGCGCCGCCGCTCAAAAATTAAGACGCGCACTCTCGAATTCTCAAAACCTGGAACATGAACTTCCTGACTCCATGGTTTCTGCTCGGAGGATTGGCGATTGCGGGGCCGATTTTGTTTCATCTCATCCGGCGTGCGGCGCGGGAGCGCGTGCCTTTCAGTTCGTTGATGTTCCTGCGGCCCACGGCGCCGCGGCTTACGCGCCGCAGCAAACTCGAGCATCTTTTTCTTCTGTTGCTGCGTTGCCTGGCGCTGATTTTTCTCGCCACGGCTTTTGCGCGGCCGTTTTTTTCCAAAGACATCGCGCTGCCGACGTCGCCGGGGGAGGCGCGGCAAGTTGTTTTGTTGGTGGATACGAGCGCGAGCATGCGGCGCGAGGGGCTTTGGAATAAAGCGCGCGCGGTGGCTCAGTCTTATTTGGACAAAGCAACGCCCGCTGACCAGTTCGCCATTATGACATTCGATCGGCAGCCGCGGACGGTGTTGAGTTTCGCCGATTGGTCGTCGTGGACGGCGGACCAGCGCGCGGGGCTCGCGCAGGGGCGATTGGCGGCGGTGAACCCGGGCTGGATGAGCACGCAACTGGGCCTTGCGCTCACGAGCGCGGCGGAGCAGATGCTGAACGATTCGGTGGCGGGCAAACCGGCGGCGCGGCGCGAGGTGGTTTTAATCAGCGATTTGCAGGAAGGCGCGAAGCTCGACGGGTTGCAAGGGCACGATTGGCCGACGGACGTGAAGGTGGTGGTGGAGCGCGTCGACGCGTCCAAAAAAGGAAATGCCGGTTTGGAAATCCTGGCGCAATCCGACACGACCGCCGACGGGGAAAGTCCGTTGCGGGTCCGCGTGACGAACGCGCGCGATTCGCGCGGTGAAAAATTTCAACTGGCCTGGGCGGAAAACGCGGGCGAATCGATGGACATTTATTTGCCGCCGGGCCAGAGCCGGACGTTCACCGCGCCGAAAGTGTCGTCGGCGAAAGCCTCGGCTCAACTGCAATTGCGCGGCGGCACGGAAATGTTCGATGATGTTTCGTATTATGCCGCGCCGGAATTTGAGCACGCGAACGTGGCGTGGTTTGGCACCGAGTCCGTCAATGATCCCAATCAATTGCGGTATTATGTGGAGCGCGTCTTTCCGGAGGGCCCGCGGCAGCCGGTGCGGGTTGTACGGCCTTACACGAATTCGGCATTTTCTCCCGGGATGTTGAATGCGGCGGCGTTCGCGGTGGTGGCAGGAACGCTCGCGCCGGAGGAAGCAGCGGCGTTGCACGAATGGCTTGCAGGTGGAAAATCCGCGCTGCTCGTGCTCACGAATGCGGAGATGGGCCCGACGCTGGCCGCGATTGGCGGCCTGCCTGAAGTCCGGATGACGGAAGCAACCGGCGATTACGCGCTGCTGGGCGAAATCGATTTTTCGCATCCGATTTTTGCGGCATTTGCCGAGCCGCGTTTCAGTGATTTCACCCAGATTCATTTTTGGAAGCATCGCCGCTGGGAAATTCCGGCCGGCGCGCCGGCGCGCGTGCTCGCGAAGTTTGACGACGGCTCACCGGCACTGACGCAGTTGGCGGTGGGCAAAGGAAACCTGCTCGTGCTCGCGTCGGGCTGGGACCGGTCGGACAGCCAATTGGCGGTGTCGAGCAAGTTTCCGCCCCTGATGCAGCGGATGCTCGACTGGAGCGGAGC
>Ga0335085_10005857_pt1 | contig 19605 bp, 22 predicted proteins | sample Lox_Sample_45_FD_206712 | JGI IMG/M metagenome (GOLD analysis project Ga0335085, IMG submission 206712) | Soil microbial communities from Loxahatchee National Wildlife Refuge, Florida, United States - Lox_Sample_4.5 | ecosystem: Environmental > Terrestrial > Soil > Wetlands | place: USA...
GACATGATCATCCCCAAGCAATACCTGAAGACCATTAAGCGCACAGGGCTCGGCAGCGGCCTGTTCTCGGAAAAGCGCTACCGCGACGACGGCAGCGAAAACCCGGATTTCGTGCTCAACAAGCCGGCCTATCGCAAGGCGAAAATACTGGTCGCCGGCGACAATTTCGGCTGCGGCTCCTCGCGCGAGCACGCGCCGTGGGCGCTCAAGGATTTCGGCATCACCTGCGTGATTTCGACGTCGTTCGGCGACATCTTCTACAACAATTGTTTCAAGAACGGTGTGCTGCCGGTGCAGGTTTCGCCGGAAGACCTGGAGAAACTGTTCGATGATGCCGAGCGCGGCGCCAACGCGACGCTGACGGTCGACCTCGCCAAACAGGAAATCCGCGGCCCCGACGGCGGCGTCGTGAAATTCGAGATCGACCCGCATCGCAAGGATTGCCTACTCAACGGCCTCGACGACATCGGGCTTACCATGGTCAAGAACGACAAGATCGGCAGTTTCGAGCAAAAATCCAGGGCCGCGCGGCCTTGGCTATAACAAAACCGCAAACAATTTACTGGCTCGTCATTGCCGGACTTGATCCGGCAATCCATCTTGCTTTTCGCACCGGTTAAGACGGATCACCGGGTCAAGCCCGGTGATGACGCCGAGACAGCGCAATGACCTCCGCCATTTCCGTTTCGCATCTCAACAAAACCTACGCTTCCGGCTTCCAGGCGCTCAAGGACGTCAGCCTTGAGATCCGCCACGGCGAGATTTTCGCGCTGCTGGGGCCGAATGGCGCCGGCAAGACCACACTGATCGGCATCATCTGCGGCATCGTCAATGCATCGAACGGCAGCATCATGGTCGACGGGCATGACATCATCGCCGATTACCGTATCACCCGCTCGCTGATCGGCCTGGTGCCGCAGGAACTTTCGACCGATATGTTTTCGACGGTGTGGTCGACGGTGTCGTTCAGCCGCGGGCTGTTCGGCAAGGCGCCGTATCCCGCTTACATCCAAAAAGTGCTGAAAGACCTGTCGCTGTGGGACAAAAAGGACAACAGAATCGCAACGCTTTCCGGCGGCATGAAGCGCCGCCTGATGATCGCCAAGGCGCTGTCGCACGAGCCGCGCATCCTGTTCCTCGATGAGCCGACCGCCGGCGTTGACGTCGAATTGCGCAAGGACATGTGGGACATGGTGCGAACATTGCGCGCATCCGGCGTGACCATCATTCTGACCACCCACTACATCGAAGAAGCCGAGCAGATGGCCGACCGCGTCGGCGTGATCAACAAAGGCGAGATCATCCTGGTTGAGGACAAGGCCGAGCTGATGCGCAAGCTCGGCCAGAAGACGCTGATGCTGGAGCTGCGGGAGCCGATCGCGGCAGTGCCGTCGGCGCTCGCCAAACATCACCTGACGCTTGCCGGCGACGGCAGCAAGCTCGTCTATAGCTACGACACGCAGCGGCAGCACACCGGCGTCACCGACCTGTTGGATGATCTGCGCAGCGCCGGACTGCACTTTAAGGACCTGGTCACGACGGAACGCTCGCTGGAGGAGATTTTCGTCGGCCTGGTGAGGCAGCAGCAATGAACCTGCACGCTGTCGGCGCGATTTACCGGTTCGAGATGGCGCGCACCCGGCGCACCTGGCTGCAAAGCATCGTCTCGCCGGTGATCTCGACCTCGCTCTATTTCGTGGTGTTCGGCGCCGCCTTCGGCTCACGCATCACCGCGATCGAGGGCGTCAGCTATGGCGCGTTCATCGTGCCCGGCCTGATGATGCTGATGCTGCTCACGCAAAGCGTCAGCAATGCCGCCATCGGCATTTATTTTCCACGCTTCTCCGGAACGATCTATGAGATCCTTTCCGCGCCGGCCTCGGCGTTTGAGATCGTGCTCGGCTATGTCGGTGCGGCCGCCAGCAAATCGATCATGCTCGGCATCATCATTCTGGCGACGTCGGCGCTGTTCGTGCCGATGCACATCGTGCACCCGCTGTGGATGCTCGCATTCCTGGTTCTGACCGCGCTGAGCTTCAGCCTGCTCGGCTTTATCCTCGGCATCTGGGCCGACAGCATCGACAAGCTGCAAATCGTGCCGCTGCTCATCATCACGCCGCTGACGTTCCTCGGCGGCACCTTCTACCCGACCAGCGTACTGCCACCGTTCTGGCACACGGTGACGCTTTTCAACCCGATTGTTTATCTGATCTCAGGATTCCGCTGGAGCTTCTTCGATCTCTCCGACGTTAACGTCGCCATCAGCGTGGGCGCGATTCTGGTGTTTCTCGCTATCTGCCTGACCATCGTGTGGTGGATCTTCAAGACCGGATACCGGCTGAAGACCTAACCGGCCCGGACGAAGTGCGGAATATCAATCGTCCGCAACAAAACAAAACACGCAGGGAGCAGCAACGATGAGCAAGATCAGCGCTGGAGCAGACGAAATGGCGGAGGCGGCTTCCGCCCAGCCGGCTCCCGCGGCTCGCGGGCAAGTATCCCTTTGGAGCGGACGCATCGTCAGCGGTCTTGCCATCGCATTCTTCATCATGGATGGCGTGATGAAGCTTATCCAGCCCCGGTTCGTTATCGATGCGACAGCCGGAATTGGTTGGCCCACCGATTCCGTGACGCTCGCCACTCTCGGGGTTGTGCTGCTGGCATCGACAATCCTCTACGCAATCCCCCGCACCGCCGTGCTTGGCGCCATTCTCTTGACAGGTTATCTCGGTGGGGCCGTGGCTTCACACGCCCGGATCGGCAGTCCGCTGTTCACTCACGATCTGTTCGGGGTTTATCTGGCGCTGTTTGTTTGGGGTGGCTTGTGGTTGCGCGACGTGCGCATCCGCATGCTCATTCCCCTGCGTCGGTAGCACAAGCGGCAACGAGAAGGGCTGCGCTGCACTTTTGAAACTCAACATAAACTCGCAGCTATTTTTCAAGCAACGTATTCGGCAGCTTGAACCGCTGGGGCTCGTTCGGACGGGGATGAAACACCTTTAAGGTGCCCGAACCGACACACCTGGCCGCCGCGGCATAATGCACGCCGAATCGCGACCCCTCATACAACGACCGCGCATGCGCCATCGCATGCCGGCGCCCGGCTTGATTGACATGAAGGCGAACCATTTGCTGGCAGATCGGGCATTCGGCGACCAAGGGATGAAGCCGCCTCCCGCCGAGAAGCTTTATGAACTCCAGACCCCATACGACCAAGTGCCGCATAGCCGCCGCCTCGCCTGTCAACACGTACACCATGCCTTTGGCACTTTATTGAGGCGGCAGCGCTCACCATCAACAGCAGATTCGCACCTGACCAACCGGAGACGGGGAGTTCACGCGAGTTTGAACGAAACGGGCCTATGCAGGCTGGCTTTGCGCAATGGCATCAGCGATCGCCACCGTCCGGCGCGCCATCTCGGCATGCAGGATCTCGACCATGCGGCCATCGACCTGAATGACGCCCTTGCCGTTGTTCTCCGGCAGTTGGAACGCGGCGATGATCTTGCGCGACCACGACACTTCGTCCGCGCTCGGCGAGAACGCCTCGTTGCAGGGCGCGATCTGCTGCGGGTGAATGAGCGTCTTGCCATCGAAGCCGAGATCGCGCGCCTGCCGGCATTCGGCGGCGAAGCCTTCGGCATTGCCGAGCTCATTGTAGACGCCGTCGAGAATGTCGATGCCGTAGGCACGCGCCGCGGCGACGCAATTCGTTAACCACGGCAGCATCGGCGCCCGGCCCGGCACCAGGCGGGCGCGGGTATCTTTGGCCAGATCGTTGGTGCCCATGACAAAGCCCGAGAGGCGCGTTTCGGGATCGAGCGCCGCCGCCGCGATTTCGCGCGCGTTGAGCATCGCCAGCGGCGTTTCCATCATCGCCCAGACGCGGATGTGTTTCTCCCTGCTGACCCCGACGAGGTGCTTGCCGACCTCGCGAAGCTGTTGCGGCGTCGAGACCTTCGGCACCAGGATCGCGTCGGGGCCGGCGGCGGCAACGGCAAGATCGTCCAGCCACCACGCGGTATCGAGCCCGTTAATGCGGACCAGAACCTCACGGCTACCAAAGCCGCCTTTCTGCAGCGCCGCAGCGATCAGTTCGCGCGCTTTCGCCTTTGCATCGGGAGCCACCGCATCCTCGAGATCGAAGATCACGGCGTCGGCGGGAAGCTCACGCGCCTTCTCCATGGCGCGCGCGTTCGATCCGGGCATATAGAGTACGCTGCGCCGCGGGCGGACATTCATGGCTCATTCCTCTCTCGATCAGGCCACAAACTAGCGGCCCTGCAGGCTGCGTGCCAATGCCTCACTGGCGCTGGTTGCCAAATGCGAACGCGGCATGATTGAGTGCGCCGCATGCCGTTTCCCCAGCATTTGATCGACGGATATCGCGCCTTTCTCGATGGCCGGTTGCCGCGCGAGCAGGACCGCTATCGCGAGCTTGCCGAGATCGGACAATCACCGGACGTGATGGTAATCGGCTGCTCCGACTCCCGCGTCTCGCCGGAAGTCATCTTCGATGCTCGCCCGGGCGAGTTGTTCGTCGTCCGCAACGTGGCGAATATCGTGCCGCCTTACGCGCCCGACGGTCAGGCCCACGGCGTCTCGGCCGCGCTCGAATTCGGCGTCGCCGCGCTGAAGGTGAAGCACATCGTCGTGCTCGGCCATGCCCATTGTGGCGGCGTGAAAGCCTTTGCCGAAAAAGCCGAGCCGCTGTCGCCCGGCGATTTCATCGGTAGATGGATGCGGCTCATGGCGCCGGCGGCGGAAAAAGTCGGCGCACCGGACGGCATTGGGTGGCCGGATTATCTGGCGCGGCTCGAACAGGCCAATATAGCCAACAGTCTCGACAATCTTTTGACGTTTCCGCGCCTGCGCAAATTGGTCGAGCGCGGCGAGGTCACGATCCACGGCGCCTATTTCGGCGTCGCCACCGGGCAGCTCTCGGTGCGCGATGATGCGACCGGCAAATTTGTCCCGGTAACGTCTCAGATGCGCATGTGATTCGATGCCTGTCAGGGCCGCGCTTATCGCGGCCACCCATGTCTTGATCGTTCGGGCAGCAACAGAACGACGTGGATGCCCGGCACAAGGCCGGGCATGACGACTTCGCTAAGCCGCCTTCTGCTTGGCGGTGATCAGCTTGCGGTTGATCAGGCACTCCGCAATCTGAATGGCGTTCAGCGCAGCGCCCTTGCGCAGATTGTCGGAAACGATCCACATCGCGAGCCCGTTCTCGACGGTGGCGTCTTCGCGGATGCGGCTGATATAGGTCGCGTCCTCGCCCGCCGCTTCGTAGGGCGTCACGTAACCGCCGGGCTCGTGCTTGTCGATGACGATGCAGCCCGGCGCGTTGCGTAGAATATTGCGCGCCTCATCCGCACTGAACGGGTTTTCGAACTCGATGTTGACCGCTTCCGAATGGCTGATGAACACCGGCACGCGCACGCAGGTAGCAACCAGCTTGATCTTAGGGTCGAGAATTTTCTTGGTCTCGACCACCATCTTCCACTCTTCCCGGGTGTAACCGTCCTCCATGAAGGTGTCGATCTGGGGGATCAGATTAAAGGCGATGCGTCGCGGAAACTTCTTCGGCTCGATCTCGTCGATCTGAAAGACCGCCTTGGTCTGCGAAAACAGCTCGTCCATCGCCTCCTTGCCGGCACCTGAAACCGACTGATAGGTGGCGACCACGACGCGCGTGATCCTGGCGTGGTCGTGCAGCGGCTTGAGCGCCACGACAAGCTGCGCGGTCGAACAATTGGGATTGGCGATGATGCCGCGCTTGCGGAAGCCTGCGACCGCATCGGCATTGACCTCGGGCACGACCAGCGGCACGTCGGAATCGTAGCGCCAGCACGACGAATTATCGATCACCACGGCGCCGGCGGCGGCAATCTTCGGCGACCATTCCTTGGACACCGCCGACCCAGCCGACATCAGGCAAATGTCGGTGCCGGAGAAGTCAAAGTGCTCGAGCGCTTTGACCTTCAGCGTGCGGTCCCCATAGGACACTTCGACGCCCAGGCTGCGCCGCGAGGCAAGCGCAATGACCTCATTGGCCGGGAACGACCGCTCGGCAAGGATATCGAGCATTTGGCGGCCCACATTGCCGGTCGCCCCGACGACTGCGACGGTGAAACCCATCGTCAAACTCCATCCAGATTTAGCTCGCGCCCGCTGACGGTGCGCCGAGTTGGGGCGCTTGTAGGCGAGAAATCCCGCCAGCACAATGTGTTGGGGATATCGACCATCAGGTAGTGGCGCCTGTGCCTGAGGTTTTACCAATTGCGTTACGGACGCGTGAATCGACGGAATTAGTCGGGCGGACTTAAGACAATGCTCCCGGTTTTCGATGGGCTATCGCCGCCGCGACAAAACGGCTACGTTGTGTACGGGCGAGGTGCGAGGAGTTATGCGCAAATTTGCATTTGTGGTCGGTGTTGCCGCTTTAGCCATGGTTTCGGCCGTTCCGATAGCCGCCTTCGCGCAAACGCCGACCCACACCCAGACCCACAAGAAAAAGCCGCCGCCCGTGCTTCGCTCCGCGAGCGGCACGATAATTCAGCCGACGCGAACCATCATTCACAATCCGGACGGCACTACGACAGTCATTGTTGTGCCCCGGCGCTCCTATCTCGACATCGGTACCGAAGTTCCGGTGGGCTATCCCCGCACGAATGACTACGCCTTTCCACCGGGCGGCGACCCGGGACGGCCTTATTGGTATTTCGGACCCGATACCGCCGGGGTTGGCGGCACTCCCCTTGCTCAGCCGTGGCTGATACCCGGATTTAGCCCCGGCTATCCGACGCCGTACTGAACTTAAGCGGCGGCAGTCCCGTAATCCCGACGGGACTCCTGCGGCGGCGCTATAGCTTGCCGGTGAGCTGTTCCAGCTCCCCAATAATCGCCTCGCCCATTTCGGAAGTACTGACGACCTTCGTTCCTTCCGACTTGATGTCGGCGGTGCGCAAACCCTTGGCCAGCGCTGCGGCGATTGCTGCATCGATCAGATCGGCTTCCTTCCCCAGGTTGAACGAGTAGCGAAGGGCCATGCCGAACGAGGCGAGCATGGCAATCGGATTGACGATGCCTTTGCCGGCGATATCGGGCGCCGAGCCGTGCACCGGCTCATAGAGCGCCTTGCGCCGCTTGGTCCTGGCATCGACCTCGCCCAGCGAAGCGGACGGCAGCATGCCGAGCGAGCCGGTCAGCATGGCCGCGATATCCGACAGCATGTCGCCGAACAGATTGTCGGTAACGATGACGTCGAACTGCTTCGGCCAGCGCACCAGTTGCATGCCGCCGGCATCCGCCAGCATGTGCTCAAGTTCAACGTCCTTGTACTCGCGCGCATGCACATCAGTGACGACCTCACGCCACAGCACGCCGGTCTTCATGACGTTGCGCTTTTCCATCGAGGTGACTTTGTTGCGCCGCTTGCGGGCAAGCTCGAAGCCGACCCGCGCGATGCGCTCGATCTCGTAGGTGTCGTAGACTTGCGTATCGATCGCGCGCTTCTGGCCGTTGCCGAGATCGGTGATGGTCTTGGGCTCGCCGAAATAAACGCCGCCGGTGAGCTCGCGCAGGATGATGATGTCGAGGCCTTCCACCACGTCGCGCTTGAGGCTCGAAGCGTCGGCAAGCGCCGGATAGGAGATCGCCGGCCTGATGTTGGCAAAGAGGCCAAGGTCCTTGCGCAGCCGCAGGAGGCCGGCCTCGGGGCGCACGTCGTAGCCGACATTGTCCCACTTCGGCCCACCGACAGCGCCGAAAATGACGGCGTCGGCGGCGTGCGCCTTCGCCATAGTCTCCTCGGTGATAGCAACCTTATGGGCGTCGTAGGCGCTGCCGCCGACCAGCCCCTCTTCGGTCTCGAACGTGGCAATTCCCGCCCTGGTAAGGAAACCAAGGAGCCGCTTTACTTCGGCCATCACCTCGGGACCGATGCCATCCCCGGCGAGCAGAAGGAGCTTGTAACTGGCCATAAATCACGTCTCCGAAATGACAGCGGCAGGATTGCTAAAGCCCGCTGAGCGGCTTTGCAAGTTCTTGGCAAGCTTTAAGACCGCCCGCTCAGGAAGGTGATACAATGCACCATCACGGAGAAGTCCGATCATGCGAATATTTTGCCTGTTGGTCGCGCTGGTGCTCGCCACCACGTTCGGCGAGCGCGCCCGCGCTGACGACACCCCCTCACCGGAAGCGCTGCAAGCGGCCAACCAACTGTTCACGATCGTATCCGGAGACATGCTCAAACAGCTCACCGGCCAGATCACCGGTGCGTTCTGGCCCGCCGTCGAAAAAAGCGCCCGCGCAGAGAAGATCGACGATGCCACCATCGACGAATTGCGCAAGGAGTTCGATCGGGTCGAGCTTGCCTTCGTCACCGACGCCTTAAAGCAGGCACCCGCGATTTACGCCCGACATTTCAGCGTTGCCGAGCTCAACGAATTGTCGGCGTTCTATCAAACGCCGATTGGCGCCAAAGCGCTGCGCGAGATGCCGCGGGTGATGGGGGAGTTTACCGCTACCCTTGTGCCACGCCTGCAGGAGGTGCAGCAGCAAGCGTCGGCGGCATTCGACAAGATCCTGCGCGAGCACGGCTACAAGAAGTGACGCGCGGCAGTTGCGCGACGCTACCGCCGAGCAAACAAATCGTCAGAGCCCGCTGAACCAGTTATAGCCCTGGTTCTCCCAGTACCCGCCGGCGTCGTTGTTCTGCACCCACATCGCGGTGACGTATTTCGGGTTCTTGAAGCCGAGCTTGGTCGGGATACGAATCTTCATCGGGAAACCGTAGGCGCGCGGCAGAACCTTGTGGTCGAACTTCAGCGTCAGTTGCGTCTGCGGATGCAGCGCGGTCGGCATGTCGATGGTGTTCGAATAGCCTTCCGCGCACTGGAACCACACATACTTGGCCTTGGTATCGGCGCCGACCAGCTTGAGGAAATCGGAAAACCGCACGCCCTGCCACGACCCGATCGCACTCCAACCCTCGACGCAAACGTGGCGGGTGATCTGTGACACCTCCGGCAGCTTGTTGAGCTCCGGCAACGTCCACGGCTTCTTATTGTCGACGAGGCCGCCGATTTCCAGCTGCCATTGCTCGGGGTCGATATCGGGAGCCTCGTCCTCGCTGTAATAGGCGTTGAACGGGAACGGCCGGGTAATGGCGCTCTCCGGATATTCCGGCGCCAGGGTATTGGGGTCGAACAGCAGGGCCTGAACGCGATCGTTAAACTTCGAAATCACGCGCAGCGCATTCTCCGAGGTCTGGCTGTCGACGATGTCGCAGCCCGACAGCACTGCGAGCGCCCCGAGGCTCGCGGCGCCGCGCAGGAACAGGCGCCGCGACGGCTCCGGCAACAACTTCGCCGCGTCCTTGATGAGGAGCTTCGGATCGACGCCGGGGGGTTGATTGCGAGACCGTGACACTTTCGTCTCCTCGTCTTTCAGCGGCCAACGATCATCGCGCGCAGACTCTTCGGCACCAGGATGGCGAGCGTCACATGCACGACCAGGAACGCCACGATTGCGGTCATGGCAGCAAAGTGCACGTAACGTGCGGTGTCGTAGCCGCCGAAGAAACTCGTGAAATAGTGAAACTGAACCGGCTTCCAGATCGAGAGACCTGACAGCACGATGACGACGCCCGTGAGCAGAATGCCAAGGTAGAGGAGCTTCTGTACGGCGTTATAAACCGAGAGGTCATCATGCGCGAGGCGGCCGCGTAGCGCTGCGAACAGATCGTGCAGGACCTCGCGCGGATAGATCGGGAACAACTTGCGGCGGAAGCGGCCGGTCAAAATCCCAAGCGCGACATAGACAACGCCGTTGATCACCAGGAGCCACATCGCCGCGAAGTGCCACAACAGTGCGCCGGCAAGCCAATTGCCAAGAGCGAATTGCCTGGGAAAGACAAAGCCGAACAGCGGCGAGGCGTCGTAGATCTGCCAGCCCGAACCGATCATCAAAAGTATCGCGAGGGCGTTGATCCAGTGCGTCACTCGCACCCAAGCCGGGTGGATGATCAGTCCTGCAGCACTATGCGGCGTGACCGGTTGACGCATTGTCGCTTCGATCGTCATGGCATTCGTCCGATGTTGTTGAATTATAACAAGCCAGCCGGGACGAGACCGCTCACATTAATGTCACACCAAGATCAAAGTCGCCACACAGCGGCGTGAATTCGCGTCCGGGGAAAAGCCCTCTCCCCGAAGGTGGGGAGAGGGTCCTAAAACGCGCCAGCAACCGTCAGGGAAGCAGCACGGTATCGATGACGTGGATCACGCCGTTCGACTGCAGCACGTCGGCGATCGTGACCGTGGCGACATCGCCCTTGGCGTCGGTGATGGTGAGTTTGCCGGGGCCGGACTGTTTGACCCAGATGTCCTCCCCGGCGACAGTCTTGAGTTTCGCAACACCCTCCCCGTCTTTCACCGCTTTCATCAGCTTCACGGCGGTCATGCGGCCCGGCACGACGTGATAGGTCAGCACCTTGGTCAGCGTGCCCTTGTTTTCGGGCTTGAGCAAAGTATCGACCGTTCCGGCCGGCAGCTTAGCGAAGGCGGCGTTGGTCGGCGCGAACACGGTGAACGGGCCGGGACCGGAGAGCGTGTCGACCAGGCCGGCGGCCTTCACCGCCGCGACCAGCGTGGTGTGATCCTTCGAATTCACCGCATTCTGGATGATGTTCTTCGACGGGTACATCGGCGCGCCGCCGACATTGACTGTCTTCTCCGACATCGCCTCCGCGGCGAACGGAGCGGTCACACTGGCGGTGAGCGCGAGAGCCGCCGCGGCGGCGAGCAAAGCAAAACGCTTGGACATGAGGAGCTCCATCATTGGTATTTGCGAGGTTGCGATCGAGATTGCCGGTGCGACACCGGCAAGACGCGCAGCATTTGCGTCTCACACCGAGATACGGCGGCGCTTCAGAGCGGTTTCAGCCATGCCGTCACGGCTGCGTGAACGCGCGCCCAGTCCCGAAAGCCCGCCTGTTCAGGAAACTCCCCGCCTTGCGCCAGACTGCCGTTCGGGTATGAAGCGCGAACGCCATGCCGGGTGGTGAAGCAAAGGGTTTATTGATGCCTAAAATCAGTCCCGGCAATTTCTTTGAAGATTTCCGCATCGGCCAGGTGATCCGGCACGCAACGCCGCGGACCGTCACCACCGGCGACGTTGCCCTCTATAACGGGCTATTCGGGCCGCGCTTTGCGGTGCAGTCGTCCGACGTATTCGCCAAGGCGATCGGCTATCCGCGCGCGCCGGTGGACGATCTGCTGGTGTTTCACATCGTCTTCGGCAAGACCGTGCCCGACGTCTCGCTTAATGCCGTCGCCAATCTCGGCTATGCCGGCTGCTATTTTCGCGCGCCGGTTTTCCCCGGCGACACGCTCAGCGCGCTCTCCGAGGTCATCGGCTTGAAAGAAAATTCAAGCCGCAAGACCGGCATTGTTTACGTGCGCACGACCGGCTCCAATCAGGACGGCGTGTCGGTGCTCGAATATGTCCGCTGGGTCATGGTGCGCAAACGCGACGAAGCAGCACCCGCGCCCGGCGATCACGTGCCGCGCCTGCCGACCGTGCTCGATCCCAAGGTATTGAGCGAGGCCTGTCCGCCGATCGACGTATCGGCCTACGACATTGCGCTGTCTGGCAGCCCTCACTTGTACAGCGACTATGAAGTCGGCGAGCGCATCGATCATGTCGACGGCGTTACCGTGGAAGAGGCGGAGCACATGATTGCCACCCGCCTCTACCAAAATACCGCGCGCATCCACTTCAACCAGTACATCGAAGGCAAAGGCCGCTTCGGCCGCCGGCTGATCTATGGCGGCCATGTGATCTCGATCGCCCGCGCGCTGTCCTTCAATGGGTTTGCCAACGCTTTTCATCTCGCCGCCATCAACGGCGGGCGCCACGTCGCGCCGCTCTTTGCCGGCGGCACGGTATTCGCCTGGTCGGAGGTGCTTGCAAAGTCGGAGCTGCCTGGGCGGGATGACGTTGGCGCGCTACGGCTGCGCACCATCGCCACACGCGACCACCCTTGCGAAGATTTTCCGCTCAAATCCGGCGACGATTATGATCCGGCGGTTTTGCTCGATCTGGATTATTGGGTGTTGATGCCGCGGTGAGGAAGCGGTGCACCATCATGCTTCATTTGAAGCGTTAACGCGACCTCAAGGACGGGCGCTTTTGACCTCTTCGCTCGTCACCGCGTCCTGATAGTTGTTGCCGAAGTGCGTACGCACATAATTCACGACGGCGGCAACTTGATCGTCACTCATCATCATGCCGATCGGCGGCATTCCCCGTTGCCCTTTGACGACGACAAGAACCGGATAGCCGCGCGCTGCGAGATTTTGGTCACCGGCGAGCGCCGGATAGGTGCCTCCACCGCTCGCGCCTTTGCCGTCCGGCATGTGGCAGGCCTGGCAGATGTTGGCGTATAGCGCCTCACCGGTCTTTTCAGAGAATCTGAAGCCGGTGCTCAGGGTGGGTTCGGATGCGGCTCGTACGCCGCCGTCATCGGCCGTCTGAGCTATCGCCACCGCCGAAGCAAACGACAACAGCGCAACACCGGCCGTGACACCAACCCCTTTACGCAAGCGTGGTATAGGCGCGGGTCGCATCGGCTCGAGGTAATGCCTCACGTTTTGACCACGCGATCGTGCAGCCGCGTGATGGCGTCGAGCGAGGAAAGGATCGCACCTTCCTGCCAGGCCGGAAGGTACGACGCATGCTCGCCTGCCAGCACGATTCGACCGTCGATCTGACAGAGATCGTTGTAGTGCTCCGCTCTTGCCTTCTCGGTCCAGTAACCGGCGCAGCCGAGCGTGAACGGCACCCGATGCCACGCCACCGCGATGCCGTTCTCAAACTCGGCCTCATATTGCGGATGGATGCGGGAACCCAGGGCGACCGCGCGCGCCACGCGCTCCGCCGGCGGCATCGAGGCGAACTCGTAAGCGTTCGATCCCTCGAATATGTAAGCGCCGAGCAAAACACCCCGGCCACCGCGATTTAAACCCGAACTTGGATACGCGATCTGCCGGATCGGCAGATCGGTGAAGCTGATCCCGCCGTAGATATCTTCGTCTTCCTCCCAGAACCGACGCTTAAACTGCAAGCCGATTTTGACCGCCGATGCATAAGGCACCGCTTCGATCGCCGCTTTCAGGCGAGGACCGGCGCTGATCGGGATCTGGCTGAGAATGGAAAGCGGAATGGTGCAAACACACCAGTCGGCTCGTGCCGTCTGCGCGACCGCCGGGGCTTTTGCATCTTCGTAGCTGACGGTCACACCGCCATCGTCCTGGGCAATGCGGGTGACTTTCGCTTCATAGCGAATGAGGTCACCGATTTCACGTGCGAATGCCTTGCCGATCATGTCCATCCCGCCGACCGGCTCAAACATGGTGGTCTGGAATAGATACATCGAAAAGTTTTGCAGATAGCGCCACAGACGCGACTTGAGGATATCCGACAGGTCGATCGGCTCGCCGGGAATCGGCGCCGCGCCAAGTCCGCCACCGGGCGGCTTGGCATAGCCGCGAAGCTCGGCGGAAGCCGGGTCGGCTTTGTAGGCGTAGTTTTGATCGAGTGCGCCCCAAGACCGTAGCGCCTGCAGCAGGATCTCTTTGTCCTCCGGCGAAACGGCCTCGTCGAGTTTGCCCTGTGCGGTCGCCTTGCTCAAAAGCTCGGCGATCTGGCCTTGAAAATCGGTTTGGATGTCACGGATGCGCTGCGGCTGTCCGCCGAACGCGGCCGAAGCGTGCAGAAGCGCATTGTGATTGAGTTCGACGAACGGCTCGAGCGCAACGTTCAGGCGCTTGCAGTAGTCAAGGAGCGCGCGATGATGATACGGAATCCGCCACGGGCCGGGATTCAAATAAAGCCCCGGCTCGAACGCGCAGGTCTGGGTGAACCCGCCGAGCTCGGTATATTTGTCGCCGCCGCGCAGCGTCCAGTTGCGGCCTCCGGCGCGGCTGTTGAATTCCAGGACTTGAACCTTGTAGCCCGCCTTGCGCAGTTCCAGGGCCGCGGTCATCCCGGCGAGGCCGGCGCCGAGGATCAGCACCGAGGCGCCTTTGACATCGCCGCCAAGCTTGATCGGACCTTTGTAGGGGGAGTCCGACGCGAAACCGAGGCTGGTCATGGCGTGGTACATGGCCGCGCTGCCAGCGACTGTGCCGATCAGTGACAGAAGATCGCGCCGGCTTACAGCGCTACCGCGGCCGTCCTGCATCACTCTTCCATCCTTGGCATTTGCGCCGCCTCATGCTCCAGCAAACTTAAATCATGCAGAAATCCGATGAGTAAAACTCCTCGCAAATATCAGCTGTGGCCGAACCTGGAATGGCGCCGTCGAGCAAGATGCGAAGAAACGCCCGCCGGCGCTATTGGACCACGGCCTTGGTGATGAGAACGTAGCCGCGGGTCTTGTTGTTATTCGCAAAGTCCGTTGTGTTCATCGCAGCGAACAGGTCCGAGGCCTTGGCCCAAACCGGCGGATATTTGTAGCGCGCAACGTCAAGGATCAGAAACCGGTCCGATTTGGCGTCGTAGGCCGCAAGCGGCGAGATATGGCCGCCGCGCTCCTGTCCGATTGCCTTTCGCAGATAGTTTACGAGCACGAAGTGATCCTTCGCGGCGAGATAGCTGCGCGCGCTGTCGCGGAACGCGTCGAGACCGCCGTCTTCGGCGTGATGCACTTCGATGGTCGCGGGATAAAGGCCGAGCAGCGCGCCGAGCTGATCGAGCGTCATGCCCTGCCGGGCAAGAACCTCGCGCGGCAAGATGGCATCGGTGTGCTCGTTGAGCAGATTATCCTGCGTGAACGTGTGATACGGCTGATATTCGGGCGTCGTAGGCGCCGGTGTGTGGAGCGCGTTGAGCACCATGACCATGCTTGCTACGCCGCAATAGGCCTGAGTCTTCTGGGTGACGAAATTGTCGGCGACCGCGAAGTAGCTTTGCAGCGCGCCGCTCTCAAAGAAGAATTTCTCGCCCTGCTCCGAACTGAGATCGGTGAGGTTGTCCGGGAGCGGCAGGGTTTGGGCGCTCAGGCCGGTGGTCCAGAGACAAAGCGCAAGCGCAACTAGTCGAACAAAACGGCCGGACATCGTAGACCCCTGGTTAAGGCCCAAATCTGCAATGGCTTCGTTGTTCTAGCAAGTTTCACGGCTTCCCGGCGGCTTCGCAAGAGATAAGGGTCAGCTCTGCGCCCGCAAGTGCTCGACCAGCTGTCGCGCGTAGAGCGGCAGTTCATTCATGCTGCGGACGCAGATCGTCAAATCGCGGACTGCCCAGGAATCCGTCAGCGGCACGATTGCGATCGCCATGGTCTTGGCGACGCGGCGCGCGGTCGTCTCGGGCACGATGCCGATCCCGACCTTGCATTCGACCAGCCGGCACACGGCATCGAAGCTGCGCAATTGCACCCGCAGGCGTAGCGGCCGGCCGATGCGCACCGCCTTGGTGGCCAGGAAGCGCTGCAACGCGCTGGCTCGGTCGAGCCCGACCAGATCGTGCTCGAGCACATCGTCAAAGCCGATCTTGGCGCGCTTTGCCAAATGATGGCCGCGCGACACCACGAGCACGAAACGGTCGCGGCGGAACGGATAGGTTTCCAGCGTGCCGGCATCGACCGTACCGGCAACGATGCCGAGATCGGCGACGCCTTCGGCGATCAAGCCGACGATCTCATCGCTCAGGCGCTCTTCCAGATCGACGCTGACAGTGGGGTGTGCGGCAAGGAACGAACTGAGCGCCTCCGGCAAAAACTCGGTCAGCGCATTGGTGTTCGACAATACCCGGATCTGACCGGCAAGACCGCCGCCGTAAGCGCCGAGGTCTTCGTGCAGGCGTTCGGCCTGGCGCAGGATGGTGCGCGCGTGCTGCAACAGCGTGCGGCCGGCTTGGGTCGGCGTGACACCCTGGCGACCGCGCGTAACGAGCGGTGTGCCGAGAGCTTCTTCCATGTTGCGGATACGCGTCGAAGCCGCGGCCAACGCCAAATGCGCGCGCTCGGCCCCATGGGTGATGCTGCCGGCCTCGACCACGTGGCGAAACAGGCTGAGATCGGAAAGATCGAAACGCATATCAGGGCCACTTCCTTCGTATTCTGCGAAGCCTGACTTTGCAAAATACCAATTGTATCCGCGAAACTTAATAATACTCTTTCGCGTCACACGAAGCAAAGGCTGTGGAAGCGCTTGGACGCCGGTGATCGTTGCGTTGCGGCTTGCGCGCAGATTAGCTAGGAACAGTTCTAAGCTTGGCATCCCCGTCGAGCGAATTCGGATGAGCTCAATGGCCGAAACCAAGGCCCCCGCCGCGCGGCCGCTATCGCCGCACTTGCAGATCTACCGGCCGATGCTGACGATGATGATGTCGATCGCCCATCGCATCACCGGCGCCGGCCTCTACTTCGGGACCGCGTTGCTGGCGTGGTGGTTTCTGGCCGCGGCTTCCGGTCCGACTGGTTACGCAAAGTTCGAATGGTTTGCCGGCTCTATCATCGGGCGCTTGATCCTGTTCGGATACACGTGGGCGATGATCCATCACATGCTCGGCGGCATCCGCCACTTGATTTGGGACACCGGGCGCGGCTTCGGACCGAGCGAGCGCGAATGGCTCGCCGCCGCCAACCTGATCGGCTCAATTGCTATTACGGTCCTGCTCTGGGTCGTTGGCCTCTTGGCGATGGGAGGTCCGCGATGAGCGAGACTTCGCTCAAGCATATTCGGACCCCGCTCGGCCGCGTGCGCGGCCACGGCGCAGCGCACTCCGGAACGGGTCACTTCTGGCGGCAGCGCCTGACCGCCGTCGCCAACATCCCTCTGACCATCGCCGTTGTGATCATCATGATCATGCTGCTCGGCCGCAACCAGGCGGCGGTGGCGCAGATCCTGGGCTCGCCGCTCGTCGCCATCATCATGCTCCTGTTCATCGCCTCGATCTGCGTCCACATGCGCATCGGCATGCAGGTGATCATCGAGGATTACGTCCACGACGAAACCGCGAAACTCATTCTGATTATGGGCAATACGTTCTTCACCATCGCCGTAGGCCTGACGTCGGTTTACGGCATCTTCAAGCTTTCGTTCGGGTTGTGAGCATGGCGACGAATGGAACCAACGGAGGAAGCGCGGCGCCCAGCATGAACGGCCGCGCCTATCCGATTGAGGACCACGCTTACGACGTCGTGATCGTCGGCGCCGGCGGTGCCGGCTTGCGCGCCGTGGTGGGCTGCAGCGAAGCGGGCCTCCGCACCGCCTGCATCACCAAAGTGTTTCCCACGCGCTCGCACACCGTGGCCGCCCAGGGCGGCATCGCCGCGGCCCTTGGCAACATGGGCGAGGACGACTGGCGCTGGCACATGTACGACACCGTCAAGGGTTCCGACTGGCTCGGCGACCAGGACGCGATCGAATATATGTGCCGTAATGCGCCGGAAGCGGTTTACGAACTGGAACATTGGGGCCTGCCGTTTTCGCGACGCGAAGACGGCAAGATCTACCAGCGCCCATTTGGCGGCATGACCACGCATTATGGCAAGGGCACCGCGCAGCGCACCTGCGCCGCCGCCGACCGCACCGGCCACGCCATGCTGCACACCATGTACGGACAGGCGCTGCACCATTCCGCCGAATTCTTCATCGAATATTTCGCCATCGACCTGATCATGGATGAAGACGGCCGCTGCCGCGGCGTCATCGCGATCAATCTCGACGACGGATCGATCCATCGTTTCAGCGCGCAAATGACCATGCTGGCGACCGGTGGCTACGGGCGCGCCTACGCGTCATGCACCGGCGCGCACACGCAGACCGGCGACGGCAACGCCATGGTGCTGCGTGCCGGGTTGCCGCTCGAGGACATGGAATTCGTGCAGTTTCATCCGACCGGCGTTTACGGCGCGGGCGTGCTCATCACCGAAGGCGCCCGCGGGGAAGGGGCCTACCTCGTCAATTCGGAAGGCGAGCGCTTCATGGAGCGTTATGCACCCTCCGCCAAAGACCTCGCTTCGCGCGACGTGGTGTCCCGCGCAATGACCATCGAAATTCGCGAAGGCCGCGGCGTCGGGCCGAAGAAGGATCACATCTTCCTTCACCTCGACCATCTTGATCCGAAGATCCTGGCAGAGCGGCTGCCTGGCATCACCGAGTCGGCGCGCATTTTCGCCGGCGTCGATCTGACCCATGAGCCGGTGCCGATCGTGCCGACGGTCCACTACAACATGGGCGGCATCGCCACGAACTATCACGGCGAAGCGCTGACCAAGAAGGACGGCAACCCCGACCACGTCATCCCCGGCATGATGGCGCTCGGCGAAGCGGCCTGCGTCTCGGTTCACGGCGCCAATCGGCTCGGCTCGAACTCGCTGATTGATCTGGTGGTGTTCGGCCGCGCCGCGGCGCTGCGTTGCGCCGAAATCCTCACGCCCAACGACAAGCAGCCCGAGCTGCCAAAGGATTCCGCCGACCGCGCGCTGGCGCGGCTCGACAAATATCGTTACGCCTCGGGCTCAACCCCGACCGCGCAATTGCGGGGCAGAATGCAGCACGTGATGCAGACCAATTGCGCGGTGTTTCGCACCGGCGAGGTGCTACAGGAAGGCTCCAAGCTCATTCACGACGTGTTCAACGGCGCGACCGACATCAAGGTCAGCGACCGTTCGCTGATCTGGAACTCGGATCTGATCGAGACGCTGGAGTTCATCAATCTGATCGAGCAGGCCATCGTGACGGTGGACTCCGCGGTCAATCGCACCGAAAGCCGCGGCGCTCACGCGCGCGAAGATTTTCCCGAGCGCGACGACAAGGATTGGATGAAGCACACGCTGTCGTGGCTCGACACCACGACCGGTAAAGTCACGATCGACTACCGGCCGGTGCACACCTATACGCTCACCAACGATGTGTCTTACATCGAGCCCAAGAAGCGGGTTTATTGAGGCGCTTAATGGCTGACGAGCCGGAAAATCTGACGTTGCGAATGCTACGAGGGGTCGATTCTAAGGTCGATACCCTCCTGGAGCGACTCCATGACGTTACGGGACGGATCGGTTCGGTTGAAGATCAGCTCGTTGGGATGAAATCTGAGCTTTCCGGTCGACGCACCGATTTTGTACGTCTCGAACATCGGATGGACCGCCTCGACGAGCGGCTTCTCCGGATTGAACGCCGCCTCGATCTGATCGAAGCATAGGACAGATCTCATGGTCCAGTTTACGCTGCCAAAAAATTCCAAAGTCGGCGAAGGCAAAACCTGGCCGCATCCGGCGAAAGCCAAAGCCGAGCAGGAGTTCCGCATCTATCGCTGGAACCCGGACGACGGCGCCAATCCGCGCATTGACACCTATCACGTCGATACCGGCGATTGCGGGCCGATGGTGCTCGACGCGATCATCTGGATCAAAAACAACATCGACCCGACGCTGACCTTCCGCCGCTCCTGCCGCGAGGGGATTTGCGGCTCCTGCGCGATGAACATCGACGGCACCAACACGCTCGCCTGCACCAAGGCGCTGAGCGATATGAACGGCGCAGTGCGCATCTACCCGCTGCCGCACATGCCGGTGGTCAAGGACCT
>Ga0335085_10005859_pt1 | contig 19603 bp, 17 predicted proteins | sample Lox_Sample_45_FD_206712 | JGI IMG/M metagenome (GOLD analysis project Ga0335085, IMG submission 206712) | Soil microbial communities from Loxahatchee National Wildlife Refuge, Florida, United States - Lox_Sample_4.5 | ecosystem: Environmental > Terrestrial > Soil > Wetlands | place: USA...
GGGGGCGCTGGCGGAGCTGACCCGGCTCGTGCTGATCAAGGACTACCCGCGCCTGAGCGTGAAGGATGTGCGCGTGCTGATCCTCGAGGCGGCCGACCGGCTACTCACGGCGATGCCGGCGCGCCTTTCCGAGGTGGCCGAGCGAACCCTGTGGAACAAGCACGTCGAGGTGCGCCACGGTGCCACCGTGAAGAATTTCGACGGGCGGGTGGTCCAGCTGAAGAGCGGCGAGATGATCCCCGGGCACACCATGATCTGGGCGGCGGGGGCGTGCGCCGCGACGCTGGCGGGACAGCTCGGGACCGCCACCGGGCGCCAGGGCCGGATCGTCGTCGAGCCGTCGCTGCAGCTCCCGGGGCATCCGGAGGTCTACGTGATCGGCGACGCGGCGTATCTCGAAGCGGCGGGACAGCCGTTGCCGATGATGGCGCCGGTGGCGCTGCAGATGGCCGACACGGCGGCCCGGAACATTGCGCACCAGCTGGGGCAGGGCCCGGCGGAGGCGTTCGTCTATCGCGATCCCGGCTCGCTCGCCACGATCGGCCGCAATGCGGGCGTGGCGCAGTTCCGGTACGTCTCCTTCAAGGGGTTCCCGGCGTGGGTGGTGTGGCTGGTGGTGCACCTGCTGCAGCTGATCGGCTTCCGCAACAAGCTGTTCGTGCTGGTCAACTGGGCGTGGGACTACTTCTTCTACGATAGAGCCATACGAGTGATAACCGATAAGCAGGGTATCTAAGAGCGTCCAACGAGTACGGCGAACAAGGGCGTGGCAGTTGTTCCCTCAGAGCTGCGGCAGCGTAATCCCTCGCTGGGCCTGATACTTCCCTTTCTTGTCGGCATAACTCGTTTCGCATTCGTCTCCCTCGTCCGCCGTGAAGAACAGCACCTGGGCGATCCCCTCGTTCGCGTAGATGCGCGCGGGAAGGGGAGTCGTGTTCGAAATCTCGAGCGTGACGAACCCTTCCCACTCCGGCTCGAACGGCGTGACGTTGGTGATGATGCCGCAGCGGGCGTAGGTGCTCTTGCCGACGCAGATGGTCAGGACGTTGCGCGGGATGCGGAAGTACTCGACCGAGCGGGCGAGCGCGAACGAATTGGGCGGCACGATGCAGACGTCGCCCTCGAACTCCACGAACGACCTGGGGTCGAATCGCTTCGGATCGACGATGGCCGAGAGCGCGTTGTGGAAGATCTTGAACTCGGGAGCCACGCGCATGTCGTAGCCGTAGGACGAGACGCCGTAGGAGATCACCCCGGTCCGCACCTGCGTGTCGGCGAACGGATCGATCATTCTGTGCTCGCGCGCCATGCGGCGGATCCAGCGATCGGACTTGATGGACATGGCGGGCCAATCTAACGGCGGGATCGAGACTTACGCCACCCGATCCCGTTGACAATGCCGGTGCGCGCGGGGTAGCTTCACCACCGACCGACGCCCAGGCGCCGGTCATATCGCCACCATGCTGCAGCCCTATTTCCCGTTTCTCGTGCTCTTCAGTATCGCCGTGTTCACGGCGGTGCTGATGCTGGTGCTGTCGCATTACGCGGCGCCCAACCGGCCCACGGCGATCAAGTCGCTGCCGTACGAGAGCGGAATGCCGCCGATCGGCACGGCACACGAGCGGTTCTCGGTGAAGTTCTACCTCGTGGCGATGCTGTTCATCGTGTTCGACATCGAAACCGTGTTCCTGATCCCCTGGGCGGCGATCTTCCGCTCGGGCGGCAACGGCGCGCTGACGACCGGCTTCCTGCTCGTGGAGATGCTGGTATTTCTGGCGATCCTGTTCGTGGGATACCTCTACGTCTGGAAACGCGGGGCGTTCCGCTGGGATTGACACCAACAGAAGCGTAGGGAAAGAGGCGTGGGAAAAAGCGGCGTAAGGAAAAGGACGTAACACCCACAGGGAGTCGGTTGTGAAGCACGTCCTCGAAACCAAAGAAGTCGCCGGACAATCTCCCAATTGGCTGCTCACCCGGTTCGACGACCTCGTCAACTGGGCCCGCGCCAATTCGCTCTGGCCGATGCCGTTCGGGACGGCCTGCTGCGCCATCGAGTTCATGGCCACCGCCGCGAGCCGCTTCGATCTCGCCCGATTCGGCATGGAACGGCAATCCTTCTCCCCCCGCCAGGCGGACGTGCTCATCTGCGCCGGCCGCCTCCCCTTCAAGCTCGCGCCCGTCATCCGCCGCATCTACGACCAGATGCCCCAGCCCAAATGGGTCATCTCGATGGGCGCCTGCGCCTCGAGCGGAGGGATTTTCGACAACTACGCGATGGTGCAGGGGATCGATACGATCGTGCCGGTGGACGTGTACGTCCCGGGCTGCCCGCCGCGCCCCGAAGGGCTGCTCTACGGGATCCTCCTCCTGCACAAGAAGATCAAGGGCGAATCACTCACGATTCCCGGCCTGCGCGACGAGCAGACGCTCGGTCCGACGGGCCTGCGCCTCCCCCCGCGGGAGATCGACGAGCTGTCGGAGCCATTCGGCAACTCGGTCCACCAGTTCCGTTCGGCGTGAACCCCTCCGCGGAAGCGCTGCGCGCGACCTTCGGTGACGCCATCGGCCGCGTGGCCGTGGCGCGTGGCGAGACCACGGTCGTCGTCCGCGCCACCCGATTCCTCGACGTGATGCGCTGGCTCAAGGACACCCCGGGGCAGATCTACAATTACCTCGTGGACGTGACCGCGGTGGAATACCGCGACCGGGAGCGCCCGCTCGAGGTGGTCTACCACCTGCGCTCGCTCGCGCGCCACGCCAATCTGCGGATCAAGGTGGAATTCGATCCCCGCGGCGACTTGGCGATCGACTCGGTCACCCCGCTGTGGGCGGGGGCCAACTGGCTGGAGCGCGAGGTCTACGACATGTTCGGCGTCGTCTTCGCCGGGCACCCCGACCTGCGTCGCATCCTGATGTGGGAGACCTACGCCGAGGGCCACCCGCTGCGCAAGGATTTTCCGCTACGCGGCCGGTTCAGCCGCTCCGAGCAGGTGCGACAGGCCCTGAACGCGAATCCCGAAGCGCACTATTCCCTCGAAGAGCTGTCGATCGCCGAGACCTATGGCGAAGTTCCCGCCGACGTGCGGGATCGGCTGCGGCGCGGCGAGCGCGGGCTCGTGGGGGGGTCGGAATGAGCGGCGGCCGGCCGCGTTCGGTCGAGCTCGAGCTCGCCACCCCGGGGGTCGACGCCCGGGGTCGCCCGGTGCGCGTTCCGCTCTCGGCCGCGACCCTGCCCGAGGAGCCCGACCTGGGCGGGGAACACCTCCTCGTCAACATCGGCCCGCAGCACCCCGCGACGCACGGCGTGCTGCGTCTGGTGGTCGAGCTGGATGGCGAGACGGTGATCCGCGTGATTCCGCACATCGGCTACCTGCACTCCGGGTTCGAAAAGCTGGGCGAGTACCGCCACTACAACCAGATCATCCCGCTCACCGACCGCACCGACTACCTGTCGCCGATGGCGAACAACGTCTGCCTCGCCATGGCGGTCGAGCAGTTGATGGGGATCACCATCACCCCGCGCTGCACCGTGCTGCGCGTGATCGCGTGCGAGATGAGCCGGATCATCTCGCATCTCGTCTGGCTCGGCACGACCTCGATCGACCTCGGCGCGTTCACCCCGTTCCTGTGGGCGTTCCAGGAGCGCGAGCGCATTTACAACCTGCAGGAGCAGTGGACCGGCGCGCGGCTCACGACGAGCCTCACCCGCGTGGGCGGGATGCTGGCCGACATCCCGGCCGGCTTCGTCGAAGGGCTGCGCGAGTTCACCCGCACCTTCCCGAAGACGCTCGCGGAGATCGACCGCGTGCTGACGCGCAACGCGGTGTGGGCGGGCCGCACGCAGGGGATCGGCGTGATGACCTCCGACGAGGCGATCAACTACTCGCTCTCCGGCCCGATGCTGCGCGCCAGCGGGGTCGCCTGGGACCTGCGCCGGGACCAGCCGTATCTCGATTACGAGACCTACGACTTCGAGGTTCCCGTGGGCGAGCACGGCGACGTGTTCGACCGCTACCTGGTGCGGCTCGAGGAATGCCACCAGTCGAACCGCATTCTCGCCCAGGCCCTGGACCGGCTCCCCGACGGCCCCGTGAACGTGGAAGACCCCCACGTCATCCTCCCCCCCAAGTCCCGCGCCATGAGCGACATGGAGGCGATGATCTATCACTTCAAGCAGGTGATGGAGGGGGTGAACGCGCCGATCGGCGAAGCGTATTGCGCGATCGAGAACCCCAAGGGCGAGCTGGGCTACTACTTCGTGTCGGACGGCACCGCCAAACCGGTGCGCTGGCGCATCCGGCCGCCGTCGTTCATCAATCTCGCGGCGATTTCCAAGATGGCCGAAGGCCACCTGCTCTCCGACCTGATCGCGATCAACGCTTCGGTGGACATCGTGATGGGGGAGATCGACCGGTGAGCGACGCGCGCCACGAGGGCGTCCCTCCCGGCACCGAGGAGTACCAGCCCGTCTTCACCGGCCGGGTCAAGGCGGAGCTCGATACCATCCTCGCCCGCTACCCCACACGTCAGGCGGCGCTGCTCCCCGCGCTGTGGATCGCGCAGCGCGAGCGTGGGTGGATCTCCGACCGGACGATGACGGAAGTGGGCGAGGTCCTCGGGCTGACGCCCGCGTACGTGAAGGGCGTCGTCACGTTCTACACGATGTACCACCAGCATCCGGTGGGGAAGAATTTCGTCCAGGTCTGCACCACCTCCCCCTGCAATCTCTGCGGGGCCGAGGCCGTCGTGCAGGCGCTCCTGAAGCAGACGGGCGCCGCGGAGCTCGGCGCCACGAGCCCCGACGGGAAATGGACGGTGATCGAGGTCGAGTGCCTGGGGGCGTGCGGGTTCCCGACGCCGATCATGGTGAACGACGACTTCATCGAGAGCGTGACGCCGGAGAAGGTCGGGGAAATCGTGAGGAAATACAAGTGAAACGCGCGTGTGGAGTGCGGGGGGGGGGCCGCTGATGGGTTATCCGCACAAACCGAACCCGCGAGAGACGATCGTCCTCTCCCAGTACTTCGGCGACGCCGAAGCGCGGACGTTGAAGGGGTGGAAGAAGCGCGGCGGCTACGAGATGTCGGCCAAGGCGTTCGCCATGGACCCCGCGGCCCTCGTGGAGGAGGTCAAGGCCTCGGGGTTGCGGGGCCGGGGCGGGGCCGGGTTCCCGACCGGGCTCAAGTGGTCGTTCATGCCCAAGGAAAAGACCAAGCCGCATTACCTCTGCGTCAACGCCGACGAGTCGGAGCCGGGCACCTTCAAGGACCGGGAGATCATGCGCTGGACGCCGCACGCGCTGCTCGAGGCGACGGCGATCGCGGCGCACGCGATCCGGGCGGAAACGGCGTTCATCTACATCCGCGGTGAATTCACCGAGCCGCTGCGCATCATGGAAGCGGCGCTGGCGGAGGCGAACGCCGCGGGTGCCCTGGGAAAGGTCACGATCCACCTGCACCGCGGGGCCGGCGCGTATATCTGCGGCGAAGAAACGGCCCTGATGAATTCGATCGAGGGCAAGCGCGGCAATCCACGGATCCGGCCGCCGTTTCCGGCGGCGCAGGGCGTGTTCGGGATGCCCACCACCATCAACAACGTCGAAACGATCACGGCGGTCCCGCACATCCTGCGGCGCGGCGCCCCGTGGTACAAGGGCCTGTCGCTCTCGTCGCCCAAGAGCTCCGGGACGAAGCTCTTCTCCGTCTGCGGGCAGATCCAGAAGCCGGGGAACTACGAAGTCACGATGGGCTTTCCCCTGAAGGACCTGCTCTACGAAATGGCGGGGGGCATGCACCCCGGCCGCACGCTCAAGGCGTGCATCCCCGGCGGCTCGTCGGTCCCGATCCTGAACCGCGAGGAGACCGAGCGGACGCTGCTCGACTACGAAGGCTGCGTCGAGGCGGGGACGATGCTCGGCTCGGGCGGCGTGATCGTGTTCGACGACTCGGCCGACATGGTCTACCAGATCATGCGACTCGCCAAGTTCTACGCTCACGAGTCGTGCGCCCAGTGCACCCAGTGCCGCGAGGGCACGGCGTGGACGGTCAAGATCCTGGAGCGGATCCTGGCGGGGCAGGGCACCACCAAGGATCTCGACCTGCTGCTCGACCTCGCCGACAACATGACCGGAAAGACGATCTGCGTGCTGTCGGATTCGTGCGCGACGCCGGTAGTGTCGGGGATCAAGAAATTCCGGAACGAATTCGAAGACTACATCGCGGGCCGGAAACGGCGCGTGGTGGCCGCCTGAGGGCTGACCGCTGATGGCTGACGGCTTGATCAACCTCACGATCGACGGCGTGGCGGTGAGCGTCCCGCCGGGCACGCTCGTCATCGAGGCCGCCAAGCAGGCCGGGGTCCTGGTCCCGCACTACTGCTACCACCCCGGGCTCCCGGTGGCGGGCGTCTGCCGCATGTGTCTCGTGCAGATCGAGAAGCAACCCAAGCTCGCCATCTCCTGCGCCACCCAGGTGACCGAAGGGATGGTCGTGCACACCCAGGCCGCCGAGGCCAAGAAGGGGCGCCAGGGCGTGCTCGAGCTGCTGCTCATCAATCACCCGCTCGACTGTCCGATCTGCGATCAGGCGGGGGAGTGCGAGCTGCAGGACTTCACGTTCCAGGAAGGCCGCGCCGGCACGCGCTACGCCGAGTACCCCAAGCGCTTCAATCCCGTCGAGGACTTCGGGCCCGACGTGCTCTACGTGCCGAACCGCTGCATCCTCTGCACCCGCTGCGTGCGGTTCATGGAGAACGTGGCCCAGGAGCCGGTGCTGAACGTGTCGGAGCGCGGCGACCGGGCGTTCATCGGGGTGCACCCCGAGGAGCGGCTCGACCACCCGTGGGCCGGGAACGTGGTCGACCTCTGTCCCGTGGGCTCGCTGCTCTCCAAGGACTTCCTGCACAAGGCGCGTGCCTGGGAGCTCGACAAGGCGGCCTCAGTGTGCACCGGGTGCTCGCAGGGGTGCAGCGTGACCCTCGACGTGCGCGACGACATCGTGGTGCGGGTGCGGCCCCGCGCGAACCTCGAGGTGAACCGCTACTTCATCTGCGATCACGGCCGCGCGAACTACCGCTGGATGAACCGCGGCGACCGCATCGAGGCCCCGCTGGTCCGCGAGGGCGGGGAGCTGCGCGCCGTCGACTGGGACACGGCGATCGCCCGCGTGAAGAGCATCCTGCGCGGCGCCGGGGGCTCGGCGGTGACGCTCGCCTCACCCGGCGCTTCGACCGAAGCGCTGTTCCTCGCCCGGCGCCTGTTCGAAGGGCGCGAATGGACCGGAGGCTTCCAGCTCGTGATGGGCGAAGCCGCGCCGCTTCCCGGCGTCCCCGATCTCGCGCTCCGCGCCGAGCGGGCGCCAAACGCCACCGGGGCCGAGCTCGTGGGCTACGGCCGCGACTACGACGCCGCCCTGGCCGCCGCCGCGCGCGCCGCCGTGGTGCTGGTGCTGGACGAGCCGGAGGTGACGGCCCAGGTGTCGGGGACGCTCATCTACGCCGGCACCGTGCTCCCCGACGGCGCCCGTTCGGCCGAGGTCGTGCTGCCGATCGCCAACGTCGCCGAGGAGGAAGGCACGTTCATGAACCGTGACGGCCGGGTGCAGCGCTACTGGCCCGCCAAGGCCACTCCCGGGATGACCCAGCCCGCCTGGTGGGTGCTGGGGGAGATTCTCGCGGCCGCGACCGGCGCCCCGCACCTCGCGAGCGCCGCCGACGCGTTCGAGCAGCTGGCCGCGCGCGTCGAGCTCCTGGCCGGCCTCTCCTACGGCGCGCTCGGCGCTTCGGGCCGCACGGTTGCCCTCGGCGTTGGAGTCGGCGCGTGACCTTCTTCATCATCGCCTCGGTCGTGAAGGTCGTGTTCGTCTTCACGATGATCATGACGGGGGTGGCGCTGCTCACCTGGTTCGAGCGGCGGGTGTGCGCGTTCATCCAGGACCGGCTGGGGCCGAACCGCGTGGGGCCGGCGGGGATCCTGCAACCCGCGGCCGACGGCCTGAAGAACATCCTCAAGGAAGAGACCTATCCCGGCCAGGCCGACCGCGCGCTGTTCATCCTCGCGCCCGCGGTCTCGTTCATTCCGGCGCTGCTCACCTTTGCCGTGATCCCCTTCGCCGCGCCGCTCACGACGCCGTGGGGCGAGGTGCCGATGGTCGTGGCCGATCTCCCGGTCGGCTACCTCTACATCCTCGCGATCGCCTCGCTCGGCGTCTACGGGATCGTCTTGGCGGGGTGGTCGTCCAACAACAAGTACGCGCTGCTCGGCGGCCTGCGCGCTTCGGCGCAGATGATCTCCTACGAGATCGCGATGGGTCTTTCCACGGTGGCGATCCTGCTGCTCGCCGGCAACGTCTCGCTCGGCCAGATCATCGGGCAACAGCAGCACGAAACCTGGTTCGTGCTGCCGCTCACCCTCGCCTACTTCATCTTCACCGTGGCGGCCTTCGCCGAGACGAACCGGATCCCGTTCGATCTCCCAGAAGGAGAGAGCGAGCTCGTCGCCGGTTACCACACCGAGTACAGCTCGATGAAGTTCTCGATGTTCTACATCGCCGAGTACTCGAACATGGTGACGGCCTCGGCGCTGATGACGACGTTCTTCTTCGGCGGCTGGGACATTCCGTTCACCACCTGGGACGAGACGCCGCCGTTCACGATCTGGAAGACGCTCGCGACCTTGCTCGCCTTTCTCGCGAAGACCGGCTTCTTCCTCTTCGTGTACGTGTGGGTCCGCTGGACCATGCCGCGGTTCCGCTACGACCAGCTCATGGCCCTGGGGTGGAAGGTGATGCTGCCGCTCGCCCTCACCTATCTCGCGGTCCTGGCGACGGCGATCTGGGCGTTCCACGACCTGCTGGGATGGGAGAGCGGCCCCCGGATGGCGGTGGGGCTGTTCGTGCTGAACCTGGTCCTCGCCGTGCCGCTGTTCTGGGTGCTCGACCGCGGCCGCCTGATCGCGGGATCGGTCGAGCGGAGACGGGTCTGATGGCGATCACGGTGAAGGTGATGCACCGGCCCATGGCCCAGACGTCCTACGTGCGCTCGATGCTGCGGGGGATGGCGCTGACCTTTCGCCACATCTTCCGCCCCAAGGTCACGATGCAGTACCCCGAGGAGAAGGGGTCGCAGGACTGGTCGATCGCCTCGCGCTGGCGCGGTACGCACCGCATGCTCACCGACGAGCAAGGACGCGCCAAGTGCGTCGCCTGCGGGCTCTGCCCCCAGATCTGCCCCGCCAACTGCATCAAGCTCGTCCCCGGGGAAGACGAGAACGGGAACCGCTACCCGCTGATCTACGAGATCGACGAGTTCCGCTGCGTCTTTTGCGGCTACTGCCAGGAGGTCTGTCCCGAGGAGGCGATCCACGTCGGCGTTCATTACGAGAACGCCGAGTACTCGCGCGACCGCTTCGTCTACGACCTGGAGCGGCTCTGCGCCCAGACGCACCCGGTCTCGACCTTGTGGGACCCGGCGGACCCCAGGGGCGAGTGACGCCGTGACCTTCCTCGAGTTCAACTTCTGGGCCTTCGCCATTCTCTCGGTCGTCGCGGCCACGCTCTGCGTGACGCGGCGCAACGCCGTCTCGAGCGCGCTCTGGCTCGTGGTGACGCTGTTCGCCATCGCCGCGCTGTTCGTGATGCTCGACGCCCAGTTCATCGCGGTGCTCCAGGTCCTGGTCTACGCGGGCGCGATCATGGTGCTGTTCCTCTTCGTGATCATGCTGCTGAACATCGGGCGCACCGGCCCCGGCGACCTGAAGGGGCTGTTCGGCGCGGGCGTGGCGGTCGCGCTCGCCACGGGGCTGCTGTTTCTCCTGTCGCGGGTGACGAACGCCGCGCCTCCCGAGGCGATCCGGCTGCCTCCGGGGGCGGCGGCGGCGGCCCAGGCGGAGCAGGGGCTGATCGCCGTCGTCGCCCGGCCCCTGTTCGAGGCGTACCTGATCCCCTTCGAGATCACGAGCGTCCTCCTCCTCGCCGCGGCGGTGGGCGCCGTGGTGCTCGCCAAGCGGAGGTTATAGGCCCGTGTTCCTCGGTCCGGCCCTGGCGGTCTCGGTGGTGCTGTTCGCGATCGGCGTCGCGGGCGTGCTGCTGCGCCGCAACGCCATCGTGATCTTCATGTGCGTCGAGCTGATGCTGAACGCGGCGAACCTCGCGTTCGTCGCCTTCGCCCAGCAGCTCGGCGTGGGGGGGCAGATCTTCGTCCTGTTCGTGATGGCGGTCGCCGCCGCGGAAGCCGCGGTGGGCCTCGCCATCATCATCGCGATCTACCGCCACACCCAGAGCGTGGATCTGTCGCAGATCAACCTCTTGAAGGGCTGAGCCGTGCTCTCCATGGACTGGGTCTGGCTCGTCCCGGCGTTGCCGCTCGCGGGCTTTCTTCTCAACGGAACGCTCGCGCTCGCCCGTCCCACCGCCAAGCGCGCCGTGACGGTGATCGGCGTGGGGGTGCTGGTCCTCGCGTTCATCGTGGCGGTGGGGGTGGTCCGGGCGCTGGCGGCCGCGCATCCCGAGGCCCCGGTCGTGTTCCGGTACTGGGAGTGGATCCCCGTCGGCGCGCTGCGGGTGGACTACGCGCTGCAGGTCGATCAGCTGTCGGCGGTGATGCTGCTGGTGGTGACGGGGGTCGGGGCGCTGATCCACATCTTCAGCGTCGGCTACATGGGAGAAGACGAGGGGTACGCCCGCTACTTCGCGTATCTGAACCTGTTCGTCTTCTTCATGCTGACGCTCGTGCTCGGGGCGAGCTTCCCGGTGCTGTTCGTGGGCTGGGAAGGCGTGGGGCTCTGCTCCTATCTGCTGATCGGCTTCTGGTTCTCCGAGCAAGCGAACGCCGACGCCGGCAAGAAGGCGTTCATCATGAACCGCATCGGCGACGCCGGCTTTCTCGCCGCGATGTTCCTGATCTTCCGATACACCGGCACGCTCGATTTCGCCCCGGTCTTCGCGCAGGCCCCCACGGCATTCGCGAGCGGAGGCCCGGTGATCACCGCCATCACGCTGTTCCTCTTCCTCGGCTGCACGGGAAAGTCGGCGCAGATCCCCCTCTACACCTGGCTCCCCGATGCCATGGCGGGCCCGACCCCCGTGTCGGCGTTGATCCACGCCGCGACGATGGTGACGGCCGGCGTCTACCTCGTGGCGCGGACCAACCTCCTGTTCGCCCTGGCGCCGCTGTCGTCGGCGGTCGTGGCGGGGGTGGGGGCGCTGACGGCGCTGTTCGCCGCGACGATCGCGCTGAAGCAGTGGGACATCAAGAAGGTGCTCGCCTATTCGACCGTGTCGCAGCTCGGCTACATGTTCCTGGGCGTCGGAACCGGCGGGGGGGCGATGGCGGCGGGGATCTTCCATCTCACCACGCACGCCTTTTTCAAAGCGCTGCTGTTCCTCGGGTCGGGGAGCGTGATCCACGCGATGCATCACGCCTATCACGCGACCCACGCCCACTCAGACGCGCAGGACATGCGCAACATGGGGGGGCTCAAGGCCTATCTCCCCTGGACCGCCGCGCTGATGTGGATCGCGACGCTCGCCATCGCCGGGATTCCGCCCTTTTCCGGGTTCTTCTCGAAGGACGGCATTCTGGCCGCGGCCTTCGCCCGCGGCGGCAGCGCCCCGATCTGGTATCTGTTCTGGGGGTTCGGCGCGCTCGCAGCGCTGCTCACGGCGTTCTACATGACGCGGATGATGCTCTACACCTTCCACGGTCCGAACCGCACCGGCGCCAAGGAGCAGGACCACCTGCATGAAGCCCCCTGGGTGATGACGGGGCCGCTCGTGATCCTCGGAATCCTGGCCGCCGCGGGTGGGCTGTTGAACGTGCCGGCACTCGTCGGGGGCGGCGCCTGGCTCGAGCACTGGCTCGCGCCCGTGACCCACGCCGGGGCCGCGCTCGTCCCCGCGGCGGAGCTGTCGCACGGCGCCGAATGGACGTTGATCATCGTCGCCGTCGCCATCGCGGTGGCGGGCATGATGGCGGCGTGGCGGCTGCTCTCCCCTGAATCCCTCGTACCGGCGGCGCAGGCCCAGCCCGAGACGGGGTTCGCCAAAGTGCTCTACCGCAAGTGGTACGTAGACGAGATCTACAACGCCGCCATCGTCCGGCCGATCCAGTGGCTGTCCCGGACCATCCTCTGGAAGGTGGTCGACACCGGAGTGATCGACGGGGCGGGGGTGAACGGCTCGGCGGTGGTGTCGCGGGCGCTCGGATGGGTGGGGAGCCAGCTGCAGACCGGAAACGTGGGCTTCTACGTGGTGATCTTTGTCGCCGGCGTGATCGCCGTGTTGTACGGGATGGTGCGCTAGCCATGTACAGCGCCTGGATCCTCACCGCGCTGCTCGCCTGGCCGCTCGTGGGCGCGCTGCTCGTGCTGGTCCTGCCGGCGCCGCGGGCCAAGTACGCGGCGCTGCTCATCAGTCTCGTCGAATTCGCCCTCTCCGTGCCGCTGTGGTGGCGCTTCCTCCCCGACGCCGGGATGCAGTTCGTGCAGTCGCTGCCGTGGATTCCAGCGTGGGGGATCCGCTATACCGTCGGCCTCGACGGGATTTCGCTGTTCCTCGTGCTGCTCACCACCTTCCTGGTGCCGCTCACGGTGCTCGGCAGCTTCCACTACATCACCACGCGCGAACGCGGCTTCTACGCGCTGCTGCTCGTGCTCACGACGGGGATGATCGGGGTGTTCGTGGCGCTCGATCTCTTCCTGTTCTACGCGATGTGGGAAGTGATGCTGATTCCGATGTACTTCATCATCGGCGTGTGGGGCGGCCAGCGCCGCCTCTATGCGGCGATCAAGTTCTTCGTCTACACGATGTTCGGATCCCTCCTGATGCTGGTGGCGATCCTCGGGCTCGTATTCTCGGCGGCGCAGAATTCCGGCCTGCTCACCTTCGACTACGCCCAGGTGTTGGGGAGCGTCGGGGCGCTCGGGGCCCGGGCCTGGTGGTATTTCGGCGCCTTCGCCCTCGCGTTCGCGATCAAGGTGCCGATGTTCCCCTTCCACACCTGGCTCCCCGACGCCCACGTCGAAGCGCCGACGCCGGGCTCCGTGCTCCTCGCCGCCGTGCTCCTGAAGATGGGCACCTATGGGTTCATCCGGTTCGCCCTGCCGTTTTTCCCGGGCGTCGCCCTGCACCCGACGGTGCAGGCCATCGTGGTGGCGCTCGCGCTGATCGGGATCATCTACGGCGGACTCGTCGCGATGGTGCAGCCCGACTTCAAGAAGCTGATCGCGTACAGCTCGGTGGCGCACCTGGGCTTCGTGATGCTCGGGATCTGGGCTCTCACCCTGCAGAGCGTGCAAGGGGCGCTGCTCGTGATGATCAATCACGGGCTCTCGACCGGCGCGCTGTTCTTCCTCGCCGGGATGCTCTACGAACGGCGTCATACGCGCCTGATCGAGGCGTTCGGCGGCCTCGCCCGCGTGCTCCCGATGCTCGCCGCGGTGCTGACGATCGTATCGCTGTCGTCGATCGGGCTGCCGGGAACGAACGGGTTCGTGGGAGAGTTCCTGGTGCTGGTCGGCTCGTTCCGGACCTATCCCAGGGCGACCATCGTCGCGACCCTCGGCGTGATCGTCGCCGCGATGTACCTGCTCCCCGCGCTGCAGCGGGTGATCTACAACAAGCTCGACAAGGCGGAGAACGAAAAGCTCCCCGATCTCTCGTTGCGGGAGATCGCGGTGCTCGTCCCGTTGCTCGCCGGAATCTTCTGGATCGGGATTTACCCCAAGCCGATCCTCGAGCGGATGGAGCCCGCGGCGCGGCACTTCATCGAGACGGTCAAGCGATGAGCCTCGACCTGTCGACCCTGCCCGCGCTGCTGGCGGCGCTCTCCCCGGAGGTCGTGCTCACCGGGTGGAGCCTCGTGCTGCTCGCGCTCGTCGCCTGGCGGCACGACACGGTCGCCGACCTGCGGCGCGCCGGAATCGTGACGCTCGCGGCGCTGGCCACGACCGCCGCGGCGGTGTGGTGGCTGTGGTGGAACATGGCCACCGTGAGCGGCCTCCCCCTCATGATCGGGGCGGACGATTTCCGGTTCGTGGCCGATTTCATCATCCTCGGCGCGGCGGCGGGCACGGTGTTCTTCTCGTTCGATTACCTGGAGCGAGAACAGCTCGTGGTGCCCGAGTTCTACGTCCTGCTCGTGTACGCCGTGCTCGGCATGCTGCTGATGGTCGCGGGAGAGGACCTGATGGTGATCTTCCTCGGCCTCGAGCTGCTTTCGGTGTCGGTGTACGTCCTCGCCGCGTTCAACCGCCGCAGCGCCAAGTCGGCCGAGGCGGGGATCAAGTACTTCCTGCTCGGCGCCTTCGCCTCGGCGTTCCTGGTCTACGGGATCGCGTTCGTTTATGGCGCGACGGGGACCACCAATCTGCAGATCATCGGACTCCAGGTGGCGAGCCTCGATCTCGCGACGCACCCGCTCCTCCTCGTCGGGGTGGCGCTGCTCGTGGTGGGGTTCGCGTTCAAGGTCGCGGCCGTGCCGTTCCACATGTGGGCCCCCGACGCCTATGACGGGGCACCCACCCCCGTCACCGGGTTCATGGCCACCGCGGTGAAGGCGGCCGCGGTCGCGGCGCTGTTTCGAGTCCTGGTCGAGGCGTTCTCCGGCGTCCGCGCCTGGGGGGGCGTCGTGAGCGCCCTCGCGGTCGCAACGATGGTCGTCGGGAACCTGGTGGCGCTGAATCAGCGCTCGCTCAAGCGGATGCTCGCCTATTCCTCCGTGGCGCACGCCGGCTACCTCCTTGTGGCCGTGCGCACCGCGTCGGCCGCGGGAGGCTCCGCGGCGTTGCTCTATCTCGCCGCCTACGCCGCCACGACCCTCGCGGGCTTCGCGATCCTCGCCGCCAAGGGGCGCCACGGCGAGCACGACGTGCTGATCGACGACCTCGCCGGACTGGCCACCGAGCGGCCCTGGCTCGCCTTCGCCATGGCGGTGGTGATGCTGTCGCTGCTCGGCTTCCCCGGGACCGCGGGCTTCATCGGGAAGTGGTACATCCTCGTCGCGGCGGTGCAGACGGGGCACACGGGGCTCGCCGTCGTGCTCGTGCTGACGAGCGTCATCTCGGCGGGCTACTATCTCCCGGTGATCATGGCGATGTACATGCGCCCGGAGCCCTACGGCGGCGCCCACGCGGCGGCGGCGCTGGGACGGTGGGGCCGCACCGCGCTGATCGTGGCGGTGGCGGGGCTGCTCTTCTTTGGCGTCCGGCCCAATCGCCTGTTCGACCTGGTGCGCACGAGCGGGACCGCCGTGCATCCCGCCGCGGGCCTCTCAGGGAACTGAGGCTGCCGTGCGCGTCCCGGCCGAGATCCTCCGGCAATACGACATCCGCGGTACGGTCGGCGATCAGCTCACCCCCGAGCTCGGTCGCGCGGTGGGGCAGGCGCTCGCCACCCTCGCCGCCGAGCGGCTGGGGAAACCGCCCAGGATCGCCGTGGGACGCGACAACCGGCCGAGCGGGCCGGGACTCGTGGATGGGGTGATCGCCGGGATCGTGGCGGCGGGGGGGTCCGCGCTGGACGTCGGCGCCTGTCCCACCCCCGCGCTGTACTTCGCGACCCACACCCTCCCCGTGGACGGCGGGCTGCAGGTGACCGGGTCCCACAATCCCCCGGAATTCAACGGCTTCAAGATGGTGGTCGCCCACGCGGCGATCTTCGGCGACGACATCCAGCTCATGGGTCGGCTGATCAACGAAGACCGGCTGCTGATCCGTCCCGGGGGGAAGCGGGCGGCCCACACGACGCTCCTCACCGAGTACCGGGACGCCATCGTGTCGCGCAACGCCCCGCTGCCGCGCCGGCTCAAGGCGGTGGTCGATTGCGGCAACGGCGTCACGAGTCTCATCGCGATCGAAACGTTGCGGAAGCTCGGCGCCGAGATCGTCCCGCTGTTCGACACGTCGGACGGGACCTTTCCCAATCACCACCCCGATCCCACGGTGCTCGAGAATCTGCGCGATCTTCAGGCCGCCGTGCGCCGCGAGCGTGCCGAGCTCGGGATCGCGTTCGATGGCGACGGAGACCGCATCGGGGCGGTGACCGAGGACGGCACTCCCGTGTTCGGCGACCAGCTGCTCGTGCTCTTCGGGCGGGACCTGGTAACGCGGATGGGGAAGGGCCACGCGGTGATTTTCGACGTGAAGTCTTCCGAGGTGCTGGCGCAGGAGCTGAAGCGTGCCGGCCTCGTCCCCACCATGTGGAAGACCGGCCATTCGCTGATCAAGCAGAAGATGAAGGAGCTGCACGCCCCCCTCGCCGGGGAAATGAGCGGGCACATGTTCTTCGGCGGAGACTGGTTCGGCTTCGACGACGCGCTCTTCGCCGCGGCGCGGCTGCTCCACTACGTGGCCCGCGAAGGGGGACCGCTGTCGCGGCTCCTCGCCGACATTCCCAAGACCGTCACGACCCCCGAGCTGCGCGTGGACTGCCCCGACGACGTGAAGTTCACCGTGGTGGAGAAGGCCGCCCGCTACTTCGCCGCGCGCCATCCCGTCTCCACTCTGGACGGGGTGCGGATCACCTTCGCCCACGGCTGGGGCCTGCTCCGCGCCTCCAATACGCAGCCGGTGCTGGTGCTGCGCTTCGAGGCGACGACCCCCGCAGAGCTCGCCGCCTACCGGAACGAGGTGGAGGGATGGCTGGCGCGCGAGGCAAGGAGCTAGCGACCCCCGGAGGAGCCCGCCGCCGTTGGCTCGTGGCCGCCGGCGCGCTCTTCGCTCTCGTGCTCGTGGGGGGCCGCTTCGCCGCCATCGAGACCGCGGAGCGGGCGTGGGCCGCCACCCTCGCCGCGGGGGCGGGGCCCGTCTACATCGAATCCCGCCTGCTCGCCCTGGTCGTCCGCCTGGCCATCGTGCTGCTGTCGTGTTTCTGGGGCGTCGCCAACTTCTACATCGTCTACCGCGCGATCGGCTCGGTTCAGATGCCGCGCCAGGTCGGCAACCTCGAGATCGTCGAGGCGGTGCCGCAGCGCTTCCTGCTGACGCTGGCGCTCGTGATCGGCCTCGTATTCGGGATCGGGCTCGCCTGGGGCACGGAAGACTGGTGGCTCCAGATCCTGCTCGCCTCGAGCCCGCCGGTCTTCGGACGCGTCGATCCGGTGCTGCATCATGACCTGGGCTATTACATCGGCACGCTCCCCTGGGAGCTGACGCGTCAGCGGTTCCTCCTCCTCGCCACGCTCACCACGAGCGTGTGCATCGGCGTGCTGTATACGACGATCGGCAGCGTGCGGTTCGAGCGCCACCGGCCGGTGGCGAGCCCCCACGCCCGCGTGCACGTCGGGGTCCTGCTCGCCGGGCTGGCGCTCGCGCTCGTGTGGGGCGCGGTGCTCGATCCCGCCGAAGTCGTGGCCGGGCTGCACGGCAGCGTCGACGCGGCCATGGTGAACGTGCGCATTCCCGCGGCCCCGCTCGTCGCCGCCGCCGGAGGGCTGTGCGCCGCCGCGACCCTCGCCTGGATCTGGTGGGGGCGCCCGGGGTGGCTCGTGACGGGGTGGGGGCTGCTCCTGGCGGTGATGCTCGCCGCGTACGCCGTGGCCCCGCCGCTCGCGCGCTCGACCCGGGCGACTCCGGCCGATTCGTCGCTCGCGCGCGCGCGCCGCGACCTGGCCCGCTTCGCTTTCGGGGGCCCGGACCGGATCGACTCGGCGCCACCGCCGTTCGCGAGTCTCGCCGACTTCACGGCGCGGGTCCCGCTGTGGGACGAGGCCAGAGTCGCCATGGTCGCCAAACGCGGGCTCGGCGCGCATCAGACGGTGGGCGGCGTCAGCATGGGCAACGGCCCGGAATGGCTCGTCGCCCCCACCCCCGACGACACGGCGCTGTCGCGCTCGCCGATCAGCCCCTCCTGGGAGGAGATTCACCGCGGCTCCTGGAGCGCGGCCGGACCGCCGCTGCGATTCGCCGAAGCGGACTCGGCGGGCGGGCTCGTGGCCGCCCCGCCGGCGACCACCGACTCGGTCCAGTGGTTCGGGCCGGTCATGGCCCAGTACGCCGTCGTCGACGCCCGCCGCCATCCCGCACTCATCGCCAGCGGCGTGGCGCTCTCCGGGCTGTGGCGGCGCGTCGCCCTCGCCTGGACGCTGCAGAGCGTCGAGCTGACCCGGGACACGACCGCCGACCAGCTGCTGCTGTGGCGCCGCGGCGCCACGGAGCGATTCACCCGGCTCGTCCCGTTCGCCGACTTCGAGCCACCCGAGCCGCTGCTCGCGGGCGGCAGGCTGTGGTGGGTGTCCTACGGCTATCTCGGGTCGGAGATCTTCCCCCTCGTGGCGGCGACGCGCTGGCGCTCGGACGACGTGCGCTACCTGCGCCCCGGCATCATCGGGGCGGTGCGGGCGGGGACCGGAGAGACGCGGTTCTGGCTCGTCCCGGGCGCGGATCCCGTCGCCACGGCCTGGGCCCGCCTCTTCACGCCGCTGGTACAACCCGCCGAGAGCCTGCCCCCGGCGCTGCGCAACGTGCTCCCGCTGCCGCGCGAGGCGTTCCGCCAGGCCGCCCGCTCGTTACTCGGCTCGTCGCCGGATTCGGCGAAATGGCGCGCCCTGAGCGCGGACCCGTTCGAAATCCCCGCGCCCCCACCACCGGCGCGGTCGAACCTTCCCGTCGAGTCGCGCCCCTGGATGGGGCAAGCGTTCGCGACGGGGACCCCGGGACGTTACGCCGGATTCCTCGCGGGGCGAATGACCGCCGACGGACCTACGATTTTCTTTTTCACGCCGCCCGGCGTCGAGCCGGTGCCCGGACCCGTCGTCGGCACCGTAGAGACGATGCCCGGCGTACTGCGCATCTGGCCCACTCAGGGACACCTGGCGGCCGTGCAGGCGCGTTTCGAGCATGCAGGCAGCGACCCGACGGCGCCGCCCGCGCTCGAGCGGATATTCCTTTCCTGGAGCGACCGGACCGGCGAGGGTCCGGGCATCGCGGTGGCGCTGCGCTCGCTCGAGTCCTCGAGCGTTCCCGGCACGCCGGGGGATACGACCCTGGCCGGACGCTGGCGGGAAGCCCAGGCCCTCGCTGCACGGGCCGACTCGGCGCTCGCCGCCGGGAATCTCGAGGAGTTCGGGAAACTGTATCGCGCGCTGTCGCAATTGCTGGGGCGCCGGCCCCCTCCCGCCATGCTTGCTCCGGCTCCGGCGCCCCGCTAGGTTGCCCCGCCGATGCCACCGGCGGGAGGGACTATCGTCGTCGCGCTGGGCGGAAACGCCGTCGCGCCACCCGGCGAGCGTCCCACAATCGCCAACCAGTTCCGCCACACCCGCGCGAGTCTCGCCCCCATCGTCGAACTGGCGCGGGCCGGGTGGAACATCGCGCTGGTCCACGGCAACGGCCCTCAAGTGGGCGACGAGCTGGCGCGCAACGAGATCTCGGCTCAACAGGTGGAGCCGCTGCCGCTGGGCGTGCTGGTCGCCGGGACCGCGGGGTGGATGGGCTACATGATCCAGCAATCGCTCCAGAACGCGCTGGCCCGGGCCGGCGTCGCGCGTCAGGTCGTGACGCTCATCACGCAGACGCGTTGCGACGCGGACGATCCCGAGCTGGCCAATCCGTCGAAGCCGATCGGGCAGCCGCTCGATCCGGCCCGCCGCGACACGCTGACACGGCTCGGCG
>Ga0335085_10005861_pt1 | contig 19602 bp, 16 predicted proteins | sample Lox_Sample_45_FD_206712 | JGI IMG/M metagenome (GOLD analysis project Ga0335085, IMG submission 206712) | Soil microbial communities from Loxahatchee National Wildlife Refuge, Florida, United States - Lox_Sample_4.5 | ecosystem: Environmental > Terrestrial > Soil > Wetlands | place: USA...
GCGCTCGACGAGCGATCCATCGCCTGCGATACGCGCGGGCGAGCCCACCGGAACAAGACTGAGGCGGGTCGTCCACCGACTGACCGTGGTGACGCGCAGTTCGGTGTCGGAGCGGGCGGGCGCCCCGGACGCCACGTTCCGCTGGCGCAGTCCTTCCGGGTTGCCGGCTCCGATGACGGCGAAGCCTTTCAGGAGATCGCGACGTGAGATCACTGCGTGGCGCGCTCCTTGTCGGTCCACTCCGGTGGATTGACGCCGAGGAGGTGGCGCACGAAGTAGTCGAAGCGTTTGTGCTCGCCGTACGCGCCGCCGGCGCCGTGGCCGGCGCCGGGGATATACAGAAGATCGAAGTCTTTGTTGTGCTTGATCAGTTGATTCACCACCTGCATGGTCGACGAGGGATCGACGTTGGTGTCCATTTCACCGACGACGAGCAGCACGTGACCCTGCAGCCGGTATGCGTTGTCCACGTTCGACGCCGCGGAGTACTGGGGACCGATCGGCCATCCCATCCACTGTTCGTTCCACCAGATCTTGTCCATGCGATTGTCGTGGCAGCCCGCTGCCGACACCGCCACCTTGTAGAACTCGGGATGGAAGAGCAGCGCGCCGAGCGAGTTCTGTCCTCCTGCCGACGTGCCGTAGACGCCAACGCGCGTGATGTCGTACCACGGATATTTCGCGGCGACCGCTTTGTGCCAGGCGATGCGATCGGGCAAGCCGGCATCGCCGAGGTTCTTCCACGTCACGTCCTGAAACGCTTTCGATCGATTCGACGTGCCCATGCCGTCGATCTGCACGACGACGAACCCGAGGTCGGCCTGGGCCATCATCGGATTGAAGGCGGCGAACGACTTCGGCACGAACGACCCCTGCGGTCCCGCGTAGATGTTTTCGATCACCGGATATCTCCTGGCGGGATCGAAATTCGACGGTCGAACGATCACGCCCCAGATGTCGGTCTTGCCGTCGCGTCCGGGCGCGGTGAACGGTTCCGGCGCGCGCCAGCCGGCGGCGACGAGCGCGCTGATGTCGCCGTGCTCGATCTCCTTCACCAGCGAGCCCTCGTCCATGCGACGAAGTTCGACGGTCGGCGCCGTGTCGACGCGCGAGTACGTGTCGACGAAATACTGGCGATCGCTCGACACGCTCGGGTTGTGGTTCGCGTCCGCCGGCGTCAGGCGCGTCAGGCCCGAGCCGTCGAAATTGATCCGGTAGCAGTTGAGGAAGTACGGATCCTTTCCTGGATACATGCCGCCCGCGCTGAACCAGATCTGACGCTTTGCTTCGTCCACTTTGAGGACGCCGCGGACGGCCCAGTCGCCTCTGGTGATCTGGTTCTTCACCGCGCCGGTCGCGCCGTCCAGGAGATAGAGGTGATTCCAGCCATCGCGTTCCGACATCCAGATCATCTCGGCGCCATCGTTCACGTCGAAGCGGTACTTCTTGCCGGAGTCGGTCTGACTGCCGTTCGCCGTCCGGTAGTTGAAAAACGTCCTCGGCTCTTCGGAAACGACCGCCCGCGCACGGCCTGTCGCGGCGTCGACTTCGATGACCCGGTAGACCTGATGACCGCGCTGGTTGTACTCGAACGTGACGGCCCGGCTGTCGCTGCGCCAGTGCAAAGGGGTCAGGGAATAGGGATTAGGGAACAGGGAATTGTCGATTGATAGTTCTCGCTTCGACCCGACGTCGAAGATCGTTGGCTGCTGCACGTCCAGCACGTCACCGGGCTTCGCGTACCGCAGCGTGGACGATTTCGGCTGCAGTTGATCCTCCGGAGACGACTCGACGTAGTGGACTTCGCGGCGGTATCCCGGCTTCACGCGGTAGGCGGCGATCCGCTTCGAGTCGGGCGACCAGACGACCGACGAGAGCTGATACGGATTGCCTTCCGACCCGTCGAGGCTCAGCAGCGTGACGCTCAGGAGACTGGGCCGGCGAATGGCGACGTTGTAGTTCTCGATGAACGCCTCCCACGTCTTGTCCGGCGACACACGCGGGCGTGAATCGCCATTCCGCTCGCGAGGCTCGTTGTGGCGGCAGGCGATATCGGCGAGCACGCATCGCCACTCCGTTCCGTTGACGGTCACGTCGATGGCGCGCTCGTCATCGGCGAACGTGAAGGTGGTGAACGGGAGATCGCGTGCGGTGTACGAATGGCCGGTGGCTTCGAGAGCGCCGTCGCCACCTTCTCGTGGTCGAAGGCCGGCCGCTTCTGTTGCGTGTCGGCGTCGTACAGCACGAACTCGTAGACGCCCTTGTTCAGACGGCCGTACCAGAAGTGATGCGTGTTGTCGATCCACGTCGCCGCGCCGGCGATGTCCACGACCAGCGATGCGTACTTCGAACGAAGACCGTTCGCGCGCTCGTAGTCAGCGGCAGTGCCCTGAGCCAGCGCAGCGGTTGCCGGCGCGAGCGTCCAGCCGATCAGAACGAGCACGCGTAGCGATTGCGTTCCACTCATCTGCGTTCTCCTACAAACCCACTCTTCGCTTCGCGGCCTGGATGACGGCATCCATCTCGGCGCGGTGCGCATCGAACGTGTCGTCGACGATGTTCAACGTCGGAATCGCCGCATCGGTGAGCGACAGCGTCTGCGGATTCCACCGGACGAATCCGGATTCGTGCACGCCGCTGCTGCCGCGCCCCGGCGCGGGATGGCTCAGATGCTGAAAGAACCTGCTGTATCGCTGCACGTGGTCGGTGACGAGCGTCTGTCCGAACGAGTGATACAGCGGAATGACGCCGAGGAGCGCGTCGTAGTGCATCTCGCCGACGGCCGCGACGCGCGGGAACCGCCGCCGCAGTCCGTCCACGAGCAGGCGCGTCCCTTCGTGCATGTCCGCCGCCGGATTGTTGACCCAGCCGCCGGCGATGTCGAGGAAGTACGCGTCGACCCCGTAACGATCGACGACGTCGGCGATGCGGTCGGAGAGCCACGTGCGCCACGACGCGACGCCGAGGTTCATGTACGACAGCCAGCCGTCCTGGTGGCGATCGTTGTTCCAGTCCACCCAGTTCAGGTCGAAGCGATCGCCGTCGGCGCGGGCGGTGGCGGCGTCGGCGACCTGCGCGAACATCGGCTGCCGTCGGTTCGCGGCGTTGGCGCCGAACATCGGCATCATCTTGAAGCCGAGCGCGTGCGCGTCGGCCACGAGCGACTTGAGTCCGATTTCGCCGCCCATGCGGTCCGGTGCGCGATAGATCGGATAGTCCCAGTAGTAGCGGCCGTCCCACGCGGCCAGAAACGCGAGGACACGCTCGCCGGGAATGCGCGTGGCGATCCATTGCAGGATGGCGCGCATCCGCGCGTAGTCGTTGAACACGTAGCCGGTGTAGTGCATCCCGTGCAACGTCACGACGAGGGCGGTGCGCTTCATCCAGTCGGGAACGTCCGGCCTCGATTCCCAGGTCGGCACGTTGAACGCCGCCGCGACGTGCCCGTAGTGCGTGGCCGCGGCGTCGCCGACGGTCGTCTGCGGAGCGATGATCCACGTCGGCGAGGTCATGGTCGGCTGCGGCTTCCACGCCTCGGCTTCGACGAGGCACTCCACGCGATAGCCGCTCTCGCCCGGCTGGAAGTAGAAGCGCTTCGTGCGAACGCGATCGTCGTGCGCAGAGATCGCGCACACCGAGCCCGACCGCGCCGTTCCCGGTCGTTCGACGAGCACCAGCGGCGTCGTCAGGCCGCCGTTTCCTTGCGGTCCGAACAGGTCGCCGCCGGAAAACGGATAGCCGAGCAGGATCTCGTCGTCTCGCGGATCGAACCACGGCGCGCCGCCGGCCGATATGCGTCCGCGCGGGACGCCGCGGACGATGGCGGCGAGCGCGGCGATCGGGCGATCTATCTGCGCCTCGACGTCGCAGCGGATACTGCCGTCGCGTACGGAAAGGCGAGCCGTCAGGCGCGCGGGCATCGTCAGCTGACCGCCGGCGAAGGCGAAGCGAGCGCACGAAACCGTGAGCGTGTGCTCGCCGGGCGTGACGGCGATCGCGTTCCGGTCCAGCGTGTAGGCGTTTTCGCCGGTGAACACGCGAAACGCGAACGAGAAGCCTTCGAACGCAATCGCCGGCTCTGGGAAGTCGAAGCTGAACTTCTGAAACGCGCGGCCGCGCGGCGGGATGAAGACGTCGCTGGACGAGGTCAGCGGCAGGAGCGTGCCGTTCGCAGTCGCCGGCGCCGGTTGCGGCACCGAATTGGGGTCAGCGGCGGCGCGCGCTCGTGCGGTCGTGAGAATCGAACCGGCGCCCGCCGCGCCGACCTCTTTCAGCCACTCGCGTCGCGTGCGGCGCATCGTCACGGTGGAGTATACGTGCTGTGTTCCACGCATGATTCGGCAAATCGCGCCGCAGTTCTTCACCACGGACATGCAGGCGACGCTCGCGTACTATTGCCAGAAGCTCGGCTTCGATTGTGTCGGCGTCTGGCAGGATCCGCCGGTCTACGCCATCGTCGCGCGCGATGCGCAACGAATTCATTTCCGATGCGCCGAGCCGCCGGTATCGAATCTCGACAAGTAGGATGACGAACTGCTCGATGCGTATCTGAACGTCGACAACGCGGACGCGCTGTTTGCGGAATACGTATCCCGCGGCATCGAGTTCACGCGAAACCTCGGCGACACGCCCTGGAACGCACGCGAGTTCGTGGTGAAGGATTGCGACGGAAGGTTGCTGGCGTTCGGCGCGCAGTCCGCTTGAAACAAAGCAACCGCCGCAGTCCGCCTAAAGGCGGACACTACGTACGATGCTGTACGCGGACACTGCGTACGATGCCGTACGTAGTGTGGCTTTAGCCGGACCTCGAATCACCGGCGAGGGACGAGAGTCAATCGCACCTCAGCGAGAACGTGTGGATCGGCGCCGAAGTCGCGCTTCCACAGGCCGTCGCTGATGACGATCTCCTCCAGGCAGCCGGGCGATAGATCGTCTGCGTGAAACGCGCGGCCGATCTGCGGCGCGACGCCGAGCACGGCGAAGTAGTTCGGCGTGACGCTTATCAACCGGACCTGCGCCGATGGTCAGCGCCGCGCCGAGCGTCAGGCCGGGAGCGGAGCGCCACGAACGGGCCGTGTAGTGCACGTCCTGCGCGAGCCGGTCCCACCACCCCATCGACGCGACTCGTAGTGGCGCTCGGTCGACAGCGTGACGCTGCCGAACGCGCGGCGGGCCGCGGCGCGCGCGTCCTCCGCCCAGGCCTTCGGCCTGGAGGCGATCGATCTCGAACCGCAGGCGCGAGTCGATTTCAGCCGCGTGGTCGCCGGTGTCGCGTTTGCGGAACATACGTCACTCTTCGATCGGATGCGCGGCAAGCACGCGCGCGATCGCTCCGGCCAGACGCTGCCACTTGCTGGTTTCCTTCGCGAGCTGTTTCCGCCCCGCAGCGGTGAGCGAGTAGAAGCGGGCGCGCCGGTTGTTCTCGGAGACGCCCCACTTGCCCGCAATCCAGCGGCGCGTCTCCAGCCGCTGCAGGGCGGGGTAGAGCGCGCCGTGTTCGACGAGCAGCTCTTCCTCGGACGTCTCCTTGATGGCGCGCATGATCGCGTGGCCGTGCTGCGGTCCGAAGATCAGCGTTCGAAGAATCAACAGGTCGAGCGTGCCCTGCAGCAGATCGAGCGGGTCCTCGCCGGTCTTACGGGTAGACATCTGACCTGAGCATGGGCAAGCTCGGGTAAGATGTCAACCGGAATCGATATGCCACGGCAGCGACTGAAGCCCACGGCGACCGTCGGTGTCGCCGAACACGTGAACGCGGCGGTCCTCGTCACCATTGCGCCGGGCGGCGCGCTGATCGATCGGCGTCGCATCGAGCTCACCGGCCGCGGGATGCCCACGCATCCGCACCACCACGAAGGATCGTGGGCGATGGGACGGTACCTGAACACGCCTGGGGCGAAGCGGCTGTCGCTCGCGGAGGCGGTGGCGCTGGTCGACCGCGTACGCGCATCCGCGGAGCGCGGCGCGCGCGAAGGGTTCGAAGCGCTGGCCGCGGCGTTGCCGATGCCGGTCGCCCGCGTCGCGATCCGCCTGTGCCCCGTGCTGCCACCGACGACGGAAGCGCGGATTGCCGACAACCGCGCGCAGACAATCGCCGATTCGGTGATGTATCGGGAGGCGCTGGCGTCCGCGGCGGAGGCGTGCGGCTGGCCGGTGTATTGGTACGATCGCGACCGCGTGTTTCGCGACGCGGCCGCGGAGCTGGACGTGAAGAACATCGACGCGTTCCTGCGCGCGATGGGCCGATCGATCGGGCCGCCGTGGCAGGCCGGGCACAAGCTCGCGGCTGCCGCGGCGATCGCCGCGATGCGGCGACAATGAATGCTGGCTGTTCGCTTTCGGAATCAGACGATTCCGAATTCGCACATCCCGCCGCATGGATCCGAGCGCGATTGCGAACGATTCGGCGACCTTCGACATGGCCCGGCTCATGCTGAGGATCAGCGCCATGCGCAAACACTTCTTCGCCATGGTGACGCTGGCGCTCATGCTCGGTGTCGCCGGCCACCGCGCCGCGGCGGCGGACGCGAGTCCGACGCTCGTCGACTCGGCATGGCTGGCGAAGCATCTTCACGATGCCAACCTCGTGCTCCTGCACGTAGGAGATCGGAAGGAGTTCGACGAGGCACACATTCCCGGGGCGCAATTCATCGCGCTCAACGACATTTCGGACGCGGGCGCGTCGTTGCGGCTCGAGCTGCCGTCGATCGACGCGCTGGCGCGCACGTTCGAGTCGCGCGGCATCTCCAACAACTCCCGGATCGTCGTGTATCCGGGCAAAGACTGGTACTCGCCGTCGACGCGCGTCATCTGGACGCTGACATTCATGGGTCTTGGAGATCGCACATCGCTGCTCGGCGGCGGGATGCCCGCGTGGCGCGCGGCAGGACATCCAGTCACGACCGATGTGGCGTCTCCGACGGCCGGTCACCTGACGCCGCAGGCGCATCCCGAGGTGAAGGCCGACGCCGCCTACGTGCTCGAGCACCTGCATCAGCCGGGAACCGCCGTGCTGGATGTGCGGACGGCGAAGTCTTACTCGGGAGAGCCGGACAACGGGATGCCTCGCGCCGGCCGGATTCCAAGCGCTCAGAGCCTGCCGTTCGAGGTCCTGTTCGACGACAAGGGCGAGTTGAAGGATCGTTCGGCGATCGCCGATCTGTTCGCGGCCGCCGGCGCGAAGCCGGGGACGCAGGTCGTGAGTTATTGCTACGTCGGCCAGCGCGCGACGATGGTCTGGTTCGCCGCCCGGCTGCTAGGCTTCGACGCGAAGATGTACGACGGCTCGTGGGAGGAGTGGAGCCGGCGCACGGATCTGCCGATCGAGCGCTGAGGACGATAAGATGCGTCCATGGCCAAGAAGAAGGACGACTGGCGTGTCGAGACGCTCGCGCGAATCCGATCGCTGATTGCGCAGGCCGATCCGGCGGCGATCGAAGAGCGGAAGTGGAGAGACGTTCCCACCTGGAACCACGACGGAATCATCTGCACCGGCGAAACGTACAAGGACAAGGTCAAGCTGACGTTCGCGAAGGGCGCGCGGCTCAAGGATCCGTCAAAGCTGTTCAACTCGAGCCTCGACGGGAACACGCGGCGCGCGATCGACGTGCGCGAGGGCGAAGCGATCAAGGCGACGGCGTTCAAGGCGCTCGTTCGCGACGCCGTGGCGCTGAACGTAGCGACGAAGCGAGCGCGATAATATCGTCGGACGGGCGCCGTGAAAGTCCTGACGTTGACGGTCGCGCTGGTGGCCATGCTCGCGACGATCGCATCCGCGCAGGAGGATGTCGAGCGGAAGTGGGGCGTCTCGATCTGGGGCGTCAGCTATCACGTCAACCGATCGATCGACTACGACGAAGCCAACTTCGGCCTCGGCGTCCGCTACGCCTTCAACCGCTATTTCTTCACCGAAGTCGACGCGCTGCGCGACAGCAACCGCGGGCTGGTGCTGCCAGTCTCGGTCGGCGCCGAAATCGGCTTCGCGTCGTTTGGGCCGTGCCGTGTGGCCGCGGTCGCCGCGCTGACGGTCGCGTATTATCAGAACGATCGGACGGAGTCGGACTACGTCAAGTGGGGACCGGTGCCCGGCGCGTCCGTCACGTGCGGACGCGCGAAGACGAACGTCATCGTCATCCTCAGCCCGTCGCACGAGCCAATCGCGGCGCTCGCCGCATCGCTGATGATCTTGTTCTAGCTCTCGAGATGTACGTAGTGTCCGCCTTCAGGCGGACCTCATTGATCCCGGTGCGAAGTCCGGCTCAAGCCGGACACTACATCCTGCTGCGCTCACCAGCGATACGTGAGCTTGGCCCAGAAGGTGTTCGCCGTGTACGGCGCGATTGTGTACTGCAGCGAGATGAACGACGGCTGCGCGACCACGTTCAACGTCGCGGGGTTGTAGGCAAAGTCGTCGATGCTGAATTTCTCGAACCAGTACGTCACGCCGGCGCCGAGATGCGGCGTGATCATGTAGGTCGCGTCGGCGGTGATGCGATTGCGCGTGTTCCAGACCAGCGGCAGCTGCGATACGGGGGGGAGCGTCGTGTTGGCCGGCAGGCCGTACACGTAGCTCGATTCCGCGTGGATGAAGTCGTACATGAAGCGGACGTCGGTCTTGGGCCACAGCTTCAAGAGATCGGCGGACGCGTTGAAGGTGTGCGCGCGATCGGCGCCCGTCGTCGTCCAGTTCTTCGTCGGATCCTCGAAGTCGGTGCTGTTGTTCGCCTGTCGCGACTGCTGAAGCGACGTGTAGCGTTCGTATTCGTACGAGGCGCCCAGTGAGACGGCGTCACTCGGGACGTAGTCGAAACCGCCGGAGATGCTGTTCGTGTCGTAGCTGAGCAGGCCGAAGCCGCTGTCGGGGAGCGACTGGCGGCCGACTGATGCTGTGGCGTTGACCGACAGCGCCGGCAGCGGCGTCGCCAGCAGGATCATCGAGAAACGATTGGTGTTCTGGTTGGCGATGTCGAACTGCCGCAGCGACACCTGCTCGCCGATGTCGTCGAGCGACGTTTCGTCGAGTCCACTGCCGGTGCGTCTGGAATATTCGTACACGCCGCGCACCGTGAGCCAGTGGATCCCGGTCATGTCCGCGGACAGCCGCAGCGTGTTGGTCGTCGTCGAATCGAACGTCCGGAACGTCTCGCCCATCGAATCGTAGGTGTACCCGACGCGGAACGCTGTGATGGTAGTCGGCGTCCACGAGGCGTCGAGGTCGCCGGTCTTCCGCGTGAAGCTGTAGACGGTGTTGCTGCCCCCTTCGAAGGCCGCCACCTTCGTGTCGTACGACACGGTGTTCGCGACGGGGAAGAGCGGAGTCTGATTGTCGTAGTCGTACGTCCGGAACCGTGCGTTGAGCCACAGGTGCGGCGTCGGCTGTGCGTTGTAGCCGAACGCCGTGGCCGTGATGCGCGCGCTGGCGTCGGCCGTCGCACGCGGAAGCGCCGGTGAGGCCAGCGCGGAATTGACGGTGAACGGAATCAGCGCGTCGTTCTGCGACTGCTCGCCGAGCGACACGTATGCCGTCGCCTGGCTGGTCGACGTCACCTTGATGAGTCCGGAGATCGAGCCGGAGTTCAGGTCGTTGTTCGGCCAGAGCGACATGCGGCCGTTAGCCGGCCCGGCTCCGGTTCCGTCGTCGGTGTTCCGCAGCGGGTTGGCCCACGTGAGCGTGCTGATGTTGTTATGGAAGAACGAGCCGTCGTAGCCGATGCGGAGGTCGCCGCGACCGCTTGACCACTCGGCGGCCACGCCGAGGTCGGTCGTTCGCGTGTCGACAGGGGCTGCGAGCTCGACGGCGTTGCTGAAGCCGAACGTGCCGGACCAGGGCTGCTCGCCTGTCTTCTGCGTGTTCTTGAACGAGGCGCTGAGGTCGAGATGATCCGTCGCGCTGTAGACGAGACGGAAGTCGGCGATGCTCCGCTGCAGCATCAGGTCGAACTGGTTCGATGCCGTGTTGTAGATCGCGCTCGTCTGCGCGCCGCTCTGGATCTGCCCTGGCAACGAACCGAGCGACAGCACGCCGGGCGATGTCGTGGTGTATGCCGTGCGCGTCGTCTCGCTGAAGTTGAGCGGCACCTGGTTGAAGGCGACCGAGAATTTCAGCTTGCCGAAGCGGTTGTAGTTCGCCGCGTACTGCTGGTCGCGATAGCCGACGTGGGTAGCGCGCACGTCCCAGTACTGCTGATCGTCGTTGCTGCCCCAGCGGAAGCCTTCCGCGAACGGCCCGTTCCGCAGATCCTGAAAGCGCTGGTACCGAGCTTCGTCGGAACCGTCGGCGAAGCTGGTGCCGCGGAATCCGAAGTCGACGTCGCCGAGACCCGGGAGCGTCGTCGGGCTGAAGCTCTGCGCCGGCTCGGGCGGAGGCGTGTTCACCTGCGCCGCGCCGACGCCGGCCGAGAGGAGCCAGCACGCTATCGTGAGGGTCGATCGAGTCTTGGTCATGATCGTGCCCTCAGCGCAGGAACGCGTTGCCGGCCGGACTGTTCGAGCCGTGGATTTGCACGTGGCAGTTGACGCAACCGCGGCCAATCAACCGGTTGCTCTTGGATGCGAGCGCGTTCCCGTCGTAGATCGTCGACGGGTGCTTCGTGCCGATGTGGCAGCGCTGGCAGAGCATCGGCAGCTTCGCCACGAGCATGCGGTCGTTGTTCGAGCCGTGCGGGTCGTGGCACGTGATGCACGCCTGCTTGACCGGCGCGTGATCCCAGAGGAACGGACCGCGCTTCTCGGCGTGGCAGCCGGTGCACGTTTCGTTGATCCAGTTGCCGACGCGCAGCATGCGCGTGTTCGTCGAGCCGTGCGGGTTGTGGCACGTCGTGCACGACATCTTGCCTTCGCGCACCGGCATGTGGCCGAGACGCTGCTGCTTGTTCACCTCGGTCGTGTGGCACGACACGCACGTCTCGGTGATCGTGGCGACCTTGAGCTGATTCTTGTCCGACTTCGGGCTGTGGACGGAATGGCATGTGGTGCACGACAGGTTGCGCGCGTCGTGCATGCTGCCTTTCCACTGCGTGTGATTCTCGCGGTCGTGGCAGGTGAGGCACGTTTCCGAGACCGCGCGCGGCGCCATCAGCTGAAAGCGGTTGATCGAATCGGGCACCGACGGATCCTCGACGTGCGCGCTGCCCGGACCATGACAACTCTCGCAGCCGTGCGTCGCTTCGGGCGTGCGCGGGTCCTCTTTCTTCCCGTGCAGGCTGCGATGAATCGACGCGCCTTCGGTGTCGTGGCAGCCGAGACACGTCTCCTGCCCGACATAGGTGCGCGCCGCGGCCGGAGCCGGGGTCTGTGTCGGCGTCTGCTTGGGCGTCGGCGTCAGGAGCGCGACGAGCACGCCCCAGAGAAACCAGACCGCTGTCATCGGAGACTCCTACTGGATTTCATGGCAGAGATCGCAGTCCTGCTTGATCACACGGCCGTCGGCGGTTTTGTGCTGGTCGTCGTGGCAGCGGAAGCAGCCAGGCGCGTCGGTGTGACCGAGATTGTTGAGATGCGTGCCCCAGGTGACCTTCATCGCCGGAAAGACGTTGCGTTCGTAAAGAAACTGCGTAGCTTTGACGAGTCGATTGACGTCGGATGCGTGCGAAGACGCCGCCGGATTCGCAGCGTAAAACGCGCGCAGCCGCCGGTCGATTTCGCGATCGGCGGCGTCTCTGTCGGAATAGTCGGTCTTCAGGACCTCCACCGCTTCCTTTCGTGCGAAGGGCAGCGACGGCGCGATCGCGCCGGTTGCGATCGCGGAGTCCACGGCGCGCTCCGGGGTCGCGAAGAAAGCGTGCGTCGGCCGGTTGTGGCAGTCGACGCAGTCCATCTGACGGTGCTCGCTTGCGGCAATCTTCGACTCGTCGGCGCCTGGCGCGCGGAACTCGTACACGTGGCCGTCGGGATCCGTCAGCTTGACGTATGGAATCTCCTGCCGTTTCTCGTCGGTGGCCACGTACTCGACGACGTTTCGCGGGTTGGTGTGCCAGTGAATGCCGGCGCCAAGACCGAACTCCGGCAAGCCGCCCCCGATGTGGAGCACCAGCCGCGTCGACGCGCTGGTGTTCTTCTCGTCGCTTCCGTACTCCGGCACGATCTCCACCTTGTCGCCGTGAAACTTCTCTGGCCAGTGGCACGTCTCGCACGTGTTTCGGGCCGGGCGCAGGTTATGGACCGGCGTCGGAATAGGCCGCGGATAGCTGTCGTTAACGAGGTTCGCGAGCTGCCGCATGCCATTCAGCTTGTAATAGAGATACGACTGGGCGCCGGCGCCGACGTGGCACTCGACGCACGTCACGCGGGAATGCGGTCCATCGCGGTGCGCGACGAACTCGGGCTCCATCACGGTGTGGCAGACCTGACCGCAGAACTGCGTCGAATCCATGTACTCGACGCCGCGGTACGCCGCCAGCGAGACGATCAGGACGTTCACGAACGTCAGCGCGAGGATGCCGGCGACGACGCGGCGGTGGGTGGGGTTGTTCAGATCGATGGGGGGAATGCGCGCGGGCGCGAGCCCTTTCCTAAGCCGGCGATGCTCGAGGACTATACCGAACGGGATCAAGAGCAGGCCGAGGACGAAGAAGAACGGCAGGACAAGAAAGAAGACGAGCCCAAAGTAGGGATTCTCGTGGAGTCTAAAGAGATCGATCAGAAACACCAGCAGGAACAGAAACGCGGTGACGGTGACGAGCCACGCGCCCAAGATCGTCAGCGGATGCCGGTTGACCATTCGCATGATTGATTGAAGTGGGTAGGTCGAGCTGAGCAATCCCGGGGCCGGAGAACGGCGCGCAGAAACGCCACAAATCGGGTGTTCTTGGGGCAGACGCTCCGAGATGTCGTGTTCACGGCCGATTTCTCGGAGCATCACGATTTCGTGATTCGTGTTCCGAGACGTGACAGCTTCCGGAAGACTCGGAATGACAGGAGCGACGTAAAGCACGCTTCCGTAAGCGGCTAGTGGATTTCGTCCGTTGGTCGGGCATTTGCCTATCACCCGACGACCATGTATCGCCCTGTCGAGGATCGCGGCGCCATGCCGCCCTCGTTCGTCGTCGAACTCGCGGCGCTCCTCGCGGTTGGACCCGTCGGCGCGGCGGTCGTCAGCCTCGCCGCGGCAGCCATCAAACGACGCCTTGGCAGCGGCATCGCCGCCGTGGTCGCGACGGCGTCGGCCATCTACGTGCACTACGTCCTCGGAGGCACGGTCGGACACTTCGACTGGCCGATGCAGGCGCTGCCGATTGGCGCCGCGGTCGTCACGTATTGCCTGGTTCGCGTCCTCGCGACGCAGGTCGTCACGCCGCTGGTCTCGCGCCGCGCGATCAGCCGCGGATGGCCGATGACGCTGCTGCGCGACTGCCCAACATATCTGATCGGTGCGGCAATCGCCGTCGCGGTCGTGGAGCTGATCGAGGCGCAGGCCTGGATCGTGCTCGCACTCGTGGCCGGTCCAACCTTCTTCGGCTTCCGTGCCTACGTCGACTACCTCACGCATGTCGAGGATGCGCACCGCCGCCGCGAAGTGATCGACGCGATCGATCACGGCATCGCCGTGCTCGATCGCCAGGGGCGCGTCACGATGTGGAGCGACGCGCTCGAACGGCTCGTTGGCGGCTCCCGCGGCCACGTGATCGGGAAGGCGCTCGCCGATGCCGTGGCGTCGCTGAAAGATACGACGCTGCCGCGCGACATCGGCGACACGTTGAAGGACCGCAAGGCGCGGATCTCGCGCGTTTCGCTCACGCGGGGCAGCAGCGCGTCGACGCTCGAGATCAAGATCGTCCCTGTCGCCGACGGCGTGACGCTCCTGTGGTCCGACGTGACCGAGCGGGCGCGTGCCGAGCAGGCGCTGAAGCGCGACAGCGATCGCCTGACGCTGGCCGCCGACGGCGCAAACGACGGGCTGTGGGAGTGGGATCTGCGGACCGACGAACTCTTCGTCTCGGGCCGCTGGAAAACGATGATGGGACTCGAGTCGTCAGTCGAGATTGGCCACGCCAACGACTGGCTGAACCGCGTCCACGCCGACGACCTGCCATCGCTGAAGCAGACGCTCGCACCGCTGGCGGCGGGCGAAGCCGCGCAGGCCGAGCACGAGCACCGCATTCGTCACGAAGACGGCTCGTATCACACGGTGACGTGCCGCGCGGTCTCGGCGGGCAACGGCCGCCGGCGGACGCGCCTCGCCGGATCACTCACCGACATCACCGATCGCCTCGCCGATCGCGAGCGGCTCCGCACGGCCGGCTTCTGCGATCCGCTGACCGGTCTGCGCAATCGCAGCGACTTTCTCGCGGTCCTCGGACGCCGCCTCGACGATCACAAGAGCCGCCCGGTTGACGATCGCTTCGCCGTGCTCTACCTGGATCTCGATCGATTCAAGGTGATCAACGACAGCCTCGGTCACCTCGCCGGCGACGAGCTGCTGATCGCGGTGTCGCGGCGCCTCGAGTCGTGCCTGCACCCCGAGGACTGCCTCGGCCGACTGGGCGGCGACGAGTTCGCGATTCTGCTGGCCGCGGTGGGAGACGAGGGTCAGGCCAACGCGATGGCGTTCCGCATCGAGGATGCGCTGCGTCCATCGCTGACGGTCGCGGGTCGCGATGTCTTCACGTCGGCGAGCATCGGCATCGCGTTCGGCCGGCGCGACTACAACGGTCCCGACGAGATCATGCGCGACGCCGACACGGCGATGTATCAGGCCAAGGCGGCGGGCAAGGCCCGGCATGAGCTGTTCGACTCCGAAATGCATGCGCGCGCGCGCGACCGCCATGATCTCGAAAACGATCTGCGGCACGCGGTGAAGAGCAACGCGTTCGAAGTGCACTATCAGCCGATCGTGCTGCTCACGACGGGCATGTGCGTGGGCTTCGAATCGCTGGTGCGCTGGACGCGCAACGGCAAGCCGGTGTCGCCGGCGGTCTTCGTGCCGATCGCCGAAGAGATCGGGATCATCGACGAGCTCGGGACGTGGATCCTCGAGCAAGCCTGCCAGACGTTCGCCGACTGGCAGCGCCGGTTCCCGAACGCCGGCCTGTCGTACATCACGGTGAACGCGTCGAGCCGCCAGCTGGTGCAGCAGAACTTCCCGTTCCTCGTGCACGAAGCGGTGCGGAAGTCGGGGCTGAACGTCGCCGACCTGCGCATCGAAGTGACCGAGACCGCGTTGATGGACAATCCGCAGGTCGCCGCGCAAGTACTGAACGAGCTGCGCGACTACGGCGTCAAGATCTACCTCGACGACTTCGGCACCGGCTGCTCGTCGCTGAGCCATCTGCACAAGCTGCCGGTCGACGCGCTGAAGATCGATCGCTCGTTCGTGATGAGTCTGCTGCTGCCGGACCGTCCGGCGATCGTCGAGAGCATCCTCGCCCTCGCGCGCACGCTGAAGACGAGCGTCGTCGCGGAAGGCATCGAGAGCGACGTCCAGGCGCGCGAGCTCGAGCGCCTCGGCTGCACGCACGCGCAGGGCTACCTGTTCTCGCGTCCGCTGGCGAGGGACGCGGCCGAGCAGGTGGTGATGGCGAACCAGCCGCTCGGCCCGAAACGGAAGGAACTCGAGCTAAACGGCGAAGCCCGCGAGCCGTGGTCGCCGCTCGTGGCGGTCAGCGCGTCGGGAGCGCAAACGCCAGATACTCTCCTGAATAGTTCCCGCCGCTGATCGCGACGACGATGAACTGACGGCCGTCGGCGAGATAGGTCATCGGCGAGCCGCTCTGCGCGGCCGGCATCCACACCGCTCCCACCTGGTTCCCGTTCGACTTGTCGTAGGCACGGAACATCGCCCCGCGCGGATGCTCGGGCGTCGTCGTCACCTGCGGATCGCCCATCACGACCAGCGCCTTGGTCACCATCAGCCCGATGCCGCCTGTCGGCGCCTGACCCGTCTTCGGGATGGTGAGGCCTTTCAGCGCGGGATGATTGCGGACGTTGTCGGGCGTGTCGCCGTGCGCAACCTGCCAGACGATCTCGCCGCGATCGAGGTTGATGGCCGAGATCGTGCCGTACGGCGGCTTGACGATCGGCAGGCCTTCGACGGTCAGGCCGCCGGCGTTGGCGTTTGCCGCAGGCGCGGGAGCAGGCGGCGGGTTCGCCGCGGCGCGCTGCTGGGCCTGTGTCTGCGCTGCGGCGCGCGGCGAATCGGCGGCGCAGCAGTCGCCGGGACCGAGGACTTCGCGAAACGGCTGGCCCGCGACGCCGGAGACGTAGCGGATGTCGGAGAAGCCGGCCGGCGGCGGGACGAGCGAGGTCGACGTGATGCCGGCGTTGTTCGCCTGGGCAAAAACCGTATGCAGCTCGGGATCGTACGCGACACCCGGCCAGTTCGTGCCGCCAATGGCGTTGCCCATGTTGATCGCGCCCAGGATGCCGTTGGCGTCGCCGAGGACCGCCGGGTTGTACATCCATGGAGCGACCTTGTATCGCGCGATCTGTTTCAGCGCCTGCGCGCGCAGCTCCGGCGTGAAGTCGATCAAGTCGTCGGGCACCTTGAGGTAATTGCGTGTGTACGCCGGCGGCTTCGTCGGGAACGGCTGCGTCGGGCTCGTCTTTTCGCCCGGCACGTCGGACTGCGGGACGGGACGCTCTTCGATCGGCCACACCGGCTGGCCCGTCACGCGGTCGAACACGTACAGCGCGCCCTGCTTGCCCGGCACCGCGACCGCTTTGATCGCGCGGCCGCCGACCGTGATGTCCGTCAGGATCGCGGCCGACGACATGTCGTAGTTCCAGATCGGATGGTGCACGAGCTGGAAGTGCCACTTGCGCTGGCCGGTCTTCAGATCGACGCAGACGAGGCTCTCGGCAAAGAGATTGTTGCCGGGCCGATGACCGCCGTAGAAGTCGGACGTCGGCGTTTCGACGGGTAAGTAGACGAGACCGAGATCTTCGTCGACCGTAATCTGCGTCCAGACGCCGGTGTTGCCGTTCTCAGCCCACGACTCGTTCTCCCAGGTGTTGTTGCCGAACTCCCCGGGGCGCGGAATCGTGTTGAACGTCCACAGCAGCTTGCCGGTGCGGACGTCGAATGCGCGCACGAGACCCTTCGTGTTGTTGTGCGTGCCGACCGTCGCCCCCTCGCGGAACGACGACCCGACGATGGCGACGTCCTTGACGATGGCGGGCGTGGAATGGACGCCGATCTCGCCGGTTTCGAGATCGATCTGTTCGCCCTTACCCTTCACCGCGCCGACTTTCAGGTCGACGATGCCGTCCTTGCCGAACGTCGGAATCACCGCGCCGGTCTTCGCGTTCAGGGCGACGAGGCGATAGCCGGTGGTGATGTACAGCACGCGGTCGTCGCCGCGGCCGTCGGTCCAGTAGGAGAGTCCGCGGCCCGACAGCTGGCGCGGCGCGACGCCGGCGCGCATGCCTTCACGCAGGCTGTGCGCCCACATCAGCTCGCCGGTCTTCCCGTCGAGCGCGACGACCGATCGCCTGGTACCGCCGGTCGTGTAGAGCACGCCGTTGATCGCGAGCGGCGTCCCTTCGAGTTTGTATTCGGGACGCGGACCGAGCACATCGGTCTTGAAGCGCCACACGACCTCGAGGTTCTTGAAGTTGCTCGCGTTGATCTGATCGAGCGGCGAGTATTTCGTGCCGCGAATGTCGGCGGTGTAATGCGGCCAGTCGCCGGCCGCAGTGGACGGCAGCCGGCTCTGGCCTGACGTTCCCGCGGAGAGAACGAAGAGCACCGCCGCCATACCCAGGAGCGTTACCCTGCGCGTCACGTCATCCTCCTTTGCGCCGACCGCCACGAGGCGAACGCACCCTAGGCCGGGTGCGCCTCGATCACGCACACCGGCGACGCGGTCGGCACGATCCGTGTCATCCTAAATCCGGCGCCGGCAAACAGCGCCGAAAATTCTTCGGCGGTCCGTTCGCGGCCGCCGGGGAACATCAGCATCTCGAGATCGAGAATCTTGCTGAAGTCTGGCGCGTTGGCGGGCTGGACGACGCCTTCGAGCAGCAGCACGCGACCATTCGCCACGCCGTTCAGCGCCGTCCGGACGTTCTTCAGAATGTGCGTTGCGCGGTCGTCGTCCCAGTCGTGGATGATGTGTTTCAACACGTAGGCGTCGCCCCCCGGCGGGACGGTGGTGAAGAAGTCGCCCGCGATCGTCTGACAGCGATCCGCCAGGCCTGCAGCCGCAATCTTCGGCCGCGCGCCGGCGATGACGTGATCCAGGTCGAGCAGCACGCCGCGCATCGACGGGTACTTTCGGAGAATCGACGTCAGCACCATCCCGTGTCCACCCGCGACGTCGACGACGGTTGTGATACCGCCGAAGTCGTAGGCGTCGAGGACGACCGGAACGATCCTCGCCGAAAAACTGGTCATCGCATCGTTGAACAGCTCGGCGAGGTCCGGATGCTTCGGCAGGTACTGGAAGATCGGCTCGCCGGCCACTTTTTCCGCGCCGGGCTTGCCGGTCTGCAGCGCGGAGAGCGCTTCCGCGTAGGCGTGGAAATGGAACGGCTCGCAGATGAACTCCGCCATGCGACGCAGGTTGCCCGGAAGATCCGAGCGCAGGACCTCCGACCCTGGCGTGTTCTCGAAGCGCCGGCCCTCGAGCTCGCGGAAGATGCCGACGCTCGAGAGCGCTCGCAGCACGCGATACAGTCCGTCTTCCCGCACACCTGCGGCTGCCGCCAGGTCCGCCGCCGAACGCGGTCCGGCGGCCAGTTTGTCGGCGATGTCGAGTTTGGCCGCGAGATGCAGCGCCGCCGAGAGCACGTAACCAGTTCCAATCTGCATGACGAGCTGCGCGGGATCCGCCATGATGTCTCCTCACTTGAACGTGTTGCGATATATCGAGAACTGATATAGTTCGCGGCGATGAGCAGGCCCCTGCCGGTCGCCGTGTTCCACATTCTCGTCGCCGTCGCCGACCGCGAGCGTCACGGCTACGCCATCATGCAGGACGTCGCCACGCGCACCGACGGCACGCTGCGCCTCAGCCCCGGCACACTGTACGGGTCGATCAAGCGGATGCTGCAGGACGGTCTGATTGAAGAACTCGACGAGCGTCCCGATGCCGATCGCGACGACGTGCGGCGACGATATTACCGCATCACACGGCTCGGCCGCCGCGTCGCATCGGCCGAAGCGGCGCGTCTCGCGACGCTGCTCCGGCAGGCGCGGGCATCGGGACTGTTGCCGGCCAAAGGGTGACGTGACGCGGCTCGAGCGGCTCTATCGCGCGCTGCTGCGCGGCTATCCCGCCGAGTTCCGCGACGACTACGCCGCCGAGATGACACAGCTCTATCGCGATCGCGAGAGCCGCGAGCCGGCGGGCGCGCTCTGGCGCGATCTCCTCGTCGATCTGGCGCGCACCGCGCCGAAGGAGCAACTGCACGTGCTGCTCGCCGACCTCCGCTACACGCTCCGGCTCATGAGACGCGCGCCGCTCTTCACCGCGTCCGTCGTCCTGACGATCGCGATGGGCATCGGCGCGACGACCACCATGTTCACGGTTGTGAACGCCGTGCTGGTGCGTCCGCTGCCGTTTGCGGATCCATCACGCCTCGTGTGGGTTGCGGAGAAGAACGACACGCTGCATCTCCCGACGTTCGGCGCCTCGGTCTTGAACTACCTGTCGTGGCGCGAAC
>Ga0335085_10005862_pt1 | contig 19601 bp, 15 predicted proteins | sample Lox_Sample_45_FD_206712 | JGI IMG/M metagenome (GOLD analysis project Ga0335085, IMG submission 206712) | Soil microbial communities from Loxahatchee National Wildlife Refuge, Florida, United States - Lox_Sample_4.5 | ecosystem: Environmental > Terrestrial > Soil > Wetlands | place: USA...
GCGAATAAAGCTGCCGCTGCTGAAGCGTCGCGTTCGGCGCCGCAATGGACTGCGTGATGATGACGCCCTGATCTTCGGTCGGCGCAAGCTCGGTCTTGGCGGTGGCGAACAGGAAATAGATGCTGCCGAGAATAATGGCGGCGAATACCAGCGTCACCGGCAGATAATTCAGGCTGCCATGCAGCCGCCGCTCATAGCTTCGGTGCAACCAGGCAAAGCTGCGGTCGATGAAGTCGGTCAACCGGCCCTGCCAGCCCCGCTCACCGCCGTGATGCGGCTTCAGCAGGCGCGAGCACAGCATCGGCGAAAGCGTCAGCGCGACGATGCCCGAAACCGTGACCGCGCCGACCAGCGCGAAGGCAAACTCGGCAAACAGCGCGCCGGTGAGACCGCTCTGGAATGCAATCGGCACATAGACCGCGGCAAGCACGACCGTCATGGCGATGATCGGGCCGCCGAGCTCGCGGGCGGCCGCGATCGCGGCCGGCATCGGCGCCATGCCTTCCTCGAGATGGCGGCTGACGTTCTCGACGACGATGATGGCGTCGTCGACCACAAGCCCGATGCCCAGCACCAGCGCCAGCAACGTCAGCAGGTTGATCGAATAGCCGAGCGCGAGAAGGATGATGAAAGTGCCGACCAGCGACAGCGGAATGGCAACGGTCGGGATCACGGCCGAACGTATCGAGCCAAGAAACAAAAACACCACGACGGTCACGATCGCCAAAGCCTCGGCAAGGCTGCGGATGACCTCGTTGATCGCCGAGTGCACGAATTCGGTGGAATCGTAGATGATCTCGCCGTTGAGGCCTCGCGGCAGCAGTGCCTGGATCTCGGGAAATACCTTGTGAACGCCCTGAATGACGTCGAGCAGATTGGCGGCCGGCGCCACCTGGATGCCGATATAGACCGCGCGCTTGCCGTCGAACCCGACCTCTGATTCATAATCCTCGGCGCCGAGCGTGACGTTTGCCACGTCCTTCAAGCGTATGACGGCGCCGCCGATCTGCTTGATGACGAGATTGCGGAACTCTTCGGCCGAATGCAGGCTCGTCGATGCGGTCAAGTTGACCTGCACCATCTGGCCTTTGGTTGTGCCGACACCGGAAATGTAATCGTTGGACACCAGCGCCTGGCTGATATCGGAGGCCGTCAATCCGAACGCCGCAAGCTTCTGCGGGTCGAGCCAGGCGCGTAGCGCGAACACTTTCTGGCCGAGCAGTTCCGCGGTCTGTACGCCGGGCACCGCCTGAAGCTTGGGCTGCACGACGCGGGTGAGGTAATCGGTGATCTGGTTCGACGCCAGCGTATCGCTGTTGAAGCCGATATACATGGCGTCGATAGTCTGCCCGACCTTGACCGTCAGCGTCGGCTGCAAGGTGCCGAGCGGCAACTGGTTGAGGACCGAATTGACCTTGGTGTTGATCTCGGTCAGCGCCTTGTCGGCGTCGTAGTTGAGCCGCAGCGTCACCGTGATGGTGCTAACGCCGCTCTGACTCACCGAATTCATGTAATCGATGCCGTTCGCCTGGGCGATGGCGTTTTCGAGCGGCGTGGTGATGAAACCCGCGACCACATCCGGGTCGGCGCCATAGTAGATCGTGGTGACGGTGACGATGGCGTTTTCGGTCCGCGGATATTGCAGGATCGGCAGAACCGCATAGGCGCGCAGCCCCAGCACCAGGATCAACAGGCTCACGACCGAGGCGAGAACCGGCCGGCGGATGAAGATGTCCGTGAAATGCATCGGTGCGCCGCCTAGCGATCGAGCGGAACTTGCGGCGAGGCGTCCGCCGTCGGCGTGATCGCGTTGTCGATCAGCACCACCGAACCGTTGTGCAGCTTGATCTGGCCCGATGTCACGATCATGTCGCCTTCGTTGATGCCTTTGACGATGGCCACCTGATCGCCGCGCGTCGCGCCGGTGGTGACGAAGGTTTGCCGCGCCACCATTTGCGGCTTGCCGCCGGCGTCGGTCGCCTTGGTATCCACGATGTAGACGGTGTCGCCGTAAGGACTGAACGTGATCGCCGTTTGCGGCAGCGTGATGAGGTTTTGCGGCGCGCCGGTGTTGATATCGACCGTCGCATACATGCCCGGAATGAGCTTGTGGTCGGCGTTCTTCAACGTGGCGCGAATTTGCACGTTGCGGCTCGAGGCATCGACCTTGGGATTGATCGCGGAGATTTCGCCGTCAAAGGTGTGATCCTTGAAAGCATCGACTTTCACGGCGATGGTTTGGCCCAGCCGGATCTGATCGACCGACTGCTGTGGCACGAAGAAATCGAGAAAGATCGGATCAAGCGCCTGCAGCGTAACGATGACGGTGCCGGCGCCGAGATATTGGCCGAGGTCGACGGCGCGAATGCCGAGGTGGCCGGCGAATGGTGCACGCAGGGTCTTTTTGTCGAGAATGGCCTGCTGCTGCGCCACTTGCGCCTTGGCGTTCTTGAGATTGGCCACGTCGGTGTCCAGCGTCGCCTGGCTGACGGCCTGAATCTTGAACTGCTTCTGGTCGCGCTCGTAGGTGATCTCGTCGAGCTCCGCCGTCGCCTGCAAGGATTCGAGCTTGGCGACGTCGTCGTTGGACCTCAGCTTGAGCAGAACGGCGCCTTCCTGGACGTCATCGCCGGAGTTGAACGAGATCGCGTCGACGATGCCCGACACTTCGAGCGACAGATCGGCGCCCTTCACGGCGCGCAGGCTGCCGACCGCTTCGATCTTCGGCTGCCACTGGCCATAGCCGGCCTTGCTCGCCGTGATCGTTTGCGGCGGCGCGCTCATGGTGCTCATGAATTTCTTGATCATGGCGGCCTTGAACACCTGGAATCCGAACACCCCGCCAAGCACGACGGCAACCGCCAAGAGCATGATCACCATGCGTTTGGTCATTGACTGGCTTCCTTTGCTGCCGGCGAAGCCGGAACGGTGCCGGGCGCGGCGACATGATCATCCGAGGAATCGGGACTGTAGGGATTGGGCGCGACGTCGATGCGATTCCACCAGCCGCCGCCGAGCGCCTGGAACAGCGCGGCGGTGTCGGCATAGCGCGCCGCCTGCGCCTGAACCAGCGCGAGCCGCGCCTGGGAATAGCTGTGCTGCGCGTTGAGCAGAATCACATAAGTGATGGCGCCAAGCCGATACTGGCTGCGCGATAGATCGAGCGTCGCGGATGCCGCCTGCATCGCGGCCTCCTGCGCCTTCAGCGTCGCTGCATCCAATTGCAGCGCGCGTAGCGCGTCGGCGACGTTTTGAAATGCGCCGAGCACGGTGCTGCGATACTGCGCATCGGCCATGTCGAAGGCGGCCCTGGCGGCGCGTTCCTGGTGCATGAGCTGGAAGCCGTGGAAAATCGGCTGCGAACCCGCCGCCGCCGCGCTCCACACGGCGGTCGTCGGAGTGAACAAGGTCGCCGCGGTCAGGGCGGCGCTGCCGTAATATCCGGTCAGGTTGAGCTGCGGCAGCCGCGCCGCGACGGCGACGCCGATCTGGGCGCTGGCCTGATGCAATTGCGCTTCCGCTGCCCGCACATCCGGCCGCTGCTCGACCAGTCGCGACGGCAGGCTCACCGGCAGGTTCATGGGCAGTCGCAACGATGCAAGCGTCAGGTGATCGCGCCGCGCCGCGTTAGGGAAGCGGCCGATCAGCGCCAGCAGCACGTGGCCTTCCTGCTCAAGCTGTTTTTGCAGCGGCGGCAGGGTCGCTTGCGCGGTCGCCACCTCGGATTCCTGCGTCAGCACGTCGGCTCGCGTCGCCGCGCCGACGTCGAACTGGTTGCGCACGACGTCGAGCTGGTCGGTCTCGACCTTGATGATGTCGAGCGTCGCCTCGATCTGGCCGCGCAGCGAAGCTTCCTGCACCGCCGCCGTGACCACATTGGAGGTCAGCGTCAGATAGGTCGCTTCAAGTTCGAAGCGCTGATACTCGGTCTGCGCGATGCTCGACTCGATCTGGCGGCGCTGGCCGCCGAACACGTCGGGCGCGTAGGAAACGTTCACGGTGGCCTGGAACAGGTTGAAAAGCGACGGCGGACCCGACACGCCGAATTCCGCCGGCGAGAATTGCTGGCGCGTGACGCCGGCATTGGCGTCGACATTCGGCAACAGCTTGCCGGTTTGGGCGTAGAGGTTTTCCTTCGCCTGCCACAACGCGGCCTGCGCCGCCTGGACGCTCGGATTCGCCGCCAGCGCTTCGGCGATCAAGCCGTCGAGCTCCTTGGAGTGAAACACCTTCCACCAATCGCCCGGAATATCGCGGCCGAGAGCGAATTTCTGTCCTGCGCCGCCAGCAACGCCGGCCGAAACCGTGTCGGCAGGATGAGCCTCGGGAGTGTAGCTCGCTCCCGTCGGCGCCGGTGGCGGAGCGAAATCGGGTCCGACCGCGCAGCCTGAAAGCGACAGCACCGACAGCGCAATACCAGCGGCTTTCGGCGCTAAAGCGCCGAAACCGGGCCCAACACGGACCGTTTGGCCACCCGTCAACGCCAGGCGACGCCATCGCGACTGCTTCGACCAGACCCGCACTTTTTCACCCTTAACAAATTCACAATAGTTATTTACTATCTGGTTAGTCAATAACGGGCGGAAACCGGGCGCAGGAGGCGCGGTCGATGACCGATGTGACCGAAATCCGTCCCGACATCAGGCGCCGCCGCAAGGCCGAGCGCCCGGGAGAAATCCTGGAAGCCGCCTTCGCCGAATTTTCCCGCAACGGCTACGCCGCCACCACGCTCGATCAGATCGCCGAGCATGCCGGCGTCACCAAGGGCACCATCTACGTTTACTTCGAGAGCAAGGAACATCTCTTCATCTCGATGGTGCGCGAGTTTACCAAGACTGCGCAGGACACTGTCGCCGAGTTATTTGAGACCCACGAAGGCTCGACCGCCGATCTTCTCCGCGCACAGTTCAGTTTCATCTACCAGCACATCGTCGAGGACAAGCGCCGGCGTGAAGTTGTCCGCATGTTGATTGCCGAAGCGCCGCGCTTTCCCGAGCTTGCCGACCGCTATCACGAGGAGATTTTGCGGCCCTGTCTCGACATGCTGCGGCAAGCGATCCAGCGCGGCATCGACCGCGGCGAGATCCGCAACTCCGCGATCGTGAACTCGCCGCAGGTCGTCATCGCGCCAATTGCGCTGGTCGATCTCTGGATGATGATGTTCGACGACCGCCAGCCGCTCGACCTCAAGGCCTATTTCGACGCCCATCTCGACATGGTGCTCAACGGCCTGCTGGCGAAGTAGCTTGTAGCCCTGGTTGAGTGGAGCGAAAACCGGGGCTCCACGGAAGCTTCACCGCCGCCCCCGGATTGCGCTACGCTCCATCCGGGCCACAGATATAGCCAGGGAGCGGCTCCCATGCATGACATCGTCATTCGCGGCGGCACGATTATCGACGGCACCGGCAAGGCGGCCTTCACCGGCGACGTGGCAATTTCCGCCGCACGCATCGCCGCGGTCGGCGGCAAGCAGGGGCCGGCCAGGCGCGACATCGACGCCGACGGCCTCCTCGTCACGCCGGGCTGGGTCGACGTGCACACCCATTACGACGGCCAGGCGATGTGGGATCCGCTGCTGGCGCCGTCGTGCTGGCACGGTGTCACCACCGTCATGTTCGGCAATTGCGGCGTCGGCTTCGCGCCGGTGAAAAAACACCATCGCGGCGCGCTGATGGATTTGATGGAAGGCGTCGAGGAGATTCCCAATCCGGTGCTGGCCGCGGGCCTGACCTGGGAATGGGAAAGCTTCCCCGACTTCATGGACGCGCTGGAGCGCCGCGAGCGCGCCATCGACATTTGCGCCCAGGCCGCGCACCTGCCGCTTCGCGTCTACGTCATGGGCGACCGCGCCATCCGCCGCGAACCGGCGACCGCCGACGACATCGCCGAGATGCGCAAGCTCACCATCGACGCGCTGCGCGCCGGCGCGTTCGGCTTCACCACCTCGCGCACCGATTCGCACAAGACGCCGGACGGCGAACTGGTGCCGTCGCGTGACGCCGACGATCTCGAACTCCTCGGCATTGGCTCGGCGCTGGGCGTCACCGGCACCGGCGCCTTCGGCATGAACAGCGACTTCGACGACGAAGAATTCGAGCTGCGCTGGATGACGAAGCTTGCGCGCGAGACCGGCCGGCCGGTCTGGTTCCTGCTCACCGATCGCTATGAGGACCCGGAGCGCTGGCGCCGGCTGATCAAGGCCACACACGCCGCCCGCGCCGAAGGGCTGCCGCTCACCGCGCAGATGGCGGGCCGCCCGATCGGCGTCATGATGGGCGTCGGCACTGCGCTCAATCCGTTCACGGTGCGGCCGAGCTATAAGACGCTGGAAAGCCTGCCGATCGAGGAGCAGCGCCGGCGGCTGCGCGATCCCGAGGTGCGGCGGCGAATCCTCGCCGAGAAACCGTCGGAGGCGGAAGTCGCCAAGCTTGCGCAGTTCCGCCAGGCCGTCACCAGGAAGTGGGACCGCTTCTACGTCATGGGCAATCCGCCGGACTACGAACCCGGTCCGGAGAAGAGCATCGCGGCCATCGCCGCGCGCACCGGGCTGCCGCCCGACGAGGTCGCCTACGACACCATCGTGGAGGACGGCCAGTATCTTTATTTCCCGGTGGTGAACTACGTCACCGGTGATCACGGGCCGATTCTCGAAATGCTCAACGATCCGGCTTGCCTGCTCGGTCTCAGCGACGGCGGCGCCCATTGCACCTCGATCGTGGACGCCGGCGTGCCGACCTTCATGCTGACGCATTGGAGCCGCGACCGCAGCCGCGGGCCGAAATTGCCGGTCGAAATGCTGGTCAAGCGCCAGACCAGCGAGACCGCGGATTTCTTCGGTCTCAATGATCGCGGCCGCCTGGCGCCGGGACTACGCGCCGACGTCAACCTGATCGACTACGAGCGCCTGCAGGTGAAAAAGCCCGAGCTCGTTCACGACATGCCGGCCGCCGGCCGGCGCTTCGTGCAGAAGGTCGAAGGCTACGAAGCGACGATTGTCGCCGGCGCGCCTATTTTCGAGCGCGGCGAACATACCGGCGCGATGCCCGGAAAACTTGTTCGCGCCAGCCGCGATGCGCAGGTCCTCAACGCGGCCGAGTAGACAGCGTTACCGGCGGCGAAACTGATTGTTCCGCTGCGGCGGACGGCTCGCCGTTCCGGCACGCTCGTCCTTATGGCGGAAGATCAGACGCCCCTTCTCGAGGTCATAAGGCGAAACCTCCACGGTCACCCGGTCGCCGGCCAATGTCTTGATCCGATTCTTTTTCATCCGGCCGGCGGTGTAGGCGACGAGCTGGTGCCCGTTGTCGAGCTGAACGCGAAATCGCGCGTCGGGCAAAATCTCGGTGACGAGACCCTCGAATTCCAGGAGTTCTTCTTTTGCCACGTTACGATCCCTTCGAATGACCGGCCCACTGCTGCGGGCGCTCGGTGCGCTCGCGCCGCGGCGCGGTATTGCGATTCAAGAAGGCCACGCCGTCGATCCCGCTGGAGGCCTCTCGCGGCCCGCGGCCGCGATTGCCCTTTTGCGCCTTGCCGCGATGCCACTGTCGCTGCTTGCCGTCAACCGGCATATGCCTGGCCTGCCCTTTCGACGCCTCGGATTGCGATGACTGGGTCCGCGTGTCGCTTCCCGGGATCGTCATGCGGATGAGCTTTTCGATATCGCGCACGAACGCTACCTCCTCGCCGTCGCACAGCGAGATCGCCACGCCCGTCGCGCCCGCGCGCGCGGTGCGGCCGATGCGATGGACGTAGGTCTCCGGCACGTTCGGCACATCGAAGTTTACCACATGGCTGATGCCGTCGACATCGATGCCGCGCGCGGCGATATCGGTGGCGACAAGGGTCTTGACCTGGCCTTTGCGAAACGCCGCGAGCACGCGCTCGCGCTGGCTTTGCGATTTATTGCCGTGGATCGCCTCGGCGGCGATGCCGGCACGGTCGAGACCACGCGCGACCTTGTCGGCGCCGTGCTTGGTGCGGGTGAAGATCAAGGCGCGGTCGATTGGTTCGCGCCGCAACACGTCAACGAGCATCGCCTGCTTGCCGGCGCGGTCGACGCGGATGACGCGCTGCTCGACGCGCTCCGCAGTGGAAGCCACCGGTGCGACCGCGACCTTGGCCGGATCGCGCAGCATCTGTCCGGCAAGCTCGGCGATGGCGCGCGGCATGGTCGCGGAAAACATCAGCGTCTGGCGCTGTACCGGCAGCTTCGCGACGATTTTGCGAATGTCCTGGATGAAGCCCATGTCGAGCATGCGGTCGGCTTCGTCGAGCACGAAAAATTCGACGCCGTCGAGGCGAAGCGCATTTCCCCTGACGAGATCGAGCAGCCGGCCGGGCGTGGCGACCAGAATATCGACGCCGTTGAGAAGCGAGCGCACTTGCGCGCCCATCGACACGCCGCCGATCGCGAGCGCCGATCGCAGCCGCAGGTGCCGTCCATAGGCGCGGAAACTGTCCAAAATCTGCGCCGACAATTCGCGCGTCGGGCTGAGCACGAGGACGCGGCAGCTCCGGCGCACCGGCGGTCGCAGATCGGCGGCGAGCCGATGCAAGATGGGCAGCGCGAAGGCGGCGGTCTTGCCGGTGCCGGTCTGCGCAATCCCGATCAGGTCGCGGCCAGACATGACCGTCGGAATGGTCTGCGCCTGGATCGGCGTTGGCGTTTCGTATTTTTCCTCGGCAAGGGAGCGCGTGATGGCGTCGTTGAGGTTGAATTGATGGAAGTCGGTCAAAAGAGTTGGCTTTCTGTTATGCGCGTGGGCGCGGCCGTTGCGCGATACGCCACGGCCCGCTGTTGCGGGTGAAACGAGACACCCCGCGCGATCTGGGCTGTCAGTGTTAATGAAAAGGAGCGAGCCAGAAGCCGTTTACGTGTCAAAAGCAGTTAACGGTGTCCGTACACGCGGCTCGCAGCAGGCCTTAAAAGGCCGCGAATCGTTTATGCACCGGGGATGTGTTCGTTTCAAGGCGCGACTTTGTTTAACCTTCATTGCGCTTGTCGGCGGCCTCTTTGGCCAAGCGCAGGGCCTTCAACTGCGCCATTCTCTCGCGAACCAGCTTGCCATTGGCCTGATACTCCGACATGGCCTTGGCGCCTTCCTTGGCCCGCTCCTCCTTCTTGAAATTCGACTCAGCGCGAGATCGGGCCGCGCTCGCTTGAGCCTCGCTGTCTCTGGTCGCCAATTTTGTCTCCTTTGCCGCCGATCACGCGATGGATCGCCCATCGCGCGGCCGGCAACGAATCAACGATGCAACCAACGCTATATAGGTATCGGGCGGTGAAAATGTAACCCGCGCCAATGATACAGGCCGGGCCGATATTTGCGCGGAAAACCGCGATTCATCGTGAAAACTTCTTGTACTTGATCCGCTGTGGGATGATGGAATCGGTCCCAAGCCGTCGCATCTTGTCCTTCTCGTAGTCCTGGTAATTGCCCTCGAACCACTCGACGTGACTCTCGCCCTCGAAGGCGAGGATGTGGGTGGCGATGCGGTCGAGGAACCAACGGTCGTGGCTGATGATCACGGCGCAGCCGGCGAAATCCTCCAAGGCTTCTTCCAGCGCCCGCAGCGTATCGACGTCGAGATCGTTGGTCGGCTCGTCCAAGAGAAGAACGTTGGCGCCGGATTTGAGCATCTTGGCGAGATGCACGCGGTTGCGCTCGCCACCGGAAAGCTGTCCCACCTTCTTCTGCTGATCGGCACCCTTGAAGTTGAAGGCCGAGCAGTAGCCGCGCGAATTGACCTCGCGCTTGCCGAGCTGAAGCTGGTCGAGGCCGCCGGAAATCTCCTCCCACACAGTTTTCTTGCCGTCGAGCGAATCGCGCGACTGGTCGACATAGCCGAGTTGCACCGACTCGCCGATTTCGATCGTGCCGCTGTCGGGCTTTTCCTGCTTCGTGATCATGCGGAACAGCGTGGTCTTGCCGGCGCCATTGGGCCCGATGATGCCGACGATGCCCCCCGGCGGCAGGCGGAAGGTGAGATCGTCGATCAGGAGATTGTCGCCGAAGCCCTTCTTCAGATCGGTGAAGTCGATGACGTGTTGGCCAAGCCGTTCGGAGACCGGGATCACGATCTGCGCGGTCTGGGTTTGCTTCTCGCCGGCCTTCTTGAGGAGTTCCTCGTAGCGCTCGTAGCGCGCCTTGGACTTGGCCTGCCGCGCGCGCGGCGAGGCGGAAATCCATTCCTGTTCGCGAGCCAACGTGCGCTGGCGCGCCTCTTCCTCGCGGCCCTCCTGGGCGAGCCGTTTCTGCTTCTGCACCAGCCAGGACGAGTAATTGCCCTCGTAGGGAATGCCGCGGCCGCGATCGAGCTCGAGAATCCAGCCCGTCACGTTGTCGAGGAAATAGCGGTCGTGGGTGACGATCAGGATTGCGCCCGGATAATTGCGCAAATGACCCTCGAGCCAGGACACCGACTCGGCGTCGAGATGGTTGGTCGGTTCGTCGAGCAGCAGCAATTCCGGCTGCTCCAGGAGCAGGCGGCACAGCGCCACCCGCCGCCGTTCGCCACCGGAGAGCTTTTCGACCTCGGCGCCGTCCGCCGGGCAGCGCAGCGCGTCCATCGCCTGATCGACCTTGGAATCGAGATCCCACAGCCCCTTGGCCTCGATCTCGTCCTGGAGTTTGGTCATCTCGTCGGCGGTTTCGTCGGAATAATTGGTGGCGAGCTCGTTGTAGCGATCCAAGATCGCCTTCTGTGGCGCGACGCCTTCCATGACGTTGTCGCGCACCGACTTGGTGGCGTCGAGCTGCGGCTCCTGCGGCAGGTAGCCGACGCGGGCGCCCTGCGCCGCCCAGGCCTCGCCGGTGTATTCGTTGTCGAGCCCGGCCATGATGCGCAGAAGAGTCGACTTGCCGGCGCCATTGACGCCGAGGACGCCGATCTTGGCGTCCGGATAAAACGACAGGTTGACGTTTTCCAAGACCTTGCGATTGCCGGGATAAACCTTGGACAATCCCTGCATGTGATAGACGAATTGACGGGCCATCTGCGGCTTCAGGGGCGGCGCCCTGCCCTTTCTTCTCGTTGGCGCCGCTCGGCCTGCGCGCTTGGCGCAGGCGCGAAGGCTATGGCGCTCATTTCGGGAAATCTGGCGCTGATTTAGCGATGCGGGGCGCCGGCGGCAAGCGCCTTTGGTTGTAGGGGCTACGGCGATCGCGAGTCTGCGATCGCCGTAAAGGTTCGTGAACATTGATCACAATTGGGACTTACGCGTGCCGAAATCGCACCAAATTTTAATGTTTTTTGGCCGACAATCCGGTCAAACGAGCGTTTGAAAACGGCGCTACTTGCTCGAACCTCGCGCGAGCAACCGGCGACCAAGTCATGAGTGGGAGCGTTTCATGTGGCGTGATTTCACCAAGGCTCTGCGCGAGGTCTGGCGCGCTTCGGGTGAGGGTTCCGGCTCCTACCGGCCGGAATTGCACTACATGCGCGGCCCCGGCCCGAAATGGCATGCCAAGTACGGCAGCTCTGTCGCTCCGCCGGCCGCAGCCAAGGCGGCCCCGGCGATACGCGGCCTGACCAAACGGCACGCCTAGACCGGCTCCTTCTTTTCCCAGCGATCATGCTCTAGAACCACGTCCGGGCTTGCAAAGCTGCACGGGGGTGGAAAAGTCATGGCGGTTCGCTGCGCGATTCTCGACGACTATCAGAATATCGTCCTCAAGGTCGCCGACTGGTCGAAAGTCAAGGGCGACATCGACATTAAGGTCTTCAACCAGCATCTCGGCGGTCCGGAAAATGTCATCGCCGCGCTCAAAGGCTTCGGCATCGTCGTCGCCACGCGCGAGCGCACCGGCTTCCCCCGCAAGGTCATCGAGGCGCTGCCCGACCTGAAGCTTCTCATCACCACCGGCATGCGCAATGCCTCGATCGACACCGAGGCGGCGAAGGAGCGCGGTGTTGTCGTCTGTGGCACCGGTTCGTTCGGAAGCCCGACCTCCAGCATTGCCATCGGGCTGATGCTCGAACTGACGCGGCACATCGGTTACGAGAACGCGCGCCTGCACGCCGGAGCCGTCTGGCAGTCCACCATTGGGCCCGATCTCGAAGGCATGACGCTCGGCGTTCTTGGCCTCGGCAAACTCGGCCAGCGCACTGCCAACATTGCCAAGGCGTTCGGCATGAAGGTTATCGCCTGGAGCCAGAACTTGACGCCGGAGAAATGCGCCGAAGCCGGGGTCGGCTATGTGAGCAAGGACGACCTGTTCCGCCAATCGGACTTCATCACCATTCACGTTGTGCTGTCGCAGCGCTCGCGCGGCCTCGTCGGCGCCAGGGAGCTCGCCCTGATGAAGCCGACCGCCTATCTCATCAACACCTCGCGCGGCCCGATCGTCGATGAGGCGGCGCTGCTCGCCACGCTGCGTGACAAGAAGATCGCCGGCGCCGGCCTCGACACGTTCGATATCGAGCCGCTGCCGCTCGATCATCCGCTGCGCAAAATGGAGAATGTCGTGCTGACGCCGCACCTTGGCTACGTCTCCGAGCAGAACTACAAGAGCTATTTCGCCGGCGTGGTCGAAGACATCCGCGGCTTCCTCGACGGCAAGCCGGTGCGGATGATGACGTAAGTGGCGACGCGCTAGAGCTGTTGCCGATGGTCCTGGCTCATGGATGAGACATTCCGTAAAGTTGAAGAGCATCTTCGGAAGATGTTGCCGCCTCGCAAGCGCGCCGTACCAATCACGCCCGAGACAGAGCTATATCGTGATCTCGGGATATGTGGCGATGTGCTTGCTTTCGATGTGGTCTTTTGGGCTCATCGCGAGTTTGGCGTGGACGGAAGTCTTCGTCTCACCGATTATGCTCCAGGAGAAATGCCCACCTTTTGTGGACTTGTGACAAAATTAGCCAGCAGGAATAAAGAGCAATATAAAAGCCTGACGGTCCGCGATGTCGTCACTGCTATCGAAACAAAGCGGTGGACGGAATAGCTCGTCTCGGTAAGGGGCCACCCCAAAGATTCAAAAGGAATAGGGAGGCTCAAATGGCCGATACGCTCATCGACCTCTACTGCCACATCTCCCCCGAGCGATTCTTCCAGGAGATGGAAAAAACCGCGCCGAAGCTCGGCAACATCGCGGCGCGGCTGCGCAATGTGCGCAAGATTCACGACCTCGACGCTCGTTTTCGCGAGATGGACGAGTTCGGCGACTACCGGCAGGTGGTGTCGCTGCCCAATCCGCCGATCGAGGACATCGCCACGCCCGGCCAGGGGCTTGGGCTCGCCCGCGTCGCCAACGACGCGATGGCGGAACTTTGCCAGAAATATCCGAACCGCTTCGCCGGTTTCGTTGCCGCGCTGTGCCTGACCGACGTGATGGGCTCGGTCGAGGAGGCCAAACGCGCGATCAACCAGCTCGGCGCCGCCGGCGTGCAGATTTTTACGCCGCTTGCCGGCCGGCCGCTCGACGAGCCCGCCTTCGAGCCGTTGTTTGCCGCCATGGCGCAGCTCGACCGGCCGATCTGGCTGCACCCCGCGCGAACCGCGGCGATGCCCGACTACACGGCCGAGCAGAAATCGCGCTTCGAGATGTGGTGGTGCTTCGGCTGGCCCTACGACACTTCGGTCGCCATGGTGCGGCTTGCTTTCAGCGGCCTGTTCGACCGTTATCCGAACATGAAGATCATCACCCACCATCTCGGCGGCATGATTCCGTTTTACGACGGCCGCATCGGCCCCGGGCTCGACGTGCTCGGTAGCCGCACCTCGGACGAGGACTATTCGCGCATCCTGCCGTCGCTGAAGCGGCCGCACCTCGACTACATGCACGAGTTCTACGCCGACACCGCGATGTTCGGCGGCGGCGCCCACGCGCTGCGCTGCGGCCTCGACTTCTTCGGCGCCGACAAGGTCGTGTTCGCGACCGACACGCCGCTCGGCCCGATCAAGCCGGCGATCGACGCGCTCAAGTCGCTCGACATTTCGCCGACCGACCGGCGCAAGATTTTTTCCGGCAATGCGGAACGGCTGCTGAAGAAGACGGTGAGCTGAGGCTCAGCTTTGAACGACAGCCGGCGGCTCGAAGGCGCGCACCGGCGGCAGCGGCTCGGTCCAGCGCTCGATCTCCACCATGGTGGAGCCGCTCGACGGGCCCTGACTCAGCTTCGATGTGCCGCGATCGTGAGTCAGCACATTGGCATTGCCGTGGGCGCAGATGGCGCCGTCTTCGTCATCTGCCGGATCGTACCAGGCGCCGCACGAAAGCTTGGCGACGCCGGGCAGGATCGTGTCGCACAGCACCACGCCGGCAAGGCAGGCGCCGCGCGCGTTGTGGATGCGCACGACGTCGCCGTCGCTGATACCGCGGCGGCGCGCGTCGTCGGGATGAAGTGCGACCGCCTCGCGGCCGGCGATCTTGCCGCGCGCGCTGACCGGTCCAGCGTCCATCTGGCTGTGCAGCTTGTAGCGCGGCTGGCTGGAGACGAGATGCAGCGGATATTTCCTGGCTGCTTGGGAACCATGCCATTCCGAGGGCTCGATCCAAGTCGCGTGCGGCGGACAATTGTCGTAGCCAAAGGCCGCGATCCTTTCCGAGTAAAGCTCGATGCGGCCCGACGGCGTCGTCAGCTTGTGGGCGGCCGGATCGGCACGAAATTTATCGAACATGACATATTCGTCGGCGCCCTTGGGGATTTCCAGGAAGCCGTCGGCCCAGAAGCGATCGAAATCGGGAATGGATGCCGCGTTGCTGCGGATGCCGTCGCGCCAGCTGTCGTAGAGGTGGCGCAGCCAGCCCATCTCGTCGCGGCCTTTGGTGAACTCGCCGGCGCAGCCAAGACGCCCAGCCAGGGCAGCGAAGATGTCGTAGTCGTTGTGCGCCTCGCCGACCGGCTCGATCGCCTTGTGCATGGCGAACACGAACGGGTCGCGCTGCGCCGAGCCGATGTCGTTGCGCTCGAGCGAGGTCGTCGCCGGCAGCACGATGTCGGCGTGGCGCGCGGTCGCCGTCCACCACGGCTCATGCACGATAACGGTCTGCGGCCGCCGAAATGCGGCACGCAGCTGATTGAGGTCCTGATGATGATGGAACGGATTGCCGCCCGCCCAGTACACCAGCTTGATGTCCGGATAGGCGCTATTGCGGCCGTTGAAGTCGTACGGCTCGCCGGGATGCAGCAGACACTGCGCGATGCGCGCCGCGGGTATCGCGCGGTTGAGCGGATTGGCTCCGGCCTCCATGCCCGGTGCGCGGAATGCCGGCGGCGGTTCGGCAATGCCGGAGGCCGAACCATATCCGAAGCCGAAGCCGCCGCCCGGCAGGCCGATCTGGCCGAGACAGGATGCCAGCAGCAGCACCGCCCAGTACGGCTGCTCGCCGTGATCGGCACGCTGCAGCGACCATGAGGCGCTGATCATGGTGCGCGTCGCCGCCATCTCGCGCGCCAGCGCCCGGATGGTGGCGGCCGGAACACCCGTGATGGCGGCGGCCCATTCGGCGTCCTTCGCCGCACCGTCGCTCTCGCCCATGACGTAGGCGCGCACGCGCTCGAAGCCGACGCAGTAGCGCGCCAGGAAGTCGGCATCGTGCAATCCATTCGCGATCAGGGTGTGGCTGAGCGCGAGCAGCATCGCGGTGTCGGTGCCGGGCCGGATCGCGATCCATTCGGGCGCTACACTTGCCGGACCGTCCTCGCGGATCGGGCTGACATTGACGACCCTGACGCCGGCTTGCGCGAGTTCGCCGAGTGAACGGCCGATGGCGTGCGCGCCCATGCCGCCTTTGGTCACCTGCATGTTCTTCGGATTGGCGCCGCCGAACAGCACCATCAGCTTGGCGTGACGCGCGATCGACGACCACGAGGTGAGCGGCCCGGTGCAGGCCTGCGCACTGCCGAGGACATGCGGCAGGAACACCAGCGCGGTGCCGAAACTGTAGTTCGAGACTTGATCGATGAATCCGCCGAATGTTCCCATGAAGCGGCGCACCTGTCCGCGCGCATCGTGGAATATGCCGGCCGACCCCCAGCCTTGCGAACCGGCCATGATGGCGTCATGGCCGAAATCGCGCTTCACGCGCGCGAGCTCGCCGGCGACGAGATCGAGTGCGCGCTCCCACGAGACCGGAACGAACGCCTCGCGGCTACGCCCTTCCCCGCTCCCAGCGCCGTGCTTAAGCCAGCCTTCGCGGATCATCGGCCGCCCCACTCGAGTCGGCGAGTGCACCGCCGCTGGAATTGCCTCGATCAGCGGCGAGGGCTCGGGATCATGCTCGAACGGCCGCACACCGACGACGCGGCCATCCTTCACTTCAGCGAGAAACGCGCCCCAATGGGAGTGATTGCGGACAAGCTTGGTCATGGCGAGACCTCAAGGCCGGTTATAGGTCAGCCTATCACGGAGGCGCTACGGCGTCGCGTTGAGATTCAACACGATAGGCCGAAATCCGCACTGATGTGATCGGCAAGAAGACGGTGTATTATTCTTTGGAATTCGAACGAGACACACAATGACGACGCGCGAGCGGAACGATTTCCTGACATTGACCGGCCCCGGCACGCCGATGGGCGACCTGATGCGGCGGTATTGGATACCGGCGTTGATGTCGTCGGAAATCCCAAAGCCCGACTGTCCGCCGGTGCGCGTCAAGCTTCTTGGCGAGCGGCTGATCGCGTTCCGCGACACCCAGAACCGCGTCGGCTTGATGGACGAATTCTGCGCCCATCGCGGCGTCTCGCTGTGGTTCGGCCGCAACGAGGAGAACGGGCTGCGTTGCCCCTATCACGGCTGGAAATACGACGTCGGCGGCCGATGCGTCGAAGTTCCGTCCGAGCCGGTCGAGAGCGGCTTCTGCCAGAAGATCAAGCTCACGTCCTATCCGTGCGTCGAAATGGGCGACGTGATCTGGATCTATATGGGCCCGGCAGCGGAGAAACCGCCACTGCCGAATTTCGAATGGGCGACCGTACCGGCCTCGCAACGTTTCGTCTCCAAGCGCACCCAGGAATGCAACTGGCTCCAGACATTGGAAGGCGCCATCGATTCAGTGCACGTTTCATTTTTGCACCGGCACGAATTGCGCAACGAGCCGCTGCACGTCAGCAAGGGCGCCGAATATACCCAAGGCACCGACGCGCGCTTCGAAGTGATCGAGAGCAAAGGCGGCATGGTGATCGGGGTGCGGCGGCCGGCAACACCGGGCCACCTTTATTGGCGCATCACGCAGTGGATCATGCCGTTCCACACCATCATCCCGCCTTACGGCGACAATGCGCTCAACGGCCACGCCTTCGTGCCGATTGACGACGAAAACACCATGTCATGGTGCTTCACGCATCACCCGACGCGCGCGCTCACCGCGAAGGAACTCGACGTCATGCGTAACGGCGGCGGCATCCACGTCAATCTCATTCCCGGCTCGTTCCGTCCCGTGGTCAACAAGGACAACGACTACATGATCGACCGCGTGGCGCAAAAGCATCACAAGTCCTATTCGGGCGTCAAAGGCATCGCCATGCAGGACGCCGCGATCCAGGAATCAACCGGCCCGATCCAGGATCGCACCAAGGAAAACCTGGTCTCGACCGACAACGGCGTCATCATGGCGCGCGCACGTCTGCGCAAGGCCGCACTCGCCGTCGCGCATGGCGAAGAGCCCGACGGCATCGATCCGGCAACGCACGCCGTGCGCTCGGCCTCGATCGTGCTGCCCGAAGGCGCGAGCTTTTACGAGGCCGCAGGCGAAGCGCTCAAAGCCAAAGCCGGCGTCGCGCACGCCTCGGTGTAAAGTCCGCTACGCTTGCCACAGCGCGCTGAATTGCGTCGCCACCAGGCGGTCGTAAGGAACCATCTCCGATATCAGCCCTGCGGCTTTGGCAAACGTGTTCAATCCTTCGACGGCCTCCGCCGAAATCGCGGCGTCGTAGAACGGCGCGTCGCGCGCGATCAATCGAGCGATCAACGGCACCTCTTCGGCCGGGAACAGGCGCTGCGCGATTGCCTCGGACAGCGAGGGATCGGCCTTGAGCGCCTTCTGCGCCTTCACGATCGCGCGCACGGCGCCGGCGGCGGCGTCCGGATGCTCTTCGATCAGCCGTTCGGTCGTTGTGAGCGCCGCGAAATTATAAAACCGCGCGCCAGGCGGGCCGTCGCCGCGCCGCAGATCGAGATGAAGCTTGGCGACGCCATGTTCTTCGCCGATCGCGACCCGCATGCCGTTGCCCCAATAGCCGTCGGCAAGGCCCTGACTGATCGCCGCGACGCCGGCATGGCCCATCCACCGTCCCTCAACGGTCGGCGGCGCCGGCACGATGCGAACATCGCCGCGATCGAGGTCGAAGCCTGCCTCGGCCAGAAGGTGCCTGAGGCCGAAAACGGGCCATTCCATGGACGATGAAATCCGCAAGCCCTTGAGCGCGCCTAGATCGCCGCGCTTGACGTTCAGATCGGCGCGAACAGCCAGAAACCAATAGGAATATTGCGCCAAAGCACAAAGGAGCTTGGCGCCCTTCCAGCCGGGGAAGGCCCGCGTCGCCGCATAGGCCGGGCCGCCGAAGAAGTGGACCGTTCCCTCGCGCAGGCGCTCCGGTCCGGTCTTCGCTCCGAACTCGCGCAGGAGTTCGACCTCGACTCCCTCTTGCTTGAAGTACCCAAGCTCGACGGCGGCTGTGGCGACGAAATAGGAGGGCGAGTCCAAGTCGGCGACCGACAATCGAAACATGCAAACCTGTCTAAATTATTTGTTTCGCGCAGCGGCCTTGAAGGCCAGGTCGACCGCCTCGTTCAGCGCCGGTCTAACCTTCGAAAGGTCATTGCCGATCGAGGAGATTTTGGCAAGCATCGCGTCTTGGCCCGCGGTCGGAAGGGCGATCAACTCACCGCCCATATCGGTCCAAGCCTTGCGCTGGGCGGCGAAGAAACCGTTCACGAAGGGAACGATCTGCGCGGAGACGGATGCCGCGTCATCGCCAACGATCTTCTGCAGGTCGGGCGGCAGCGCCGCGTTCGATGAATTGAAGCAAAGCACCAGGGACATTGCATTCCGATCCTACGGTCGGCGAGTTGAGGATCGGCTGCGCCGAGTCGATCCCGGCCGCCGTGCTGCCGGCCGTCATCGAGCGCTTCGAGCGGCATCGTGCAATCCAAATGGCGAGGATCGTCTAGCTAGAGCGGCGGCTCGACGCCGCCTTCGCGCCTGCAGGCGATGCTGGCCTCTTCCAGGTCGAGTTCGCGTTCGATGCGCCGGCGCGCTTCGTCGGTGATGCGGCCTTCCTGAAGCAGGCGGTAGATATATTCGCGCTCGGCGACGATTAGCTCGACCCTGAGATCCGCGGCGGCCGTGGCGGCTGCGTGATCGTCCGACTTGTACCCGCGCAGATGCGCAGTGCGGTAGGCGTGCCTGGCCCGCAGGTTCGCCACGACTTCGGGAGACAGATCGCCGCCGGCCGCGAGCTGCTCCAGGCGCTCTTGCGCCACGTCGAGGGCCTCCGCCCGCGCCGCAAACTCGGCCTCCTGCTCGCGTCGGCGCTCGTCGGCGGCGTGGCGCTCCAATCCGAGCCAACGCACAACGCCCGGCAGCAGCAGGCCCTGGCCGATCAGCGTGACAACGATCACGCCGAAAGTGACGAAGAGAATGAGATCGCGG
>Ga0335085_10005864_pt1 | contig 19595 bp, 16 predicted proteins | sample Lox_Sample_45_FD_206712 | JGI IMG/M metagenome (GOLD analysis project Ga0335085, IMG submission 206712) | Soil microbial communities from Loxahatchee National Wildlife Refuge, Florida, United States - Lox_Sample_4.5 | ecosystem: Environmental > Terrestrial > Soil > Wetlands | place: USA...
TGCCCAGATCGTGCAGGCTGCCACCAAGTGGAAAAGAACCGCCCTGCGCGAATTCGCCATGCATCGCGGCGAAGGTCTTTGCACGGACATGCGCGCCGTCCGCAAAGATTATTTTCTCGACCACGACCACAGCGTCTATGTTGATCAATGGGATTGGGAGCGCGTCATTACTGCCGATCAGCGTAACCTCGATTTCCTGAAAGAGATCGTCGGCAAAATTTGGCACGTGCTCACCGAAGCCGAGCGCTATGCCATCGAGCTGTTTCCTGAGTTGCGTTCGAAGAAGTATCCTAATTTGCCCGAAAAGCTGACGTTCCTGCACGCCGAGGAACTGTTGCACATGTATCCGAACTTGCCCCGCAAACAGCGGGAAACCGCAATTCTGCAGGAATGTCCCGCGCTGTTCATCGCTGGCATCGGCTATCCACTCGAAGATGGTCACCCGCATGAAATGCGCGCCGCCGATTACGATGACTGGATCACCCCCACCAAGACCATCGATGGCCGGCAGTGCCACGGCTTGAATGGCGACATCCTCGTCTGGAATCACGTCACCAAACGACGCCACGAGCTTAGCTCCATGGGCATCCGCGTCAATGCCGAAACTCTTCGCAAGCAACTCGAACTTTCCGGGCAACTCGATTTCCTGAAATTCCCGTACCACCAGGCCGTCACGAAAAACAGCATTCCGCTTAGCATCGGCGGCGGCATCGGGCAATCCCGCACACTCATGCTCATCTTGCGCAAGGCGCATCTCGGTGAAGTCACCGTCAGTGTCTGGCCCAAAGTGTTAAAGGAGATTTGCGCGAAGAAAAATATCCACGTGCTGGAATAAAAGGAAAAATAAAGCGAGCGAAACGGGCAGCCGGTCAAGTCATGGGGACGATGATGGTACTGGCTGTCCGTTTATTTTTCTCGGCAAGAGCACGACCCAGCACAAACCGTCATTCCGAGCCTGCCTGCTCCAGGCCGGTGCACCGAGGAATCTCTCTTCGCTCCAAGAGTGCGCCATTCCGCCGGATCAGGTACGCACAAACGTCCCGCCTGCCTTAATGCCCCAGAAACTTCTCCAGCTTGCCCAATTCGGTTTCCGCCAAATCGAAATACTTCTGGGCATTCTTCAAGTCCTGTGCTTGCAGGGCATTGTTTCCCTTATCCAAATAGAGCTTCATGCGCTCCTCGGACGACGCGATGTCCGCGCGGAGGTTGTAGCCCGCGGCCTGCTGCTGTTGCCGCAAAGTCTCCACACTCTGCGTCACGGTCGCCGCGCGCACGCTTAGCTTGTCTGCTTCGTCCGTCACCTTGGCAATCTCTTCGGGCGAGGGTCCCGGTGGCGGTTGCGGTACCGGGGGCGCGTCGGCTCGCGAAGGTGCCGGATTGCCTCCCGCCAAGTTCTTACCCGACGCCTTGCCATTCATCTTCACGGATCCCGTCGCAGCATCAACGTGCATGCTCCCTTGCGGGCTATCGATCGCCACGTTCCCGTTTGCGTCCACCTTCAGGCTGCCTTGATCGCTTTGCAGTGAAATCACCGGGGCTGCAGGCGTCGCCGAAGGTGCAGGCGCCGGATTTGTCGTGCTCGCACTGGCAGAACTGTCTTGCGCCGTATTTCCGTTTGCCGGGAACACCGCTTTTTTCGGATCCGCATGCGTTCCCAGATGTCTCGGGATGTACATGCCCGCGGCAATCAGCACCCCCACTCCAATCAATGCTCCCAGCGCCAGCCACACTCCGCGACTCGAACTCGGCCGCCCTGCTGGTGGCGGCACCACGGACTGAGGAACTGCCGGAGGTGTCATCGGCACTGTCGGTACAGGTGGGGCCGGCGTTGCGGCCCGCGCAGGTGTGGGAGTAGGCGCCGGAGTGCGTGGCGCAGGCGTGGCCGCAATGCGCGGACTGTGCGGCGTATCCACCAAAGTAGTCGCACCCGAAGGTTTCGCCGTCGGTGTCACCGTCGTCGTGCCGGATACCGGCAGATGGCTGACCTCCACGCTGCTCAACGCCGCACGCACCGCATCCGCCGTCTGAAAGCGGTTCGCTGGGTCTTTCGCAATCGCCATCATGATAATTTCATTCAATCCCGCGGGAAGGTCGCCCCGCAGGGTAATCGGTTCCGCGGGCGTTTGATTCAGGTGCGCGGTCATCAACGAGTATTGCGAATCGCCCTGGAAGGGAAGTTTGCCCGTTAACATTTCATATAGCGAAACGCCAAAGGAATAAATGTCTGAACGCGCGTCTGCCGATTCGCCTCGCACCTGTTCCGGCGGCATGTAATTGAGCGACCCCAACGTCGTTCCCGTCGACGTCAGCGACCCGTCCGTGGACGAGCGCGCAATGCCAAAGTCCATCAGCTTCACCACACCCTGCGGTGTCAGCATCATGTTCGCGGGCTTGATATCGCGGTGAATGATGTTCTGCTTATGCGCATAACTCAGCGCCGAAAGCACCTGGTCTGAATAATTCACAGCATCCGCCGTGGACAGTGGCGCGCGCGCCGCGCGATTGGCCAGCGTTTCGCCTTCCACAAATTCCATGATCATCGCCAACTGGTTTTCGAACGTCAGCGCAGTCCGCAGCGCCGCGATATTCGGATGATTCAGCGTCGCCAGTAGGCGAATCTCGCGCAGAAACCGGTCGGCCAGGCTCTGATTGCTGTTCAGATCCGGAAGCAGGATCTTCATCGCTTCCACGCGATCGGAGATTACGTTGCGCACTTTATAAACTTTCCCCATGCCGCCCATGCCAAGGATGGACAGAATTTCGTAATCGCCGACATGCTGTCCGATATTGAATTCAGCCGTCATAGGTCCTCCAGCGGTGTGCCTCGCATTCCTGCGAGCATACAACAAAAATAGCAGCCAAAATAGAACCAGCCCGCACAGTACCGCGGCGGGCTGGCCCAGAACTTTGCAATTTGCAAAATGGGTTAATTTTTCACGGTGTCGCCGACCTTCGCCGGCCCCGATCCACTGAACGTCGCCGTCGCGGAGTCATCGTCCACTTCCGTTACGGTCGCATCCCCAACCTTATCCTCCACGGACTTGATCACTTTCCCCGTGGTGGGGTCTTTTACTACGCGCACCTGGCGAGACACGGTCAGCTTATCGCCAACCTTCACGCCAGCCTTCTTACCCACATTCACGATGAGTGTGTTGCCCGTCGCATCGGCAACCACTCCGTTAATGCTGAAGGTGCGCGCTGGGATTTTCTCGGCTTCATCATCGAGCTTAGCGCCCACGTCGTCTACTGCTTTGTGCGTGGCTTCCCCCAAAATCGTGTTGGCAAAGTTGCTGCTACCCATGTCTAGGCTGCCACCACCACCGCCGCTCCAGCCGCCTCCCGCACCCAGCAGGGAAGTGCTAGACCGCGTCGATTCTCCTTGTCCCTGCACCGAAGCCAAAATTTCCCCTGTGGAAACGTTGATCACCCGCGCCGTGATGCCCACCACCGCCTTCGCCTTGCTGGTGCCCACTCCGCCGAGCCCGAAGCGGCCCAAACCGTATCCGCCTCCCCCCACGTTGGTGTGCTGGTCGTCGCGACCGAATTGCGTAATGGAACCGATGATGATGGCGTCCACGCCTAGAACTTTCCCGATTTTCGCCGCAGTATTGGAGTCTGCGCGATCGCTGTTCGAAAAGTTCTGCTCGGCCAGAATCTTGTCCAACGCCGAGCGTTCCACTAGCCGGTACTTGCCGTCTTTCAGCAGCTTATCCACCAGCATGTCGGAAATGCCCTTCCCGATATCTTGATTCGAGCCAAAAATCTGCTGCACATAACTCTGGACGGTTCCATAGTCGAAATTCATAACCGTCACCAGCCTCTTCGCGCCCGGCGCTGTTGCCGCAGCTGCCGGCGGAGCTGTCGTGTCTTGTGCGGGTGCCGGTGCGCAAGCCACCGCTGCAACCAGTAAGAACAAACTTATACGCCTAATTCGGGAGAACAACATGATGACATGGCTCCTTGCTGCAGGCGTTTCTTGCGGATGGTTTCGAGGACCAAAGGCCCGCCTGCCAACTGCGGCTATCTTAATGAAACCCACGCGACCGTGGCAACGAAGATTTCATCCCTGCTGCTAGTTGCCAAACGCCTCCGAACGCTATTGCTCCTCGATTCCATCACCTCTTCTTGGGTTCCTGAGCGTCAGTTATATTAGACTGTCTTCGTGCGATTTTCCGTCGACGCCCATGGATAAACAGGTCCTTCGCGAACCACGCTGGCCCGCTTTCATTGCCATGTTGGCCGCTGCTGGGGTGTATCTCGCGTTGCCCGAACCGCTTTCGCTAGGCCCCAGTTGGTTGCTCTTCGCCATAATCCTTTTTCTGATGATTCCCATCGTCATCTCTGACCGGCGCGGGCGCCACAGCGTCACGCGCATTCTCACCTTTACCGCCAACGGAATCATCACCTTTGCGATGATCGCGGCGCTCATTCACTTGGTCCGAGGCATTCCGCAGCATCTCGAAGCTCCCAAATCCCTGCTGCGCTCGGCGCTCGCCCTCTGGGTCGCCAACATTCTGGTATTTGCTCTGTGGTACTGGAAATTGGATGGCGGCGGGCCGCTTCTGCGCGAGCGTCCCGGAGGCATGAACAAAACTTCGTTTCTGTTTCCGCAAATGACCGGGCACATGGTAGGCCAAGACACCACCACCTCAACTTGGACGCCGCATTTCGTCGACTACCTTTTCCTCGCCTTCAACACCAGCACCGCGTTTTCCCCCACGGACACCGCCGTGCTCTCCCGCTGGGCCAAACTCGGCATGATGCTGCAATCGCTCATTTCCCTCGCCATCATCGCGTTGCTGGCCGCCCGCGCCGTCAACATCCTCTAATTGCGGATCGGCTGCGCAACCAAACTGCGCTCTTCATCGCGTTTTCTCGAGTGAGTCGGCGCTTGCCAACGCCCGCTTGCGGTTCACCTCGAACCGTTCCATGGCCGCAATGCACTCGGCCTCGCACTTGTCGGCAGTGAACGGGTCGCCAGACTCAAGTGCTCGTGCCCACGCTTGGGACATCCGGATCACTTCGCCCAGTAGCCCAAGGAGTCTCTGGTCCATTTCCTCCTTAGTCTCAGCGCTACGAACGGACTTCAGTTCTCCGGTTGTATCACTCTCCCTATCCCTGGACCTGCTTAAATCCCTCTCTCCCGACGCCATCGCCCCTGACCTCCGTGGCCCGAAACTACAACACAACGTGGTGCCGCGCAACGGTACTCCCCGCTGACCTCGCTGCTGCCCGAATCCATCCAAAGCGGTTCGTTGACAAACCTATGCTCACCCTCTAAACTTAGATTTTGTCTTTTCAGGGAAAGGTGTGACTGATTGCAATGAGGACGTACGTAGCCAAAGGCGAAGAAGCCGAAGCCCTTAAAGTGGGCGCTCAGTGGTTTGTTTTAGACGCGACGGATAAGGCCCTCGGCCGGCTGGCAACCAAAGCCGCGCGTATTCTGATCGGCAAAGACAAGGCCAGCTTTACGCCTTATTTGGATTCCGGCGATCATGTGGTGATCGTCAACGCCGACAAAATTAAAATGACCGGGAATAAAGTGGATCAGAAAGTTTATTACTCCCACAGTGGATATCCCGGCGGTTTGAAGGCCGTGCCAGCCAAGCGCGTTCGCGAAGCCAAGCCCGAATGGGTGGTGCGCGAAGCGATCCTCGGCATGCTGCCGAAGAACAAGTTGCGCGCGCGCCGCGCCAGGAAGTTGCGTGTCTATCGGGATACCGCCGGTTTGGCGCGTCACGCTGGGCAGAAGCCGCAGGCTGTCGCGTTTTAAGGGTTTCCTGGCGTCGCCGGGTTGCACGAGTACGAGAGTTTCCGCACGTTGGCTGTTCCTTTCTAAGTGGTGCCTTAGCAGGGAGCCTTCCGAGCGCGAAGTTCAACAGAACAGCGGACTCGTTTCGTCATTTGTCGATTTTTTGTGAGCCCTTCGGGGCCTTTTTGAGGAGGATCATTGAGTACTGCGAATACGCCCGTTGTGGGCAGCAAGACCTGGTTTCACGGCACAGGCCGTCGGAAGGAATCCATCGCGCGCGTTTTCTTGCGCGCCGGCAGTGGCAAGTTCACGGTGAACGGCCGCACCACCAAGGAATATTTCCCGAACCACGCCTGGGAACATGACGCCACCGAGCCGCTGAAGTTCACCAGCCTGGTGGATCAGGTCGATGTCGTTTGCACCGCCAAGGGCGGCGGCGTCGGAGGTCAGTCGGGGGCGGTGCGCATGGGTTTGTCCCGCGCCATCAGCCGCTTTAACCCGGAGTTGCGTCCCGCGCTGCGTAAGAATGGTTTTCTCACTCGCGATTCCCGTATGAAGGAACGCAAGAAGTACGGCCAGAAGGGCGCGCGCAAGCGCTTCCAGTTCACCAAGCGGTAATCTGTGGCGCCGGCATCCTGCCGGCTCTCGGAGTCGCTGGTGTACGCCTCGTGCGGTGTCCGGTCTTTAGACCGGCGGCTTGTCACTCCTGAGGAGCGCGTTGTTTGCGCGACCAAGGATCTCAACCGCGAGTGCTTGGCAAAGTTTTATGAGCTCTGGGGTTTCGGCGCAAGCCGCAACCCCAAGATCATGGCCGGCAAGAAGCCGGCAAGAAGGCTGCTGCGTAATTCCCGTGTAGCGCCGTGCCTTTAGGCCGGCACTCGCAGGACAACGACGAACAAGCAGCTATCTACCTAGGAGGAAAAGTGGCAGTAGAAATCACCATGAAGGAGCTGCTGGAGGCCGGCGTTCATTTCGGTCACCAGACGCGTCGTTGGAATCCCAAGATGAAGGAATATATCTTCGGGGAGCGCAACGGCATTCACATCATCGACCTGCAGAAGACTCTCAAGATGTTCCGCGAAGCCAGCCGCTTCGTCAGTGAAATCTCCAGTCACGGTCGAACTGTTTTGTTTGTGGGCACCAAGCGTCAGGCTCAAGAAGCGATCGCCGAAGAAGCGAAGCGCGCCGGAGCCTACTTCGTGAACCACCGCTGGCTCGGTGGCACACTGACCAATTGGGCCACGCTGCAGAAGTCCATCAAGCGCCTGAAACTCCTCAAGGCCATGACCGAAGACGGCCGCATGGAGCAGCTCTCCAAGAAAGAGCGTGCGCGGTTGGACCGCGAAATGAAGCACCTGTTTCAGAACCTCGAAGGCATCGAGAATATGGCGCAATTGCCCGATGCGCTCTTCGTCATCGATTCCAACGCCGAGGAAATCGCCGTCAAGGAAGCCCGCCGCATGGGCATTCCGGTGGTCAGCGTGGTCGATACGAATTGCGATCCCGACATGGTCAACTGGATCATTCCGGGCAATGATGACGCTCTGCGTGCCATTCGCCTGTTCACCACCAAGATCGCCGATTCGGTGGCCGAAGGCCGCTCCATCTATGAGCAGTCCCAGGTTGCCGACCAGAAGGCTGCCGCGGATCAGGCTCTCGAAGCCGGCGTCGATTATGTCGACACCAGCGCTTACGAGCAGTATGAGAAGCAGGAAGGTGACTTCGTCGAGGGCACCGAAGCCTTCATTGAAGCCGCCGAAACCACCGTTCCTCCCGACGAGGAAAAGCGCTAACGCTCCGCGCAAGGCTACAACGTTTCTTTTGGCCCGGCGCTCCGACCACGTCTCTCGCCGGGCCATTTTTCTAGGGTGTACGTAGACGAATTCAGGAAACCAGAGAGAAAAGGATGAGTACAAGCAAACCAGTCATGGAAATCCCAGCAAAGCTCGTGAAGGAACTCAGAGAGAGAACCAACGCCGGCTTCAGTGATTGCCGCGCCGCGCTTGTCGAAGCCAATGGTGACATCGAAAAGGCCATCGATATCCTACGCAAAAAGGGCCAGGCCGCCGCGGCCAAGAAGGCCACCCGCGAGGCTTCTGAAGGCCTGATCGGCCACTATATTCATGCCGGCGGAAAGATCGGCGTCATCGTCGAAATCAATTGCGAAAGCGATTTCGTCGCGCGCACCGAAGCGTTCCAGCAGTTGTGTCACGACCTGGCCATGCACATCGCCGCCGTCGATCCCCGCTACGTGCGGCGCGAGGATGTCACCTCCGAGATGCTCGACCGCGAGCGCGAAATCTACATGGCACAAGCCCGCGCCACCGGCAAGCCGGAACAGGTCATCCAGAAAATCGTCCAGGGCAAAATGGAAAAGTTCTACGAGGAATCCTGCCTCTACGAACAGCACTACATCAAGGACGAGACCCAGACCATCGGCGAAATGATCAACGCCGCCATAGCCAAGCTGGGCGAAAACATCACCATTCGCCGTTTCGCTCGCTTCAAAGTCGGCGAAGCCAGCGCCAGCTCCCCGGCGGTTGGACCAGAAGGCGTTCCCGCGCCAGAGAACAAGCCAGAATAACGCGCGTCTTCCGCAGCCCTGCCGCCACAACTTAATTTCTAAACGCCCCGGCCTCCCGGGGCGTTTTTCTTGCATCCCACCAACCATCGCTCACTCTTTAGTTGCGGCGTCGCCACACACGACGGATCCACGCTGGAGCGCTGCCCTCCTTGCGTGTAGAATCCTCTTGCGTACGAAGCCCGAGGATACCCGTCAACGCGCAAGGCGAGGAATATGCTCTTCGTAGGCAAAGTAACTGTTGCCGATATAAACGACGTGCCAGAAGGCGCTCGCGCAAGCACGCCCCGGCACGCAATTACTCCCCGCATCATCGGTAATCTTGTAGTTCGTGGTTTCGCCCTTTGCTTCGCGTTCGCCAGTATTGCTGCGGTAGCGCTGGTAGGTCTGCTCTCCGTCACTTTCTATGCGGTGGCCATCCTGCTTGGGAAGATTCGCCCCTTGCGCCTGGCCTACCAATTCCTCTCACGCACCTACGACCAGTTCATCGATCGCCTCGGCCAGAAAATTCTACGGGATTCTCGAGACACTCCCGCGCTACGAATCATGGTCTCGCTTACCCTTACCGCGCTCCCCATTTTCGTAATCCAGCTGATTCTGGGAAAACCTCGCCTGTTCCTCGTCCTCGGCTTCTATCTTTCCCTGTGTGGTCCCAAATTCCAGCGTTCGGTCCGGATGTTCAGCGCCAAACACATGGAAGCGCACCGTCCCCAGGGCTACTTCTCGGAGACGTACCATAGGTTTCTGGGCCGCTATGTCGAATTCTTTCTCGGCTATTTATACGGGGATCTTCCGGAGTTGGGACGCACCGTTCACGTTCGTCTCCATCACAAAGAGAACGGCGGACCCGACGACAACGCAGCCAATAGCAATTACGATCGCACCAGCCTGCTCCATTTCCTTTGGTATCTTGCGGACAATGTTTGGACCACCTTGGGATTTGCTCCCTACGCTTATTTCCGGGAGCGAGGCGATGTAAAGAATCAGAGGCGCATGCTGTGGGGAATCGTACGGTACTTCATTTATTTCACTGCCGTGTTTCTGTACAACTGGCGCATCGGAATTTTCTTCGTGCTGATTCCTCTTCTCGCCATGAATCTCATCATGGCTATCACCTCCTGGGTGCAGCACGCCTTTTGCGATCCGGAACATCCCGAAGATTATTTCGTGAATACCGTCACCGTCGTCGACGATTGGAATTTCATGAACGAAGGCTATCATCTCGGTCATCACCACCGCTCTGGCCTGCACTGGACCGAGATGCCTGCGCATCACGAGCGCATCCGCGACAAAATGCGCGAATCCGGCTCCCTCGTTTTTCGCGACCTGGACTTTATGCAGCTCTTCATCGAGCTTACTCTGCTCCGCAGAATGCACGTCCTCGCCGAGAAACTTGTTCCCTGGGAGCCTCTCACTCACGAACAGAAACTGACTTTGCTGGCCAGCAGAACCAAACCCGCCAATGTTATTCCGCCACTGAATCCCTCCCCAAGCTCTATGTAGGAACCGCCTTCTGAGGCGGCCCGGTCCATTTCCGCTCCTGTGCCCCGCGGCACACGCGAAATCCCGATTGTTTGCTACAATCTCCAAGGTTTCGCCCAGAGTCACGGAGAGACATGCCACCGAAATCGAAAGCGTCGACCAAGAGTTCTAAAAAGAAACCAGCCTACGAACGCATCCTTCTGAAATTATCCGGTGAATCCTTACAAGGCCCCCAAGGCTTTGGCATTGACGGCCAAACCATCCATGAAATCGCCAAGGAATTGCGCGACGTTCATAAACTTGGCGTGAGAATTGCCATTATGGTGGGTGGCGGTAATATTTTCCGCGGCGCGCGTCAGAAGGGTTTTGAGATCGACCGCGCCACCGGCGACTATATGGGCATGTTGGCTACGGTGCTGAACGCCCTCGCCCTTCAGGACGCCCTCGAAAAAGTTGGCGTGCACACGCGGGTGCAGAGCGCTATCGAAATGCACCAGGTCTGCGAGCCTTTTATTCGTCGCCGTGCCACGCGTCACCTCGAAAAAGGTCGCGTGGTCATTTTCGCCGCCGGCACCGGCAATCCTTACTTTTCCACCGACACCGCCGCCGCTCTGCGCGCCATGGAAATCAAGGCCGACGTTATCCTTAAAGCCACGCGCGTCGATGGTATTTACGATGCTGACCCCGAAAAAGTTAGCGACGCCAATTTCTTCGCGTCGATTACCTATCGCGAGGTTTTGCATCAAAACCTTAAGGTCATGGATGCCACCGCCATTTCCCTGTGCATGGACAATGGCATGCCTATCGTGATTTTCAATATGCACAAGCCCGGCAACATCCGCCGCGCGGTACTTGGGGAACGCGTCGGTTCAACTGTGATGCCTGGTTAGCATTCGGCCCAGTTTGCAGTTCCCAGTTTTCCGTATTAAGTTTCAATTCACTTTGCAAGGTGGGGAGCAAGCCCCCACGCTATGGTTCGTCAGCAGTTGGGCTTTTGCCCCTGAAGTTATTTCCGAGGATCGCTACCATGACTACAATCGCCAGCACCAAAGAAGCGCAAGCCGCCGCAAAAACTCGCATGGAAAAAGCCGTCGAAGACTTTCGTAAGGAGTTGGCCTCCGTCCGCACCGGCCGCGCCAACGCCGCCATTCTCGATCAGGTGCGCGTCGACTATCACGGCACGCCCATGCCGGTGAATCAGCTGGGCAGCGTTACCGTTCCCGACGCCAGCATGTTGGTGATTTCTCCTTGGGACCCCAGCGCCGTCGCTCTAATCGATAAAGCCATCCGTTCCTCCGACCTCGGTCTGAATCCCACTAACGACGGCAAAGTGGTTCGCATTCCCATTCCTTCACCGACAGAAGAGCGCCGCAAGGAACTCGTCAAGCACATCCATAAGGCTCTCGAAAATCACCGCACCGCCATCCGCAATATTCGCCGTGACCTGAAAGAAGCCATCGACAAGCTCGAGAAAGAAAAGAAGATCAGTCAGGACGAACAAAAGCGCGCCCTCGAGGAGCTCGACAAGCTCTCTCAGGCCGAAACCAAAAAGGTCGAAGACCTTTGCGCCACCAAAGAAAGAGAAGTAATGGAAATCCGCTAACCAAAAATCCAAAATTAGAAAATCGAAATTAGCAATCAGAAAACTGAAAATTGAACACCCGCGGTAACTTCTCGCCCTGGTAGCGGCCGCCTTCCCAGGCGGGCCCCTTACCCTCTGTCATGGCTTGCTTGGTGCTTCCGTCGGAGCCTTTGGCTCGCCAGGAACCGGAGCCGCCGGCACCAACACAAAATGCTGCCCTTGATCGCTTTGTACTGCATGGAGAAACGCGTTGTACTCGGTCGCGCGATCTCCCGCTATTTCTTTTTTCAGAAAATTGATGGTCCGCGAAGCCACCGCCGTATCTCCATTGCTCGAATAGCTGGATCGGTACGTCGCAAAGTCGCGCGTCACCGACGTTCCCGCGGGCGTTTGCACCGTAGTTCCCTCGGGCACCTTCAGCGTCATGGAGGTTTGCACGTCAAGCGGTACGCCCAGCTCAATTTTCGGCGCCATTTTTCCCTGCGCTAGCGGCATCGGCAGGTCCGGCAAGCTAATCTGTGGCAGCAGCGCGGGAATTCGCACCGGCTTCTTGGACCAGTCTACGAATTTCAATTGCGTCAGCTCGTACTCCACTGTGAACGGATCATCCGTCGACATCGGGTCGGAAGCTTGCGCGTTCGTCACCATTCCGCGGAACCCGTCGGAAATCGCCAGCAGCGTTGCCACGTCCTTCCACTTTTCCTTGGGCGCCTGATGAAATGCCACGCGCAGCAGCAATTCGTTTTCTCCGCGTAAAACATATTTCACCTTCGCCGCCAATTCCCCATCCTTCGTGATCGCCGCGTCCACGCTGACTCTCTGAAACGCGGCAAACGGCGGCTTCGTTGGAAGATCCACCCATTCCTGCCCCGCTTCGTTGGGCGTCACCGCGTCGCGCCGCAATGCGAATGCGCATTTCGCGTCCGATGGCGCGATCATCCCGAACGGTGCCACCTCAATCGCCGGGTCCAACCAATACTCCCGTTCTTTCGTCGCTCCCAACGCGACCAAATGTTTAAACACGCTGGGCATTGCTAACGCCTTCTTGTCACAAAATCCTGTCAACACCGCATCCGCGCGCAAACCGCCGGCCGCTGCCATTGCCGCAAGCAACACGTATTTGTCTTCCCCGATTGCATATCCCGAATTCAGAATCTCCGCTGCCGGCCGCACACGAAACCCAGTTGAGCCCAAGGGCAGATCCACGGTGTTGATCTGGGTCGCCACAAACTGGTAGATCGCCTTCAGACGTTCCACATCGCCCTTGGCATTCTGCGTCAGCGCGGCCGTTTTCTCTCGCACTATCTCAGCTACTTCGGGTCTCCGCCCGAGTTCCTTCATCATCTCGTCACGGTTGCTGGTCCCCTGAATTGGTTGCGCGCCAGGAAGCAGCATTTCCGCCAGACGCGCGGACAGTCGTTCCCAGGTAAACGTGGAAACGCTCACATCCGGCGTCGCGGTGCCTTCCGGTACAGTCTCTTCGCCCGCCGCGCCGTCCTTCGGGCCAGAGTAAGTCTGCCTCCACCGGTAAATCGTGAACGCGTTTTCTCCGCTGCCCGTGTTTTCTTTCGTTGTTACAGGCGTCTGCGCGTTAATCCGCATCTCCACTTTTCGCGCTGCCGCCAAATCCAGTTCGTAGTGTTCTTCCAGCACCTGCCCCGAGCGATCAAAGCTGTGTTCCAACCAGAAATCTGGTGCCATCGGGTGCTTCGTGGTCGTGGTAATTACGCGATACTCCACCGTATCGCCCTCTTGCAATCCCAGGATCCGCACGGATTTCACTCGCGCATCCTGATACACCGGGAATTGCGCCACCGCCGGATTCGGCGTATCCGTCACCGCGCTCGGCAATACTTCCGAGGTGCCGCCGTTCTTGTGGCGCACCCGCACGACCGGAATTGCAACCTGCTGGAACGAGCGGTTGTATTCGAACGAAATCCGCCCAAACTGCTGCACTCCCAAAATATTGATGATCTTTACGATAGTGTGCACTTCCTTGCGTGAATCTCCGTTTGCCGCAAAGCGCATCTGCGTTTCCAGCAGTTGTATTTGAAAGGGAAGCTGGGGCGTCTGCGCCGGCTTCTCTTTTTGGTCTTTTGGCGCGGCCGGCGATTCCGCTTGACCGATAGCGGCTGCAGGCTTGGTAACCGGCTCCTGCGCGCGTGCAGTCAGCAATCCAAAACCGCAAAAGATCAGAGCTAGGCTAAGGAAGTTCCGTCTCAAAGGTGCCACGTTGGAAGTTTAGGCGCGACCCCGCTGCATGGTAAAGCTGCCAATCGTCGCACGTTTCGGCGCAGGCACCTTCATTCATACCGCTGGATCCCTGATATCGATCTGTCTGCTGCCACGTCTAACCGTGTTAAATTAGACGTTTGCGTCTTCCGCGAGAATCACGCAAGGGGAGCGGGCATGAACCGACGTTTCGCATTATTGGCGTTTGCCATCGCATGGACTGCATGCCGCGCCTGGGCCAATGATTCCGTCAAGCCCAAAGGACCGGACGAAGACGGCACCAAGCCCGCGCTCACCAGCATCGCTGGTGAGGGTTTCTACAACTCGCAAGCCTTCTCCTATCTCACCGACCTGAGCGACGATGTCGGCGGCCGCATCACCGGCTCGCCGGAAGGCCAGAAAGCCATCGACTGGGGCGCCGCCAAAATGAAATCTATCGGCCTCTCCAATGTCCACACCGAAAAATGGTCTATGTGGAAAGGTTGGACCCGCGGCTCATCCTCTGCGGAAATGCTTGCTCCTCTTCGCCGCACCTTAACGGTCGATGCCATGGGCTGGACCGGCTCAACCCCCAAGGGCGGTGCGGAAGCCGAGGTAGTTACCGCGAATCTGTTCGATATGGATGCGGAGATCGCCCACATTTCGCGCTTCCGTGGAAAAATCGTGCTGATGAAGCCCGAAGGTGTGCCCAGGAAAAGTTTCTGGATGTTGTTTGCGCAATACGGCGATTTCCTGAAGCAACTGAACAAAGCCGGCGCTGTCGCCGTCATCGGCGGCCAGGGCGGATTCAAAGCCGAAGGCATGCACCTCACCCACACGGGAATCCTCGGTTTTGCTGACGATTTCGCGATTCCGGTCGTGGATATGGCCATGGAAGACGAAGGCCAACTGGAACGCTTGCTCGAATCCGGAAAAACTGTGCGCCTCCGCATCGATGTGCAAAACACTTTTACCGGCGGTCCCGTGGAGTCTGCCAATGTCGTTGGCGATATCGTGGGCACAGAGCATCCTGAAGAAATCGTTGTCGTCGGCGCGCATCTCGACTCCTGGGATTTAAGTGAAGGCGCCACCGACAACGGCACCGGCACAACCGCGGTTCTCGCCGCCGCCGAGGCCGTTGTGAAAAGTGGGCAGCGCCCTCGCCGCACCATTCGCTTCGTACTTTTCACTGGAGAAGAACAGGGTCTGCTCGGTTCGCTCGCCTACGTGAAGCAGCATGCCGCCGAAATGAAAAATCATCTCGGTTGTGTCGTTCTCGACGATGGCCAGGGCCCGATCAAGGAATTTCAGCTTGGCGGACGCAATGATCTCATCGACTCCATGAAAGCGTTTGCGCAGTCGCTCACCAACATCCGCGAAATTGCAGTTAACGATAAGCGTGAATTCGGCACCGATACCGGCCCTTTCATCCTCGCCGGTCTTCCCGGAATTAATTTGGAGCAGGATTCTCCCGACTACAAATACACGCACCATTCCGCCGCCGATGCTCTCGAGCAAGTGAAGCCCGACGTGCTTACGCAAGACGCCACCATCCTGGCGCTCACCGCTTTCTGGCTGGCAGATCGTCCGGAACGCTTCGCCACCCCATGGACGCCCGAGCAAACCGCGAAAATGTTGCGGCAAAAGGGCGATTACGACATGCTGAAGTCGTTCAACCTATGGACCTTCGGGGATCTCGGTCAGGAACCATCCCCATCCTCTAACTGATTGTGTATGAATGAGTTACGCGAAAGTGGGAGGTCGATAGTCGGCATTGGCTACCTTCCCCCTGAGCAGCCCAAGTGCCAATTCCCACTTTTCCACAATATTTTCCACTGCCTTGTATCGAAAGAAGTTTGACACCCTGCCCTAACTTCTTTATACTTTGTGTTTTGTCAGGGGTAATTCCCGACTGTAGTACGGCCATCTGCTTCGTGGGGGTTGGCTGGTTGGAAGGAAAGTCTTCAGTCCCAGAACAAAGATCGATGGAATGGGACGGAAGAGCGGCCGGAATGGGGCGCCAGCCCCGAAAAGCCGAGTAAGCCTCTCCGATTCGACACTGAGAGCGTAATTCTGTCTCTTGGTTTGTGTGCGGAGTCTCTTGCTGGTTCTCTCCGGATTCGCAGTACCTTTCAGCGTTAGTGTGTGCTCTCGCGTTTTTTTTGGCGCGCCATGCGAGAGCTTCGACGAATGTGTCTGCGCGCGATCTGTGGTGGACTCGCAAAACAGATTTTTTTGCGCGCTGCCGAACGAAAAAGAGGAACGACTGTGCCGACGTTTTCGCAACTTGTACGCATGGGAAGAGAAGGGGTTCTTTCGAAGACCAAGTCGCCTGCGCTGATGGGCTGCCCCGAAAAGCGCGGTGTGTGCATTCGCGTGTATACGCAAACCCCGAAGAAACCGAACTCCGCGCTGCGCAAAGTTGCGCGTGTGCGCTTGACCAACGCGGTTGAAGTCACCACGTATATCCCCGGCATCGGCCACAACTTGCAGGAGCACTCGATCGTGCTCGTGCGCGGCGGTCGTGTGAAGGATCTGCCTGGTGTTCGTTATCACATTGTTCGCGGCACCCTGGACGCGGCTGGCGTGGAAAACCGCAAGCAGGGCCGTTCGAAGTATGGCGCCAAGCGGCCCAAGGCCGGCGCTGGAGCGAAGTAAGGTTTTGTAGTGGCCGGTCTTTAGACCGGTTCTGTAACGCCGGGCGAGTCTGCGAGCCCGCGGCATTTTGAGAACGGACCGAGTTTAGAAGGAGCGATGAAAAGCGATGCCTCGTAAAGGACTAGTTAGCCGGCGTGTTCAAGCGACCGACCCGGTTTATGGTGAAGCGCTCGTCGAGAAGTTCATCTGCTCGATGATGTGGGAAGGCAAGAAGAGCACCGCGCAGCGTGTGTTCTACGGCGCCATGGATCAGGTCGCCAAGAAGACCAATGACGACGCGCTCAAGATTTTCAAGAAGGCCGTCGAGAACCTCAAGCCCCTCGTCGAAGTAAAGACGCGACGCGTGGGCGGCGCCAACTATCAGGTGCCTGTCGAAGTGAATCCCTTCCGCCGGCAGTCGTTGGCGATTCGCTGGCTCTTGCAGTATTCGCGGGAACGTGCGGGAAGAACCATGGTCGACAAGCTCGCCGACGAGCTCATCGACGCGGCTAATTCGCGTGGCGGCGCCATCAAGAAGAAGGAAGATGTGCACCGCATGGCTGAAGCCAACAAGGCTTTCGCGCACTATCGCTGGTAAAGAATTGGAGTTGTTGTGAGTGAAGCGGTTGCAACACGTACAGGGGAGAAAAAAGCTGTTCAAGGACCAATGAGTCGCGTATTCAAACTCGAAGATACTCGCAATATCGGGATCATGGCGCATATCGACGCGGGTAAAACCACGTCGACCGAACGCATCCTGTATTACACGGGTGTGACTTATAAGATCGGCTCGGTGGACGAAGGTACCGCCACCATGGACTGGATGGAACAGGAGCGCGAGCGCGGCATTACTATCACCAGCGCCGCCACTACCGCCAGTTGGACCCGTTTCGATAAGAAATATCGCGTCAATATTATCGACACGCCGGGCCACGTGGACTTCACCGTGGAAGTGGAACGTTCCCTGCGCGTGCTAGACGGTGCCGTCTGCGTATTCGACTCGGTTGCCGGCGTGCAGCCGCAATCGGAAACCGTATGGCGTCAGGCGGACAAGTATCGCGTTCCGCGCATCTGCTTCGTCAACAAAATGGACCGCATGGGCGCGGATTTCGATCACGTCATCCGCACGATTCGCCAGCGTCTGGGCGCGCATCCCGTCCCGCTACAGTTTCCTCTTGGTCGCGAAGATAATTTCATCGGCGTTATCGATTTCATTGAAGAAAAAGTCGTCGTCTGGCTCGAAGAAACCCTCGGCGCCAAGTTTGAGATTTTCGAAGTCGCCAAATTGTGGGATCCCGCATTCGTAGCCAGCCGCCCGGACGTTGCCGCGGCGCTTAAGGGCTCGGCCATCGATAAAGCCTTCTACGACGAGCATCGCAACAAGACCGTGGAATACATCGCTGAACACGACGATGCCGTCCTCGACAAATATTTGACCGAAGGCACGTTGAGCGTCGAGGAAATGCGCAAGTCCATCCGCAAATCCACCTTGGCGTTGAAAATCGTTCCGGTGCTCGCGGGTTCCGCGTTCAAGAACAAGGGTATCCAGCCTCTGCTTGATGCCGTGGTTGATTATCTTCCTTCTCCGATCGATGTTCCGCCAGTCGAAGGCGTTAATCCCGAAGATGATGAGCCGATTCTCCGCCGTGCTTCTGACGAGCAGCCGTTTGCCGCTCTCGCGTTCAAGATTATGTCCGACCCGTTCGTCGGCCACGTCACGTACATTCGTGTCTATTCCGGCGTCCTGAAATCCGGCAGCTACGTGTTGAATGCCGCGAAAGGTTCTCGCGAACGCATTTCCCGCCTGTTGCAGATGCATGCCAACAAGCGCGAGGAAATCGACGAAGTGTGCGCGGGCGATATTTGCGCTTGCGTGGGGTTGAAGAACGTCAACACTGGCGATACGCTGTGCGACGAAAATAAGCCCATCATTCTCGAATCCATCGAATTTCCAACTCCAGTTATCTCCGTCGCCATCGAGCCGAAAACGAAAGCGGATCAGGACAAGCTGGGCGTCGCCCTGCAGCGCCTGGCTCAGGAAGATCCTACCTTCCGCGTTTCCACTGAGCCCGATACTGGCCAGACACTGATCTCCGGCATGGGCGAATTGCACTTGGAGATCATCGTCGACCGCATGCTGCGCGAATATAACGTGCAGGCGAACGTCGGCCGTCCTCAGGTCGCTTATCGCGAAACCATCCGCAAAAAGTCTCTCGCCGAAGGCAAGTACATCAAGCAGACCGGCGGTAAGGGCCAGTACGGCCACTGCAAAATCGAATTGCACCCGCTGCCCAGTTCCGATCACGAGAACATGAAAGAGATGTCTACGGATGATCTCGATGCGCTCGCCAAGTCCGTCACCGGCAGCACGCCCGGCAAGTGGAAGTTCGACAAGGAGCACCGTTTCCTGTTCATCGACAAAATCGTCGGTGGCTCGATTCCCAGGGAGTTTATTCCTCCCATCGAAGCGGGCATTCGCGAAGCGCTGGACAACGGTATCCTGGCTGGTTTCACCATGGTGGATGTTGCCGTGGTGCTCATCGACGGCAGCTACCACGACGTCGATAGCAACGAAATGGCCTTTAAAATCGCGGGCTCCATGGCTTTCAAAGAAGCCTGTGCGAGAGCCAAACCGGTCCTTCTCGAGCCCATCATGAAAGTGGAAGTGGTGGTGCCGGAAGAATATATGGCCCAGGTGTTTGGCGACCTGAATTCCCGGCGTTCCGCGATTCAGGGCACGGAAAATCGCGCCGGCAGCAACGTGATTCGCGTGGAAGTTCCCCTGGCGCAGATGTTTGGTTATGCCACCGATTTGCGCAGCCGTACCCAGGGACGCGCCACATTCACCATGCATTTTTCGCACTATGCGGAATTGCCCGCGGCGCTTGCCGAAGAAGTAGTCAAAAAGTATCGCGGCGAGAAGTAAAACGAGTTTTGAGATTGGCACGAATTATTGATTTGAGGAGCAGATCAGGCAATGGCGAAAGAGAAATTTGAGCGCAGTAAGCCACACGTGAACATTGGGACCATTGGTCACATTGATCACGGCAAGACCACGTTGACGGCGGCGATCACCAAGGTGTTGTCGAAGCACAACCCCAAGGTGGCGTTCCGCGCGTTTGATTCGATTGACAACGCACCGGAAGAGCGCGAGCGCGGCATTACCATTGCGGTTTCGCACGTAGAGTATGAGACCGCCAACCGCCACTACGCGCACATGGATTGCCCGGGGCACGCGGACTACATCAAGAACATGATCACCGGGGCGGCGCAGATGGATGGCGCGATTCTGGTGGTGGCGGCGACGGATGGACCGATGCCGCAGACCCGCGAACACATTCTGCTGGCTC